>OIBN01000011.1_pt1 | contig 160108 bp, 129 predicted proteins | sample 1581031 | NCBI WGS metagenome assembly OIBN01 (sample SAMEA3882531, study PRJEB24775) | human gut metagenome | biome: human-associated habitat; feature: intestine environment; material: feces | place: Netherlands | collected 2009/2010
TTACTGTTACTTCCCACCCTCCTTATTGGGGGGGGGGAAACTTTAGTAATATTATTTTTTGTTGATTTTCAAGTCTTTTATTGTTAATGTCGCAATGAGCAGAATGGATACTGTTACGTCAACGACATTCCACATTGTTCGACCTAATGCAATTTTTATGAACGGTTGAAAGAGTAAAGCTAATGCGGCGAATGTAATCGCCAGCCCATTTTCTTGACTTGATAATATTTGTATGCCATCACTCCAAATACGACCAATGACACGAATCTAACGAACGTGTAATAGCCGTATGGCATTTGGGCGAGGCAGAGGAGTAGGAGAATTACAAGAATTCTATTTATAGCCTTCATGTATGAATTAAGTTTTTAAAATTATTTTTGTTTCTGCTGATCTCCTTCATCTTTCTTTTTAAGTTTTAAAATCTGTTTGTTCGATAGGATATTTCTCAAGTCTTTCTCTTTATATGTTAAGATTAGTAGGGTTGTTTCAATCGAAAAAAGCAGCCATATAAAGTTTGAAAAACTTAAATAACACCCTCTATCATATTCCCAGATACTGTCATAGTAATTAATATTAAGATAAAGTATAAAGGCTACAATAAACGAATAAATGCCAGAGATAATATGAGTTGAAACACTGTTAATTGTTTTGTCCCTTAAATAAAACAATGCAAGGATTTCTATGTATGAAAATAAAAATGTGAATGCGAAATAGAAATTATTTTCATATTGGCCAAACAAATAGTCGTCATAATAAAATTTGTAAACATAGTGTTCATTATCAGATTTCTCACCTAATACAACAAATAGAAAAACGACTAAACCAAAGAATAGACCCAATCCTTTTATAGCCGTGTTAATCAAATTTTTTTTATTCAAACTTTCCATAATTATATTTATTATATAGTTTAATCTTTCAATTTACATTAGAATGCACACATATATGCACTTGTTATTTTACCATTCTCTTCTGTTATTGTGATAAATGCAATGCGAGAGTAGTCTTGTCGTAAAACGACGGCTAAATCTCCTATTTCGTTATAACCGATTTTTACTTCTATCTTGCTATTTGTCTTTTTGATACAATCAAATTTTCCTCTTAGATAGTCAATGTATCCATAATGGTCGAGATTGCCTAACACCCACATGGATGAATAAGTGAATTTGTCGTCCAAGAAGGGTATTAACAAATCAACGTTAAGTGTTTCCCATGTTTTTGCGTAGACTTCAATTAAAGTTCTCTTTGAATCTTGGTTCATGGTTATTTGTTTTTGGTTATAAGTTTAGGTCGTGTATACAAATATGGCGTGGAAGTTCTTACTGTCTGCCCGTTCCACGCTTCGAGGCCTTCGCATTGCCCGGTATAGTTGAACGAGCAACGCAGAGACCCCACGCCGGATATGTTTTATGCCACAAACGCCGTATGCAAATATGACATACAGATACAGCATTGATGAAACATACCACGCAGGACATCTACTGTTGCCTTGTTCTTGACTATACCAGAAAGTTGCGAAGTTTCGAAGCGTCAAGACAAAGCGTTTAGTAAACGCCTTTTTCATATATAGCCGTCGTGCGGTGTAACCTTATTTCCGAGGAAACATCCTTATGACAGCATGGCAAATATACGGACTTTTTGTAATATCCACAAGTTTTCACAAAGAAACTTATAGATAAGTCAGCCATTTGCTTTTTATGAAACAGGCAACAGTAGATTTTTATCTCGGATTTTATGTGTAATCATTTTTGTGTATATTTTTCTCTTTTTTGACAAAGATATACGATTTTGATGAAACTACAAATAAAAATATTTTTGCAAGGCTTGTAGAAAAGAAAAAATCATTTTAGTTAGGAAAAATAATAACGAACAGAACTATCGAACGGTAATTACTTTATAGTTCTGTCCGTTTAAGATGCAAACTGTTTATATTTAGATAGTCTGCCTGATTGCTTTTGCCAGCAGTTCCGGCAAATGGTATGTTGTATTCTTAATCCGCGTGATTAGTTCCCGACCTGCGGCAGTCAATATAAAATTCATCTGCCGTTTGTCCTCCTTGCCTACTTGTCTTGTAATCAGGTCTTTATCCTCGACGGAGCGGATTACTTTAGATGCGTTGGAGTGTGAAAGTCCGAGTGCATCGGCAATCTCGCTTGAGGTCTGTTGTCCCTTGTCAAGCAAGGTGCAAAGCAACATCCCTTCGTTAAGCGAGATTCCGTATGTTTTTGAAAACGAGCTTTCAAACTCGGCAATGGCACGGTACAGGTCTCGAATCCGGCATAGCGTGTTGTCCATCTTTTTTCTTTGTTTTATGGTAATAACGGAAAATTATCCGCAAATTATATGAATAGGTTTACGTTTGCCTGGTCGGCGCGTTCCATATATGTTGCCACGCCTCCTATCGTTACGCCGTCAAGCAGTTCCTCGCGGCTTATGCCCATCACGTCCATCGACATCTGGCAGGCGATGAACTCCACGCCCTGCTGCTGTGCTTGGGCGCGCAATGTTTCCAGCGAGTCTACTCCTTTGCGCTTCATCAGGTAACGCATCATGCGGCTGCCCATGCCAAGCATGTTCATTTTCGACAGTTTCAGTTTTAATGAACTTGAAGGAAGCATCCATCCGAACATCTTTCCGAATATGTCTTTTTGTACTTGCGGCTTTTGTACTTTCTTCAGCACGTTCAGGCCCCAGAACGTGAAGAATATGGACACTTTCTGTCCCGTTGCCGCCGCTCCGTTGGCGAGGACGAATGTTGCCAATGCTTTGTCAAGGTCGTCACTGAACAGGATAAGGGTCTTTCCGCATCCGCTGGTTGAGGCTGTAGCAGGGGCGGGACAGACGTTGCCTTTCTCGATAACTACTGTGTAACGTCCGTTGCTTTCGGTCTTTTCTATCAGTTTGTTTCCCGTAGTGTTACACCATGCCGAGGCATCGCGGGCGAAACCTGCGTCGGTTGCGGTGACTTCAACCCGTTGTCCTGGCTCAGCGTTGTCGATGGCTTGCTTTACTTTCATTATCGGACCGGGGCATTGCAGACCGCAAGCATTGATCTTCAGTATGTTTCCGTCATTGTTGTTGTCTGTAGCCGGTGCAGTTTTAGGACTTTGTGGTGTAGGTGGCGGAACAGGCGCCACTGCCGCGGAATATGTCTTGTAACCACCTGTCAGGTTGCGTACATTTTTGTATCCGTGCCCTGCGAGAATGCGTGTTGCTAAATAACCACGCAGACCTACGGCGCAGAACAGCACCACGGGCTTGTCTTTAGGGATATCGTTCAGGCGGTTACGCATTTCATCCACCGGAATGTTGACGGCTCCGGGTATAGTGCCGAACGAGAATTCTTCATGGGTGCGGGTGTCGATAAGTAATATATGCTCTTTCTCTGCCTGCAACTCACGCCACGTAATGACGGGCATTGCGCCGCTGATAATGTTCGACGCAACGTAGCCGGCGATTGCTATCGGGTCTTTGGCGGAAGAGAAGGGTGGGGCGTAGGTATGTTCTGTCTCAATAAGGTCATACACCGTTCCGCCGCGTTTGATGAGTTGGGCAATCTGGTCTATGCGCTTGTCCACGCCCTCATGGCCAACGCATTGTGCGCCGTAAAGCCTTCCTGTTGTAGGATGGAAAGTCAGTTTTAGCGTCAGCGGCAATGCGTCGGGGTAGTATCCGGCGTGTGAGGACGAATGGGTTATCGAGCTGCGGTATTCCATACCCATTTGTTTCAGGCGCTTGGCGGCCAGTCCTGTTGAGGCTACGGTCAGGTCGAATACCTTTGCTATGGAGGTGCCGATGGCGCCTTCGTAAGTCACGGAGTTGCCCAACGCCATGTTGTCTGCCACGATACGCCCTTGTCGGTTGGCAGGATTGGCAAGATAGTTAAGCCACGGTTTACCCGTAAGCGGGTGGGGAAACTCAATAGCATCGCCAACGGCGTAAATATCTTTTTCGGATGTTTGCAGGTAAGAGTCCACCCAGATTCCGCCTGTTTCGCCCAGCTTTATTCCCGCAGCCTTTGCCAATGCCGTGGCCGGGCGCACTCCGATGGATAGCAACACCATATCCGTGGCGATTGACTTTCCGCTTTTCAGATGGACAAGCAGTCCGTCTTTTTCATGGCTGAATCCCGTTACGCCTTCTTCCAAGTAAAGCGCGACGCCTTTATCCGCCAGGTGCTGGTGAATGGGAGCTGCCATTGAATAGTCGATAGGCGCCATTACCTGATTTCCCATTTCTACGATGGATACTGACTCTCCGGCATGATGCAGGTTTTCGGCCATTTCCAGTCCGATAAAGCCTGCTCCTACAACAACGGCACGCCTTACTTGTTTTTCCGTAAGGTAATGCTTTATCCGGTCGGTGTCTTCCACATTGCGCAATGTGAAGATACCGTCCAGGTCAATGCCTTCCAACGGCGGACGTACTGGCGTTGACCCTGGCGACAACAATAGTTTGTCGTATGTTTCTTCGTACTCCGAGCCGTCAGCCCTTCGCACAGTGATTGTTTTCTTGTCTGGATGTAATGCCGTTACTTCGTTTTCAACGCGCACGTCAATGCGGAATCTCTTTCCGAAAGATTCGGGAGTCTGTAACAGCAGTTTGCCGCGTTCTTCAATCATGCCTCCTATATAATAAGGAAGTCCGCAATTAGCGTACGAAATGTATTTGCCTTTCTCCAGCAAGATTATTTCCGAAGTCTCGTCAACTCTCCTCAATCGTGCGGCTGCGGTTGCTCCACCTGCCACGCCGCCAATAATCACGTGCTTCATAGTTCTTTCCGTATTAGTTCCACATTCATGACGCAAAGAAAGTAATAATTTTTCAAATCACATAATTTCCATTGGAAAATATTGTTAAGAGGCTAATTTTATGACGAATAAGCTGCTATGAAGCATAGGAATATCATTGTTATGCAGCCTTACGCTATTATGTAAGCGACAAAAAAACAAGGGCGCACCTCACGGAGAGGCACGCCCATACAGTTATGAAAAGAGTGTAATTACAGGTTCGGGTTGATTTCGTTCCACTTAGAGATTTCGGGAACGATGTTCAGAGTTACCAGCTCGTCGCGCATCTTGCAAAGGTGCTCGTAGCTTGCGTCAAGCTTAGCGTTCTCCTCTGCTGTGCCCTCGGGTACTGTGTAGTGAGCGCCGGTAGTGTCGAGCGTGGTGTTCATAGCCATCATGATGTGGTTGTACTTGTCTGTTGAAACATAAGTTCCTACAGGATACTTGAAGGCCTCACCGCCCATAACCGAACGGATCATTTCAACTGACAGATAAGCGGGGCTTTGGAATGAAGAACGTCCGCGCAGTTCGATAATCTTAGCACCGCCCTGTGTAACGTCTTTCTTCATCTGCTCCCATTCAGCCTCGGGGAACTCGTCTGTGCCGATGATGTCGGTCAGCTTGCGTCCGTCGATGGTTACGTGTGAGCCGAATACAGCCATCTGCTCGCCGTGTCCGCCGTATGTAGCGCAGCCCTTAACCTCGCTCTGCATTACGTTGAACTTCTTTGCCAGCGCGCTCTGCAGACGTGTAGAGTCGAGAGCGGCGAGGGTTGTAACCTGTGAAGGTTTCAATCCTGAGTAAAGCAGGGTTACGAGACCGGTCAGGTCAGCAGGGTTGAAGATAATTACAACGTGCTTTACGTCGGGGCAATATTCCTTGATGTTCTTGCCAAGGCCTTCAGCGATCTCGCAGTTGCCCTTGAGCAGGTCTTCACGGGTCATGCCTGCCTTACGGGGAGCACCACCTGAAGAGATGATGTATTTAGCGTTTGTGAAAGCCTCTTTGGCGTCTGTTGTCGCGGTAATCTTCACATCGCCGAATCCGCTCTGGCGCATTTCCTCTGCTACGCCTTCGGGTGAGAACACGTCATAGAGACAAATGTCGTTGGTGAGGCGCATTGTGAGCGCTGTCTGAACCATGTTTGAACCAATCATTCCGGCTGCGCCGACGATTGTAAGTTTTTCGTTAGTCAAAAATTCCATAATAAACCTATGTTTTATTTGTTAAGACATTCATTTGCATCAAATAACGGCAAGTGGCAATGTGGCTGCCCTTGTCCCGTTTTCCCGTGGTGCAAAGTTAATAAAAAAGCCGGACATTCGGCATTTATTATCCTTTTAGTTTGTTATTAAATATAAAAAGTTATACCTTTGTAATGTCTGTTTTGCAATAATAAAGTTGTTACTGTGGCTTGCGGGCGGTGGTCTGCTTTGTAGGCGATGGCTAAATCCCGGCAGACTCTTTATACCTTAAAAAACGATTTGTATGAGCACAATGATTTCTTCCCGATTATCAGCCTTGCGCGACGTAATGCGCCGCGAGAGTATCGACGCGTTCATTTTCCCCAGTACCGACCCGCATAACGGCGAGTACGTGCCGGCAAGATGGGAGGGGCGCAAGTGGATCAGCGGCTTCAACGGCTCTGCCGGTACGGCTGTGGTGACGATGAACGACGCTGCCCTTTGGACCGACTCGCGCTATTTTCTTGCCGCCGAGGAGCAGCTGCGTGGTACCGGATTCAAACTTATGAAGGAGCGTATCGAGGGCACGCCGTCAATCACCAAGTGGCTCGGCATGAAGCTGTCGACCGTTGAAAGTCCTACGGTGGGCGTTGACGGGACGGTTAATTCGGCAGCGTCAGTTAACTGCCTGATTGCCGAACTGCGTGCTGAGGGCGGCATAACCGTGCGTACCAATTACGACCCTCTTGACCTGATATGGACCGACAGACCGTCAGTGCCGCAAGACAAGGTGTCAATTCATCCACTTGAATATGCCGGCGAGCGGTGCGGCGACAAGATAACGCGCATACGGGCGGCGCTTAAGGAGCGGCACGCGTGCGGCATGCTGGTGGCTGCTCTCGACGACATTGCGTGGACACTGAACCTTCGTGGCGCTGACGTTCACTGCAATCCCGTGTTCGTGGCCTATCTGCTGATTGACTCAAAGAGCGTTACTCTGTTCGTTGACCGTGACAAGCTGACGCCCGAGGTTGAGGCTTACCTTGTCGCCGAGGGTGTAGGCACGGCCGGATACGGTGACGTGGGCAAGGCTCTTGAACGTTACGGTGAGTACAATATACTGATGGACGAGGACGAAATCAACTATACCTTATATAATATACCCGCGTGCGTGAAGGTTGCGGGGCCGTCGCCCATTCCGGCGTTGAAAGCCGTGAAGAATGCCACGGAGATAGAATGCTTCCGCCATGCAATGCTGCGCGACGGTGTGGCTATGGTCAAGTTCTTGCGCTGGTTGCGCCCCGCAGTTGAGGCCGGAGGGCAGACGGAGATGAGCATAGACGCCAAACTGACGTCGCTCAGGGCCGAGCAGCCTTTGTATAAGGGACTGTCGTTCGACACGATAGCGGCTTATCAGGAGCATGGGGCCATCGTGCATTACGAGGCTACGCCCGAAACTGACGTAGAGTTGCGCCCCGAAGGCCTGCTGCTGATAGACTCCGGCGCGCAGTATCTTGACGGAACGACCGACATTACACGCACCGTTGCCCTCGGTCCGGTTACCGAAGAGCAGCGGCGGATATACACTCTCGTGCTCAAGGCGCACATACGGCTGGAGATGTGCAAGTTTCCGCGCGGAGCTTCGGGCACCCAGCTCGACGCCGTAGCCCGCGAACCGCTGTGGCGCGAGGGACTTAACTACCTGCACGGCACAGGCCACGGCGTAGGCTCTTATCTCAACGTGCATGAAGGGCCTCACCAGATTCGCATGGAGCATGTGCCCGCTCCGCTCGTCGAAGGCATGACCGTGACCGACGAACCGGGGCTTTATCTGGCCTCACGGTTCGGCGTACGCACGGAGAACACGTTGCTAACGGTGCCTTATATGGAGACTGAGTTCGGCCGTTTCCTCGGCTTCGAGCCTTTGACGCTGTGCCCGATAGATACCGAACCGGTAATAACCGACATGCTTACGTCCGAGGAACGCAGCTGGCTTAACGGTTATCACCGCATGGTGTACGACCGTTTGGCGCCCCATCTTGACGCCGGCGAGCGTGAATGGCTTGCCCGGGCGTGCGCCGAGGTGTGACGTAATGGTGTTTATTGATTAATCAATGGCAATACAAAAGGCGGTCTTCGAGGTTATGAAAGGCCGCCTTTAGCATTGCAAAAGGCCGTCTTTTACAAGCTAAAAGACGGCCTTTTAGTTTGTAAGTAAACACCGTCTTGATAGTGATGAAAGGGTTGTTTTATAAGCGTTTATCTTGTTATGTGTAATCAACTGGAGGTGTTTTGCTTATGGTTTTTCGGGACTTTACTTTTTTTCTTGTGGCGGACAAGGTGGATATACATTATTTTTTATTGATTGGATTAAATGGCGTTATTGGGCTTGCCAAGTTGAATAGACAGGCTGTTTGTTGATTTTTTATAGGCCGTGGAGGCTGAGTTGCTTGGTTTTACAGGTCAATCAGGGTGATATTTTCTTGTTTTTCATCGACTAAATCGGGTTGTTTAGTAAATATTATGTTTGTCGTTCCGGCGTTAGGTTTATAATCATTACCTTTGCAAAAATTATGGAAAAGCCGATGAATGACATGTGCAGTGCCCGTTCCGGAAGGCTTGGCATGGTCTTGACCGACATTATCAAAAGTTATTGGAGCCTTGCGCTCTTCCTTGTGTGGATGGCCGTGGGCGTGTTTCCGCTCTCGTGTTACGAGAACGACAGCATGCACCTGCTGGCGGGATGTTCCGTCATGGCCAACCAAGGCGTGACCGTACCTCCGCCGTATTCTTATTTTTATGACATGCAACCGCTGGTGAGCTATGTCGTTGTGGGGTTAAATGCCGTTTTTGCGTGGCTTACCTGCGAACAGCTGTACTGCCTGGTTACGTGGTTTGCGGCGTGCTTTGCCGTAGTGGGTACGGTCAGGTTTTGCCGCCGTCTCACTTTGCTGCCGGTTCATGTGTTGGTATTTGCCCTGCTGTTCCTGCCCGAGTCGTACGCCTGCGCGATGTATCCCAATTCGGCGGTGCCCGCCTATGCCTGCTTCGTATGGGCCATGTGCATGGTGTTGGATGGGCGTTTCGTCTTGGCTGTGGTGCTTATGGGGCTTGCGCCTCTGTTCAGGATTGACGTCGTGATAGTGTATCCCGTGCTCCTGCCGTTGCTCCTGTTCGTCTACGGCAGGAAGAAGGTATGGCGTTGCGTGGCGCTGTCGGCCGTTGCGGCGGTGGCCGTCGTGGCTATAGTGACGGTGGGGTGTGCCGCGATGGGAGCCGACCCTGTGAGCCATACGCTCGGCATGTACTCGTCGTTCGACGCCGGCGGGCAGTATTCAGGTCAGGTAAAGTACGCCCTGTTCACGTTCTACACGATTGTCAGCGTCGTCGTTCTGCCGCTTGGCGTTGTCGTGCTCTGGCGCAGACGGTCGCTGCTGCTCCTCGTGACATGCCTCTTGCCCATGCTGTTGCTCCATTATATGTTCCGCCGTACGGGATGTGCGGGTAAGCACTGGCTGTACATTCTGCCATTTGTTCTCATGCTGTGCTCAACCGGATGGGCTGCCATCGCCCGCTGGTGTAATGGCCGGCGTGGCGCACGTTACGCCGTGGCGGCGCTCGTCGTGCTGTACGCCTTCTGCTCGGTACGCATCACCATACCGCCGGCTGTAGCCAAGGTGTCGAAGGCGTGGGTGGGCAACGAACGCCAGGAAGGCCCTTTCCTTACGCTGTTCAGTGAGGACTTAACGCCCATGAAGTGCCGTTTCGGCATTGGGGCGGGGCAGTTTATCCCCACGGCGGACGAGATGATGATAGCCTCGGGCAATGTGTTTTACCCGTTTTACATACATGCCTACAAGAGCAACAAGGACGCCATGCGCCGCGAGGCGAAGGCTTACGCCGACACGCTGCCCTGTTATGACATTGCCGCCCTTGCCTGGGGCGACCGTATATGGTTCCAGAACCTGTTGCTTGACGATGGTTATGCCATGACCGGCAAGAATGATGACGGCTATGTGTTGCGCAAGGGCGGCAGCACGGTGGACTGCTATTACGTGCACGACGACATCCCCAAGGGCGACGCCGCGGCCGCCTATCGTACGCTAAAGCCGTTGAAGCGGCCGGGCAGGCCGCTGCTCGTGGTGCCCGAGACCGACGCCCGAGCCTACGTCATGGACAAGCTCGTGGCGCTCGGCAAGGCCGTCAGGCATGCCCGCCGGTGCTATGAGGTGAGATGAGGTGACGGGCGTTAGCTTATTTTTACATTATGCAAGAGCATATCGTCTGCCAAAAGATTAAAAAAAGCCCGATATATTTGGAATTCAGGAAAATAAAGTTTAACTTTGCAGCCGCTAATAAAAGCACCGATAATAAAAATAAGTTTAACATATAAAAATTTAAAGACAAAACATGATTATTGTACCAGTTAAAGATGGCGAGAACATCGAAAGAGCATTGAAGAAGTTTAAGAGAAAATTCGAGAAGACGGGTGTTGTTAAGGAGCTTCGCGCACGCCAGCAGTATAACAAGCCGTCTGTCATCAAGCGCCTCAAGATGCAGCACGCCATTTACGTACAGAAGCTGAGAACTGCCGAGGAGTAAAAAATATTCCCGAAAATTTGGTGGTTCGGTTTTATTTTCGTAAATTCGTTGCCGAATACTTTGGATGGCAGCGCTTTTATGTTGATAAACGAATTTTTGGACTACCTGCGGTTCGAGCGTAATTTTTCCGCGAGAACAGTCGGGGAATACGGCGACGACTTGCGAAAGTTTGAGTCGTTCTTCAAGAATTTGGACGCCACGCTCACATGGGAGACTGTCGACTCCGATGTCATCCGTGACTGGATGGAGAGCATGATGGATAAAGGAAACATTGCGACTTCAGTCAATAGAAGATTGAGCGCGGTGCGTTCCTTTTATCGTTTTGCCCTGTCCCGAGGTCTTGTCGCCTCCGATCCGGCCCACGGAATACGTGGTCCGAAAAAAGAGAAACCGCTGCCGCAGTTCGTCCGTGATAAGGAGATGGACGAGCTTCTGGACGAAAGCATGTGGAAAATGGACTCGTTCGGCCAGATTCGCGCGCGTACATTAATATTAATGCTGTATGAAACCGGATTGCGAATATCCGAGCTTCTCGGTCTTGACGATACTGATGTAGACCTTGATTCCTGCGTGCTGAAAGTGACTGGAAAACGAGACAAGCAGCGCGTTGTTCCCTTTGGCGAGGAGTTGCGCGATGCGTTATCGGCATATATGGCGCTGCGCGATGAGTCGGTTAGCGGAAAGTCGCCTGCGCTGTTCCTGTTGCCGGACGGACGTCGGTTGCCGTATTACAAGGCAAGACGCGACGTGCGTGACAATCTTGCGCGGGTATGTACGTTGAAAAAACGCAGCCCTCACGTGCTGAGGCATACCTTCGCGACCTCCATGCTCAACCACGGAGCCGGGCTCGAGAGCGTGAAAAAACTGCTTGGGCATGCTACGCTTACAACTACGGAGATATACACACATACTACTTTTGAACAACTGAAGAAAGTTTATGAATCAGCCCATCCACGGGCTTAACCCTTATAATAACCTTATAAAACAAGGAGGTAACTATGGAAATTAAGATTCAATCTATTCATTTTGACGCTACCGAACAACTTAAGGCGTTTATCGAGAAGAAAGTATCCAAGCTGGGAAAGTCTTATGAAGATATCCATAATGTAGAAGTACAGCTAAAGGTTGTAAAGCCGGCCACGTCGCTCAACAAGGAAACGAGCATTACCGTGATGGTTCCCGGACAGCGTATTTTTGTGGAGAAAGTCTGCGATACTTTTGAGGAAGGAATTGACCTCTGTGTCGACTCATTGAAGGTCCAGTTGGTGAAATTCAAGGAAAAACAGCGTAATAATTAAAAAAAAGCGCCAAAAATTTTGGAGGTTAAAAAATAATGCCTATCTTTGCAGCCGTTTTAGGACACGTCCTTACGAACAAGCGCCTGACGGCTGCTTTGCTTGCCTCTTTAGCTCAGTTGGCCAGAGCACGTGATTTGTAATCTCGGGGTCGTTGGTTCGAATCCGACAAGAGGCTCGACGGAGAGGAGACGTTACTAAGAACAAGGGTGGTTACCAGAGTGGCCAAATGGGGCAGACTGTAAATCTGCTGGCTTTCGCCTTCGGTGGTTCGAATCCATCACCACCCACTTCAGTAGAAGTCTTTGCGGAAATAGCTCAGTTGATAGAGCACTAGCCTTCCAAGCTGGGGGTCGCGGGTTTGAGTCCCGTTTTCCGCTCTCGCTGCTGTAATAGCTCAGTGGTAGAGCACTTCCTTGGTAAGGAAGAGGTCCCGAGTTCAAATCTCGGTTACAGCTCTACGACTTTCTGATTGTAAGTAGAAGCAGAAAATACACGATTATTCATTAAATAATAAATAAGTAAAGCTATGGCTAAAGAACATTTTGAACGTACCAAACCGCATGTTAACATTGGTACTATCGGTCACGTAGACCACGGTAAGACTACTCTGACTGCAGCCATTACTAAGGTGCTCGCAGAGAAGATCTCTGGAAATGAAGGCAATGTTAAGTCATTCGACCAAATCGATAACGCTCCTGAGGAGAAAGAGCGTGGTATTACCATCAATACTGCACACGTTGAGTATGAGACTGAAAACCGTCACTATGCTCACGTAGACTGCCCGGGACACGCTGACTACGTTAAGAACATGGTTACCGGTGCTGCTCAGATGGATGGTGCTATCATCGTTGTTGCTGCAACTGACGGTCCTATGCCTCAGACACGTGAGCACGTGCTTCTCGCTCGTCAGGTAAACGTTCCCCGTCTGGTTGTATTCCTGAACAAGTGCGATATGGTTGACGATGAGGAAATGCTCGAGCTCGTAGAAATGGAAATGCGTGAGCTTCTCGATCAGTACGAGTATGACGGCGACAATACTCCTATCATCCGTGGTTCTGCACTCGGCGCCTTGAACGGTGTTGCTAAGTGGGAAGACAAGATAATGGAGCTTATGAAGGCTGTTGACGAGTGGATTCCACTGCCTCCGCGTGACCTCGACAAACCGTTCCTGATGCCGGTTGAGGACGTGTTCTCAATCACAGGTCGTGGTACTGTTGCAACTGGCCGTATCGAGACTGGCCGTGTAAAGGTTGGCGACGAAGTAGAGCTTCTCGGTCTTGGCGAGGACAAGAAGTCAGTCGTTACTGGCGTTGAGATGTTCCGCAAGATTCTTGACGAAGGTGAAGCTGGTGACAACGTAGGTCTGCTGCTCCGCGGTATCGACAAGAACGAAATCAAGCGTGGTATGGTACTCTGCCATCCGGGACAGATTAAGCCTTACAAGAAGTTCAAGGCTCAGATCTATGTTCTGAAGAAAGAGGAAGGTGGACGTCACACTCCGTTCGGAAACAAGTATCGTCCTCAGTTCTATCTCCGTACCATGGACTGTACAGGTGAAATCCATCTGCCCGAGGGCGTTGAGATGGTAATGCCTGGTGATAACGTAACAATCACTGTAGACTTGATTTACGCAGTTGCATTGAACGTAGGTCTGCGTTTCGCTATCCGCGAAGGTGGCCGTACGGTAGGTGCAGGTCAGATTACCGAGATTCTCGACTAATCCCTGACGACGTAATCAATAGATATTTAGGTTCTCGCCTTTCGCGACGAGAACCTATTTTACGGGAATAGCTCAGTTGGTAGAGCACTGGTCTCCAAAACCAGGTGTCGGGAGTTCGAGCCTCTCTTCCCGTGCTAAAGAAAGATAATATGTTTACGAAGATAACAAATTATTGCAAGGCTTGTTACAACGAACTTGTGCATAAGACGTCATGGCCTACACGGGCCGAACTTACTCACTCAGCAATGGTTGTATTATCTGCTTCCTTGATCATTGCTGTTGTGGTGTTCATTATGGACTCCGTGTTCCGGTTTGTCATGAGCGCAATCTATCCTAATTAAACCCTAAAAGAGGAAATGGCTGATTCAGGTAAGAAATGGTATGTCCTGCGCGCTGTTAGCGGTAAGGAGGCTAAGGTAAAGGAATATATCGAGGCCGAACTGAAGCATAACACGTTGCTCTCTTCACATGTCTCTCAGGTTCTTATACCTATGGAGAAGCATGCGACGCTGCGTAACGGCAAGCGTGTAGTTAAGGAGAAGATAGCTCTTCCCGGCTACGTGCTCGTCGAGGCAGATTTGAAGGGTGACGTGGCGCATGCGTTGCGCTTCATGCCTAACGTGCTTGGCTTCCTTGGAGGTATGGAGTCTCCTACCCCGGTGAAGCAGGCTGACATCAACCGTATTCTCGGAACGGCTGAAGAGTCGGAGCTGGCTGAGGAAGTCAACATCCCCTTCAGTGTTGATGAGACTGTCAAGGTTACGGATGGACCGTTCAGTGGCTTCAGCGGTGTTATCGAAGAGGTTAATACCGAGAAGCATAAACTTAAGGTCATGGTAAAGATTTTCGGGCGAAAGACACCGCTTGAACTCGGTTTTATGCAAGTTGCAAAAGAATAACGCATTGTTACGGATGTGGCTGTTCTTTTATATAAATCAATTATTTAATAACAAAAGAAATGGCTAAAGAAGTTGCTGGATTAATCAAATTACAGATTAAAGGTGGCGCTGCCAATCCTTCACCTCCCGTTGGTCCTGCCCTTGGTTCTAAGGGTATCAACATCATGGGATTCTGCAAGGAGTTCAACGCCAGAACCCAGGATAAGGCCGGAAAAGTTCTTCCAGTCGTTATCACTTACTATGCTGACAAGTCATACAGCTTCGAAATCAAGACCCCTCCTGCAGCCGTTCAGCTTATGGAGGCAGCCAAGATTAAGAGCGGTTCGGCCGAGCCTAACCGTAAGAAGGTAGCTTCAGTTACATGGGAGCAGGTTCGTGCAATCGCCGAGGACAAGATGGCAGACCTCAACTGTTTTACGGTAGAGTCGGCTATGAAGCTTGTAGCCGGTACTGCAAGAAGCATGGGCATCACTGTAAAAGGGGACTTCCCTGGTAAATAATTTATAACTTCAATTAAGAAAATGAGTAAACTGACAAAAAATCAAAAATCAGTAGCTGATAAGGTTGAAGCAGGGAAAGCATACTCTTTGAAAGAAGCTGCCGAACTGGTCAAGGAAATTACCACGACCAAGTTTGATGCTTCCGTAGATATCGATGTACGTTTGGGCGTTGACCCGCGTAAGGCAAACCAGATGGTTAGAGGCGTTGTTTCTCTTCCCAACGGCACGGGTAAGGTAACCCGCGTGCTTTGCCTTTGTACACCGGATGCTGAGGCTGCTGCGAAAGAGGCAGGTGCTGACTATGTTGGTCTTGACGAGTATATCGAAAAGATCAAGGGTGGTTGGACAGATATTGACGTAATTATCACGATGCCGTCGTGCATGGGTAAGATAGGACCCTTGGGACGTGTACTCGGTCCGCGTGGCTTGATGCCTAACCCTAAGAGCGGCACCGTAACCATGGACGTTGCAAAAGCGGTAAAAGAGGTAAAGCAGGGTAAAATAGACTTCAAGGTTGACAAAACCGGTATTATCCATGCTTCTATAGGTAAAGTCTCTTTCACTCCGGAACAGATATTCCAGAATGCAAAGGAGTTTATCTCTACTGTAATTAAGTTGAAGCCTGCTGCTGCTAAAGGTACATACGTCAAGAGTATCTTTATTTCGAGCACTATGAGTAAGGGTGTCAAGATTGATCCTAAATCAGTTGAATAACTCTAAAAGTTTTGTAAGATGAAGAAAGAAGTAAAAGATACTATAGTTGTTGAACTTGGCGAGAAGCTTAAGGAGTACGCTCATTTCTACCTCGTTGACGTTACGGGTCTGAATGCAGGCGCAACAAGCAAGCTCCGTCGTGATTGCTTCAAGCATGAAATCAAGATGGTCGTGGTGAAGAATACTCTTCTCCATAAGGCTTTCGAGGCTTCAGATGTTGATTATGAACCTTTGTACGGCTGTCTGAAAGGCAGTACCGCCGTGCTTTTCTGCAATACCGCCAATGTACCGGCTAAAATGCTCAAGACTTATGCAAAAGAGGGTATCCCTTCTTTGAAGGCAGCTTATGCTGAGGAAAGCATTTACGTCGGCGCTGATAAGTTGGAGGAACTTGCAGCTCTCAAGAGCAAGAACGAGGTTATCGCAGAGATTGTTGCTTTGCTCCAGTCTCCGGCAAAGAACGTTGTTTCAGCTCTTCAATCAGGTGCGCATACCATCCATGGCGTGCTCAAGACCTTGGGCGAGCGTCCTGAATAATTAAACACCCAAACATTTAACATTTAAAAACATTAAAATTAGAATAAAATGGCAGATATCAAAGCTATTGCTGAAGAATTGGTAAATTTGACAGTAAAGGAAGTAAACGAGTTGGCAACAGTCCTGAAGGACGAGTACGGAATTGAGCCTGCTGCTGCAGCTGTTGCTGTTGCTGCTGGTCCTGCTGCAGGTGGTGATGCAGCCGCAGCTGAGGAGAAGACATCTTTCGATGTAGTTCTCGCTGAGGTTGGCGCAGCTAAACTGCAGGTTGTTAAGGCCGTTAAGGAGGCTTGTGGTCTCGGTCTGAAAGAGGCTAAGGAACTTGTAGACGGCGCTCCCTCTACTTTGAAGGAAGGCATGTCTAAGGACGAGGCAGAGAACCTGAAGAAGGCTATCGAAGAGGCCGGCGCTAAGGTTGAGCTGAAATAATTTTGTCAACAGAAATATTAGGGGTTAAGATTCTCCCAGTCGGAGAGTCTTAACCTTTTTGTGTCTTTATTTGATTATGCGGTCATCCACCGCCGCATATTGGCCGGCACCAAAGTTGGGTAACACTATCATTTCAGCCGTTCAAAATATTCTAAGGTGGCATTTATAACGGTAATATAAATCTGTAATGGCTTCAAAAATTGTTGATAACAGAGTAAATTTTGCCAGCGTGAAGAATCCGATGCCATATCCGGATTTCCTCGATGTGCAATTAAAGTCTTTCAGGGACTTCTTGCAGTTGGACACTCCACCTGAAGAACGCAAGAATGACGGTTTGTATAAGGTATTCGCTGAGAATTTCCCTATAACCGACACGAGAAACAATTTCGTTCTTGAGTTCTTGGATTACTATATTGACCCGCCGCGTTATACTATTGATGAATGTTTGGAGCGTGGCCTCACATATAGCGTGCCCCTGAAGGCAAAGATGAAATTGTATTGCACTGATCCGGATCATGAGGACTTCGGAACATTCATACAGGACGTATTCCTTGGCACCATACCTTACATGACGGATAATGGCACATTTATAATAAATGGAGCCGAGCGTGTTGTCGTATCACAGTTGCATAGGTCGCCTGGCGTGTTCTTTGGTCAGGGAGTGCATGCAAACGGTACAGTGCTTTATTCTGCACGTATCATTCCGTTCAAGGGTTCATGGATTGAGTTTGCGACAGACATCAACAATGTGATGTACGCATACATCGACCGTAAGAAGAAATTGCCCGTTACAACTCTTTTGAGAGCCATTGGTTTCGAGACAGATAAGGATATCCTGCAGATATTCGACTTGGCCGAGGAAGTGAAGGTTACAAAGAAGAACATGAAGGATGTTCTCGGCCGTAAGCTCGCAGCGAGGGTATTGAAGAGCTGGAATGAGGATTTTGTAGATGAGGATACAGGTGAAGTTGTGTCAATCGAGCGTAATGAGGTAATCATGGAGCGCGAGACTGAGATAACCAAAGACAACATCGATGATATTCTCGAGAGTGGAACGTCTACAATCCTTCTTCACAAGGACGCTGATTCTGCAAGTAAGTATTCGATAATTTTCAATACTTTGCAGAAAGACCCCAGTAACTCCGAGAAGGAGGCTGTGCTGTATATCTATCGCCAGCTGAGAAATGCTGACCCGGCAGACGATGCAAGCGCACGTGAGGTTATACAAAATCTGTTCTTCTCTGACAAGCGTTACGACTTGGGTACGGTTGGTCGTTATCGTATAGACAAGAAGCTTGGGCTTGATACGGATATGGACGTTCGCATCCTTACCAAGGAGGACATAATCGAGATTATCAAGTATCTAATACAGCTTGTCAATTCAAACGCAACAGTAGATGATATCGACCACTTGAGCAACCGCCGTGTACGTACCGTTGGCGAGCAGTTGAGCAACCAGTTCTCGATTGGCCTTGCCCGCATGAGCCGCACTATACGTGAGCGCATGAACGTGCGTGATAATGAGGTGTTCACTCCGACAGACCTTATAAACGCGAAGACAATATCGAGCGTTATAAATTCTTTCTTCGGAACAAACCCGTTGTCGCAGTTCATGGACCAGACAAACCCGCTTGCCGAGGTAACGCATAAGCGCCGTCTGTCAGCGCTTGGTCCTGGCGGTTTGTCACGTGAGCGTGCAGGCTTTGAGGTCCGTGACGTTCACTATACTCACTATGGACGACTTTGCCCGATTGAGAGCCCTGAAGGCCCGAACATCGGTCTTATCTCGTCTTTGTGTGTTTATGCTAAGATTAATGATCTTGGCTTTATCGAGACTCCTTATCGTAAAGTTAAGGACGGTGTCGTTGATTTGGATAATGACCATATCGTTTATCTTACCGCGGAAGAGGAAGAAGACCACATTATCGGCCAAGGTAATGCGCCGCTTAACGATGACGGAACGTTTATCCGTGATGTCGTAAAATGCCGTCAGGATGCTGATTCCCCTGTTGTTCCGCCGTCGCAGGTTGACCTTATGGACGTGTCGCCACAACAGATTGCTTCAATAGCTGCCGGCCTGATTCCTTTCCTGGAGCATGACGATGCGCACCGTGCGTTGATGGGAAGTAACATGATGCGCCAGGCAGTACCTTTGTTGCACAATGAAGCTCCTATCGTAGGAACTGGTATAGAAAGACAAGTATGCGTCGACTCGCGCACCATGATAACGGCAGAGGGCGATGGAGTTATCGAATATGTAGACGCGACAACAATAAGAATACTCTACGACCGGACTGAGGAAGAGGAATTTGTAAGCTTTGAGCCAGCGCTCAAGGAATATAGAATACCGAAGTTCCGTCGTACGAACCAGAATATGACAATAGACCTTCGTCCTATCTGTAATAAGGGACAGAGGGTAAAGAAAGGTGATATACTCACTGAAGGATATGCTACAGAAAACGGAGAGCTTGCTCTCGGTCGCAACCTCCTTGTGGCTTACATGCCTTGGAAGGGTTACAACTATGAGGACGCTATCGTGCTTAACGAGCGTGTTGTTCGTGAAGATATCCTTACGTCAGTGCACGTTGATGAGTATTCACTCGATGTGCGTGAGACCAAACGAGGGATGGAAGAGTTTACCAGTGACATCCCTAACGTCAGTGAAGAGGCAACCAAGGACCTTGATGACAACGGTATTATCCGTGTAGGTGCTCGTGTCGAGCCGGGTGATATCCTTATCGGTAAGATTTCGCCTAAGGGTGAGAGCGACCCGTCTCCGGAAGAGAAACTTCTTCGTGCTATTTTCGGCGATAAGGCTGGCGATGTGAAGGACTCTTCGTTGAAGGCCAATCCGTCACTTACAGGTGTCGTAATTGATAAAAAACTGTTCTCACGTGCAGTCAAGACTCGTGCTTCGAAACAGCAAGACAAGGTTGTCCTTGCCAAGATAGACGAGGAATACGCAGCCAAGATAGACGACCTGAAGGATATTCTTGTAGATAAGCTGCTTACTCTGACGGATGACAAGACATCTATGGGAATCAAGGATTACACAGGTGCCGAGATCATAACTAAGGGCAGTAAGTTTACAATGGCTCAGTTGAAGAATCTTGAGTATGACGGAATCCAGTCAAACAATTGGACTTCTGACGAACATACGAATGGACTCATCCAGAAGCTTATCATGAACTTCATAAAGAAGTACAAGCTGCTTGACGCTGAGATGAAACGCCGCAAGTTCGCGATAACAATCGGTGATGAGCTGCCTTCTGGTATTCTTCAGATGGCTAAGGTATATGTTGCCAAGAAACGTAAAATCAGCGTAGGTGACAAACTTGCAGGACGACACGGTAATAAGGGTATAGTTTCTAAAATCGTTCGTCAGGAAGACATGCCGTTCCTTGAGGATGGACGTCCTGTAGACTTGGTTCTCAACCCGTTAGGTGTGCCATCGCGTATGAACCTTGGACAGATATTCGAGGCTATTCTCGGTGCAGCAGGAAAACGTCTTGGTGTTAAGTTCGCAACGCCGATTTTTGACGGTGCGAAGCTTGATGATCTCCAGGAGTGGACGGATAAGGCAGGACTGCCGCGTCTGTGTTCTACGCGCCTCTATGACGGTGAGACAGGAGAACCGTTCGACCAGCCTGCAACCGTTGGTATCACGTACTTCCTTAAGTTAGGCCATATGGTTGAGGATAAGATGCACGCCCGCAGTATCGGTCCGTACTCTCTTATTACCCAACAGCCTCTTGGTGGTAAGGCTCAGTTTGGTGGCCAGCGTTTCGGAGAGATGGAGGTCTGGGCATTGGAGGCATTCGGTGCAAGCCATGTTCTGCAAGAGATTTTGACAATCAAGTCAGATGATGTGGTAGGGCGTTCAAAGGCTTATGAGGCAATTGTCAAGGGAGAGCCAATGCCGACACCGGGAATACCGGAGTCACTCAACGTCCTTCTGCATGAGCTTCGTGGTTTGGGCTTAAGCATAACTCTTGACTAATAAAAGGAACTCTTTACATAACAATTACAACATAAGAAATATGGCTTTCAAGAAAGATTCAAAGATAAAGAGTAATTTTACGAAGATAACCATCAGTCTTGCGTCGCCTGAGGAAATCCTCGAAAATTCTTATGGCGAGGTGACCAAGCCTGAGACAATAAACTACCGTACGTACAAGCCCGAGCGCGATGGCCTTTTCTGCGAGCGTATCTTCGGCCCGACAAAGGATTATGAATGTGCTTGCGGTAAATATAAGCGAATAAGGTATAAGGGCATTGTCTGCGACCGTTGTGGAGTAGAGGTTACGGAAAAGAAAGTGCGCCGTGAGCGTACGGGGCACATCGAGCTCGTCGTACCCGTAGCGCATATATGGTACTTCCGTTCGCTGCCTAATAAGATAGGTTATCTCCTTGGCCTTCCTACGAAGAAACTTGACTCCGTGATTTATTACGAGAAATACATCGTGATACAGCCCGGCGTAATGGAAGGCAGGAAAGATTCAGAGGGTATCGAGGTGAACGGTTCACATAAGATGGACTTGCTTACCGAGGACGAATATATTGATATAATGGACAACCTGCCCGATGGCAATGAATATCTTGACGACACTGATCCCAACAAGTTCGTTGCCAAGATGGGTGCCGAGGCTATTTACGACTTGCTCGTGAACATCGACCTTGATTCTCTGTCATACGAGCTTCGCGACCGTGCAAACAGTGATTCTTCACAGCAGCGTAAAACCGAAGCCCTCAAGCGTCTGCAGGTAGTTGAAGCGTTCCGCGCGAGCCGTAATATAAATAAACCGGAGTGGATGATAATGAAGATTATCCCTGTCACTCCGCCTGAGCTTCGTCCACTTGTGCCACTTGATGGAGGACGTTTCGCTACATCAGACTTGAATGATCTTTACCGTCGTGTTATTATCCGTAACAACCGCTTGAAGAGGTTGATGGAAATCAAGGCTCCTGAGGTCATCCTGCGTAATGAAAAGCGTATGTTGCAGGAGGCTGTTGACAGCTTGTTCGACAACTCACGTAAGAGCAGCGCCGTCAAGAGCGAGTCAAACCGTCCGTTGAAATCACTCTCTGATTCATTGAAAGGTAAGCAGGGACGTTTCCGCCAGAATCTTCTCGGTAAGCGTGTTGACTATTCTGCACGTTCTGTAATCGTCGTCGGCCCTGAACTGAAGATGGGTGAGTGCGGTCTTCCGAAGTTGATGGCAGCCGAGCTTTACAAGCCGTTTATCATCCGTAAGCTCATCGAGCGCGGTATTGTTAAGACCGTCAAGAGCGCGAAGAAGATTGTCGATCGTCGTGAGCCCGTAATCTGGGATATTCTTGAGAACGTAATGAAGGGTCACCCTGTGCTTCTCAACCGTGCGCCTACACTGCACCGTCTCGGTATACAGGCTTTCCAGCCAAAACTTATCGAAGGCAAGGCAATCCAGTTGCATCCGTTGGCATGTACTGCATTTAACGCCGACTTCGACGGTGACCAGATGGCTGTTCACCTCCCGTTGAGCAACGAGGCTGTGCTTGAGGCGCAAATCCTCATGCTCCAGAGCCATAATATCCTTAACCCGGCTAATGGTGCTCCTATTACTGTGCCATCACAGGATATGGTGCTTGGACTCTATTATATCACAAAGATACGTCCCGGGGCAAAGGGCGAAGGACTAACCTTCTACGGGCCTGAAGAGGCTATCATAGCCCATAATGAGGGCAAGTGTGATCTCCACGCTCAAGTTAAGGTCGTTGTCAAGGATGTAGACAAGTACGGAAACTATTACAGCCATATGGTTGATACTTCTGTCGGCCGTGTGATAGTAAACGGCATTGTGCCGGATGAAATAGGTTTTGTCAACAAGATTATATCAAAGAAGAGTCTTCGCGACATCATTGCAGATGTAATCAAGGCCGTTGGCTTTGCGCGTGCCTGTGAGTTCCTTGATGGTATCAAGAACCTGGGTTACCGCATGGCATACTTGGCAGGACTTTCGTTCAACCTTGACGATATCATCATACCGAAGGAGAAAGTTGCCCTTGTGGAGAAAGGTAACGAGGAAGTTCGCCAGATTACCGACAACTACAACATGGGATTCATCACTGACAACGAGCGTTACAACCAGGTTATCGATGCCTGGACGCACGTAAACAACGAGCTTGGTGATGTTTTGATGAAAGAGATGACCGAAGCCGACCAGGGTTTCAACGCCGTTTACATGATGCTTGACTCCGGCGCCCGTGGTTCTAAGGACCAGATACGTCAGTTGGCAGGTATGCGTGGACTTATGGCTAAGCCGCAGAAGGCAGGTGCCGAAGGTGCGCAGATTATCGAGAACCCTATCCTTTCAAACTTCAAGGAGGGTATGAGCGTGCTCGAATACTTCATCTCTACCCACGGTGCACGTAAGGGTCTTGCTGATACCGCTATGAAGACAGCCGATGCAGGTTACCTAACCCGTCGTCTTGTTGACGTATCGCATGACGTTATTATTACCGAGGAGGATTGCGGTACGCTCCGTGGTCTTGTTTGTACGGCATTGAAGAACGGTGATGAGGTTATATCTTCGCTCTATGAGCGTATTCTCGGCCGTGTTTCCGTTCACGACATTATACATCCTACGACCGGCGAACTTATCGTTGCTGCCGGTGAAGAGATTACCGAACCTATTGCGCAGGCCATTGAGGACAGCCCGATTGAGAGTGTCGAGATTCGTTCGGTGCTCACATGCGAAAGCAAGAAAGGCGTCTGCATGAAGTGTTACGGACGCAACTTGGCTACCAGCCGCATGGTACAGAAGGGTGAAGCCGTAGGTGTCATCGCCGCGCAGGCTATCGGTGAGCCCGGTACACAGCTTACCCTCCGTACGTTCCACGCCGGTGGTGTGGCTGCCAACGCTGCAGCTAACGCGTCTATCGTTGCCAAGAACGACAGCCGTATCGAGTTCGACGAGCTTCGTACTGTTCCGTTTGTTGAGCAGGGAGAGAATGGCGAGGTTCAGTGCGAGATGGTTGTAAGCCGTCTGGCTGAAATCCGTTTCGTCGACCCGCATACGAACATCGTACTTTCTACATTGAACGTTCCGTATGGTAGTTCTCTTTACTTCAAGGGAGGTTCTGTCGTTAAGAAAGGCGACATCATCGCACGCTGGGACCCGTTCAACGCCGTTATCGTAACCGAATATGCCGGTAAACTTAAGTTCCGTGACGTTATTGATGGCGTGACATTCCACTCCGAGACCGACGACACCACAGGTCTTACCGAGAAGATCATCACCGAGTCGAAGGATAAGAGCAAGGTTCCGACCTGTGATATTATTGACGAGAGCGGTGAAGTGGTAGGTACCTATAACTTCCCTGTGGGAGGACACGTTGTCGTTGAGGACGGACAGGTTGTCAAGACCGGTGCAACGCTCGTCAAGATTCCGCGTACAGTAGGTAAGGCCGGCGACATCACCGGAGGTCTTCCCCGTGTTACCGAGCTATTTGAGGCACGTAACCCGTCCAACCCTGCTGTTGTCAGCGAAATCGACGGTGAGGTTACAATGGGTAAGGTTAAGCGTGGTAACCGTGAGATTATCGTTACGTCAAAGACTGGCGAACAGCGCAAATACCTTGTTTCTCTGTCCAAGCAAATCCTTGTGCAGGAGCATGACGCCGTTCGTGCCGGTACACCGCTGTCTGACGGCGTGATTACTCCTAACGACATCCTCGCCATCAAGGGCCCGACCGCCGTTCAAGAGTACATCGTCAACGAGGTGCAGGACGTTTATCGTCTGCAGGGCGTTAAGATTAACGACAAGCACTTCGAGATAATCGTGCGCCAGATGATGCGTAAGGTGCAGATTAACGATCCGGGCGACACTACGTTCCTCGAGCAGGAAATCGTCGACAAGCTCGACTTCGCCGAGGAGAACGACCGTATCTGGGGCAAGAAGGTTGTCGTTGACGCAGGTGACAGCGAGACCTTGAAAGCGGGTCAGATTGTTACCGCACGCAAACTGCGCGACGAGAACTCTACGCTGAAGCGCCGCGACTTGAAGATCGTTCAGGTGCGTGACGCCGTGCCCGCTACGTCAACACAGATACTCCAGGGTATCACGCGCGCAGCTCTCCAGACCAAGAGCTTCATGTCTGCCGCTTCGTTCCAGGAGACGACAAAGGTGCTCAACGAGGCTGCCATCCGCGGCAAGGTAGACTATCTCGAGGGAATGAAGGAGAACGTTATCTGTGGTCACCTCATCCCGGCAGGTACCGGTCTGCGCGAGTTTGACAAAATCATTGTCGGCTCAAAGGAAGATTATGACCGTATGCAGGCCAACCGCAAGAACGTCATCGATTACAGCGAGAAAGAGAAGGCTGAGGCTGAATAAGCAGGCCTGTACATATAGCAAAATCGGCGCGGAACAAAATGTTCCGCGCCGATTTTTTCGTTGTGTTGTGCTGGTTGAGATTTGAATGTTGTTGTACGTTCTTATATAGAACCCACGTAGTGTTTATTTATTCTTCGTAGAAGCTGAACTCCGTAGGATGATAGTCGTCGCCGTCTACTGTCAGGCTGTTGTCGGTCCACGTGAAGGTGGTTGTGCTGCCGCTGTCGCTTGTCTCCAATTCGGGCAGGTGCTTGGGAGCTTTGCCCAAGAGGCCGGCGTAGTAGAGGCATTGCACTTCGTCGATGTCAACCGAGTACACCTTGTAGTAGAACAGCAGGCAGTTGGTGTTTGCCTGGTCGCCGTAGGTGTATGTATATGTGTGCTCGCTGCCGCTGTCGGATAGCCAGTGTACTTTTGTCAGGTTGCCGTCAGTCCAAGTCAGGTCGTACAGGCGGCCGTTGCGGTCGTCGTTCATGGCCGTGAGGTGGCCGTCGGCGTCGTATTCCAATGTCTTTGTGTACACATTCTCACCGTATTGGTCGTAGCTTGTCTGTACAATCTTCTCGGCGAAGCCTTGCTCGTTAAGCGTTATGGCGAAATCGTCGTCGCCGTCTCCCCTCATAGTCACATAAACGTCAGGGCCGTCTGCGCCCGTCGCGTAGTTGTAGTTGAAGGTGATTGTCTCCTTGTCGTTTGTTATTTGCGTCAGATAGCCGTTCTCATAGATGAAGCGGTCGCCGTCCATCTCCTTGAGCAGTTTGCCGGTGAACACGTTTGCCAGAGGTGACTGGCCTTCGGGCAGGTCGGTGCCGGGCGTTTCAGGGGCGTCTACGGCTACGAGGTAAGTCCACGACTCGTCACGTCCGTATTCGTCTTCCCATTTGTCATGTATTACGGCCCTGTTTCTGTCGAATGTTATCGTGGCGTAGTCGCCCGTCCATTCGCCATCCCACGCATAGTACAGTTGGCCTGCGCCGCGGTCTTTCCATTTCCACTCGGCTATGCCTATGCTGCCGTCGCGGTAAGAAACCAAATACGTGCCCGATTTAGACCACATAACCTCGATGGGCATATCATAACCTGTTTCACCTGGATTTTCGGGTGTTACGGTAACGTCATCGGTCTTGCCGGTTTCCTTGTCATAGTACACATCATGTATTTTCTCTATCTTCCATGTGCGGCAGAGTGAGCTTGTCATGTTGTCGTCGCCCATTACGGGTTGTTTTTCGGCAGTGTACTGCGTGGTCTGTCCACCCTGTGTCGTCACTTCTATACCAGTTACGTCACTGCCTGTGTAGTCAAGCTTTATCGTGCCGAAACCTTCAAGGGCGTATTCATTCTCGCCGAGACTGGTGAATGTTCCGTATATCACGTTCCCATCCTGCGTGGCGCGCGTCTGTGCGCCGCCGCTTAATAGCGACTTGTGGTGGTTTGTGGATATGCGGTTTGCCGAAGTGTTGTCGGCGGCGTAGTAACCTCCGCTGTAGTTTAGGGTCACGATGTAGTTGCCGCTGGCGCTTAGTTCGATACTCTCGTAAGGAGAACCTTCCGATGTGATAGCGTACTTGCCGCTTACCTGCTCGTATTGCGGAGTGGGCAGGTCAGCTCCTCCTCCGCCGTTGTTGTCATCGTCGCTGCAGGCTGTGAGGCTTGCGGCCATGAACAGCATGGTCATGGCCATGAAAAACAGATTTAACTTCTTCATGATTTTTTGTTTTTTGTTGAATATATGATTATTTGGTTGGTTAAGTGCGCAGTGAGTTGCCCGACAGCCATTAGCGGTCGTCGGTGCGTGTGTCGTGAGAATGTGTGCAATCGTGTGTACTGCGGCAAATCTTCCTGTCAATTGCATAGAATTATACTTGGCTCATCCCTCTAAACCTGTGGGTTCAGTCCATGTTAATTCTGCAAGACGGGACGCAGATTTTTTCGTCTGTGTTTAAGGAGAAGAGCCGTCCCATTACTTTCAGCCATGGCTACAACGGCCATGCCGAATTGCCGAGGTAATGTAATCTCCTTGTCAGATAATTCTGATTTGCGGTGCAAAAGTATTAATTATTTTGCAGAAACATAATCATGGAGAGTAAAAAAACGTTAAACATGCATTTCTCGTAGTGCGTTTGTTAGGTTTTCGTCTGGAATCGTAATGGTTGTGTGCCGCATTGCCAAAGGCGGCTTATCCAACACATTTGCGGATGAAACCCAAAGGCCGTCAACCGCACGCTGAAAGGCCGCCTTTTGTTCTCTAAAAGACCGTCTCTTGGAAGGTAAAAGGCGGCCTTTCGCAAAGCCGTTGATTATCAGGCTGTCACCACCTGTTGTAACCGGACTTGCAGAATGCTGGCCAAAGTTGTTTTTACGTTAGTCTTTTTCGGTATGTTTTACTATTTTGCATGTCGGCTAAGTTTGGGATTTTTACTAAAATAAAATAATACTATCTGTATTTAACAACGATTTGCCCTTTCAACGTTTGATATGAACCAGCGCATGTATGTCTGTTCTAAATCTCTGATTATTAGATGTTTAACGGGATTTTAATGATTAAACTGTTCTTTTACACCCAATTATTACTGCGATTGTTAGTAAAAATTAACTGTATGTTTATATGCTTCTTTTTATGAATTTTATATTTTTGCTTGTGAAATGTAACAATTTGGAAATTTGATGAAATCCGTAATTTTTTATTAACTTATCATACACTTTAGACATGAAAAAGTTTTTTATCTCATTTGTCTTAGCTTTCAGTTTTTCATTTGCGGCTGAAGCCCAGATTCCTTCGGTAACGTTGAAAGATATCAACGGTAAGACTGTAAGGACTGATACGCTTTCAAACAATGGTAAGCCGTTTATAATAGACTTTTTCGCTACGTGGTGCAAGCCCTGCAACCGCGAGCTTACAGCCATCAGTGAAGTGTATGAAGACTGGCAGGCCGAGACTGGCGTGAAGGTTATCGCCGTGTCGATTGACCAGGCGCAGAATATAAATAAGGTGAAACCGCTGGTCGACAGCCACGGATGGACATACGACGTGCTGCTTGATCCGAATGGTGACTTCAAGCGTTCACTCGGGGTTCAGACAATACCTTATACTATAATAGTAGACGGTAACGGAAAAATCGCCTATCGCCATAACGGCTACGTAGAAGGTGCTGAAGAAGAACTTATAGAAAAAGTGAGGGAACTTCAGGCAAAATAAGCCTGCAATCGGGATTTAAGAATATTCATTTTAATTAGAGAGAAACCACTGATGGCAACAACATCGAGCAAGCTGCTCTGCCTGCTGGCCGCCATAGCCATGCCTGTTTGCTCAGCCGCGCAAGACGACGGGGGCAACAAGATTAACGTAAGCGGAAGTATACAGAGCGACATTATCATACCTGAAGAGGATAAAACTATCAACGCCAAGGGGTATAACGAATGGGGACTGACCAATACCTATGCAGACGTGAACGTCACGAGCGAGCACATTGACGCCGGCGCACGTTTCGAGTTCGTTAAACACCCGTTGCCAACGTTCTACGACGAGAAAGGGTTTAAGGGCTGGGGTGTCCCTTATGTGTATGTTAAGGCACACTTTAAATCATGGGATTTGACGTTGGGTAACTTCTACGAACAGTTCGGTTCGGGCTTCATTCTCCGTACATACGAGGAGCGCACTCTTGGTATTGACAACTCACTACTTGGCGGACGCCTCGTCGTTCGTCCTGTCAAGGGTGTTACGGCTAAGATTCTCTCCGGCAAGCAGCGCCGTTTCTGGGCGCACAACAATGGCTGGGTGACTGGCGCCGACCTCGAATTGAACTTCGACCAATGGTTCAAGGCTCTTTCTGATAAGGGCACTTACCTTACCTTGGGGGCTTCGTGGGTGAACAAGTATGAGAAAGACGAAGACCTTGTTATCGGAACTTCACACAAGCTTAATTTCCCTACGTCTGTCAATGCGTTTGACGTCAGGGCGAGCCTTCAGAAGGGCGGCTTCAACATTCTTGCCGAATATGCGTGGAAAGGACAAGACCCTACCTTTGACGGACGCTATCCTTACATCTACCGTGAGGGCAATGTCGCCATGCTGTCGGCCTCGTATTCAAAGAGCGGACTCAGCCTGCTGGTGCAGGCAAAGCGTAGCGACGCTATGGTGTTCCGCAGCCGTAGGGGCGAGACCAGCGCCATAGCCTCGTCAATCAACCACCTGCCGGCTTTCACGACGGAGCATACTTATGCCCTCGCGGCGCTCTATCCGTATGCCACGCAGCCTAACGGCGAGTGGGCATATCAGGCCGAACTGGGATACCGCTTCAAGCGTAATACTGCCCTTGGAGGAAAATATGGAATGAACGTGAAAGTTAACTTCTCGCACGTACACGCCATTGACCGCAACAACCATGCCGTAAATCCTTATAACGGCACGTTCAGCGGCACTGACGGCTATGGCTCGGCGTTCTGGAAATGGGGTGACGAGACTTACTACCAGGACTTCAACATCCAGATCGAAAAGCCTTTCTCTCGTGCGTTCAGGCTTAACCTCATGTACATGAACCAGTTTTATAACCAGACCATCGTTGAGGGAGAGGGCGGCATGGTGCACTCTGACATCTTCATTGCCGATGCAAAATACCGCATAAACAGGAAGCTGACACTGCGCGGCGAGCTGCAATATCTTAGCACTGACGATGACGACGGCGACTGGCTCTACGGACTTTTGGAGCTGTCGTTCCTGCCCCACTGGATGTTTACCGTGGCCGATATGTACAATAGCGGCAGAACAAACGTTCACTATTACCAGGGATATGTTTCCTACAATAACGGTTCACACCGTGTGCAATTAGGCTACGGACGCACACGTGAAGGCTGGAACTGTGCCGGCGGAGTATGCCGCCGTGTGCCCTCGAGTCGTGGTTTTACACTCTCTTACAATTATAATTTCTAAATAAAATGAAACATCTGAAACTTATATATAGTACTGCCATCTGCGTTTTAACCCTTGCCTTTGCCGCCTGCAACGACATTTCAGAGGACGAGAGGTTTATCTACGTGAAACCCGCGGACGTAAAGAAATGCGTGCTTTTAGAGGATTTTACGGCGCAAAGGTGTGTTAACTGTCCGAATGCAGCTAACGTTATCGAGCAGCTTCAAGAGGATTACGGGGCCGACAACGTGATTGCTGTCGGATTGTATTGTGGCGGTTTGGGCAAATTGCCGAATGGTAGGCCTTTGCCGTTGTACAACGAAACGGCCAACTGGTATTATGAGCAGAACGGCAGTCCGAACCAGCCCGCAGTGATGGTAGACCGTCAAGGCGTGTTGAACGATATGAACGCGCTTGGCACTTATGTGAATAACCGCATACAGCAGGAACCTGTCTTGCGTCTTGAAGCGGCTTGCGATTATGACGAATTGTCGCGTTCAGTCGGTATAACCGTTACGGCAGAGGGGCTGACCAGTGTTGACGGACGGTTGCAAGTGTGGCTTGTTGAGGACGAGGTTACGAGCTTGCAGTTTATGCCTGACGGTTCAACAAATCCTGATTATGTACACAACCATGTGTTCCGTACTTCGGTTAACGACCGTTCAGGCGACCAGATAAGCCTGACTATGGGACTGCCGGAGACTCTGGATTTTACTTGTGAGATTGACGAAAACTGGGTTGTAGATAATATGTGGGCGGTAGTGTTCGTGTATGATGATACCGGCGTGTTGCAGGCAACAAGGGCGAAGCTTATCGCTGAGCCAGAGGATGGCACGCAGCCTGGCGATGGTGAGACAACAGAATGAGATAATTAATAATAATGTAGAATATTAAAAAGAAGTTTGTGTTATGAAAAAATCTTTACTCTTGTTTGTTTTTGCTGCTTTGTCTTGTTGTGGTGCAATGGCCCAGGTGGACAATACGTTGCAGTTTGTTGATTCCTCTGGTAAAGTGCTTGAAGATGGAGCGACTGTCAAAGGAATAGTTGAATATTTTGATCTTGGCAGCCCTGAAGATTCATATTATCAGGTAAGCACAGGCTTAAGCGTGAAGAATAACGCCTCTACGGCAACTGGCATTAATGCGGAACTCACCATTTCGAGCATGGACAATGGCTCATTCAACTTCTGTTTCCCTGGAGCATGCGTCCGTGAGGCTAACAAACCTGGCAAGTATGAGGGAGTTGCCACTGAGATAGAAGCCAATGGACAGATGGCGGTAGTTTCTGAATGGATACCTGACAACAGCGAAAGCTACGGTCAATGCACGGCAACGTTCAGGCTTATGGTGATGGATATTGAATTTAAGGAAATCGAAGGTGTACCTTTCCCAGTATATAAATTTAGGGCATACGGCCCGTCAGTGACTGTTAATTTTGTTTTTGACGAGACTTCAACAGGTATAGACGAGGTGGATGCAGCAGGCGATAACAAGATTGTTGCACGTTATACTATTGACGGACAGCAGATTTCTGAACCGCAAAAGGGGATTAATATAGTAAAATACGAAAATGGCAAAACAGCCAAAATACTTGTTAAATAATTAAAAATTACAGCTATGAACATGAAGAAAACTTTACTCACGATTCTGGCGCTTATGACAGTAGTGATAGGTGCCAATGCGCAAACGGTAAGTTCTAATGCACAAAAGCTTTCTACGAAAGGTGCATTCATTGGAATGGAAACGACTTATCGTGGATTGAAAACGCCTGAAGCAGGAAAGGTGAAGCCTTTTGCCCAACCTGTGGCGCCGCAACAAAAAATTAGTCTTGATACAGATGAACGCATTATCGGATATTTCAAGTCAGAGGAAATATCTCAAAACGTTGGCCAAACTCCGCAAATTGGTGCCGGTACGCATACCATCGGAACTCCTTTCTATTCAAACCTTTACGGTAAGGCTGTAGGCGGACAGCTGACCAAGGCTCGTATCCAGTTAGCTGAGCCGATAGGAAGTACTACTGTTTCTGTTTATACTATTGATGCAGAGGGTCGTATAAGTGTACAGCCTGCGACAACAGGAACTATCGCTTCAACAGTTGCAGGGTGGAATGATGTAACATTCGCCAGACCTGTAACATTGAATGCAAACGAAGGATTTTTTGTTACTTATACTTTTGCTCTTGATAATAATACTGCTACGCATAATTTCTTGGTTGATTACGGACTTAATACGGATTATGCAGCCGGTGGTATTTATCTGTTAGGAGACTATGGCCAGGGTTTTGGTTTGTACACCATTTATAGCGATGTAAATCTATGTATCCAGCTTGTTGTTAAAGGCGGTTCTTACAGTGATGACGATATTGTTTTGACTGGCGGAATAGACAGAACCATATCTAAATCAGGTGAAAATAAGGACATAACCATGACTTTGATGAATGAAGGAAACAACGTGCCTTCTTCATATACGTTGAGTTTCCAGGTTGACGGCAAGGAAGTAGGATCGGTAAATACACCGGTAGACCTTTCTGATGGTTCTATTCATTCTTACACTTATTCTTTGCCTTTGGCTTCAGATTTGAGCAAGGGTGAGCACAGTATATCTGTAAGCGTTGCAAGCATCAATGGTAAAGTACCTACAGTCAATACAGAAGATGATAAGATCGATGAAAACATTTATATTTACACAGACGACGATGTTGTAGCAAAGCAAAAGACTCTTGTTGAGCAATTCACTTCGTCAGGCTGCCCGAATTGCCCGTATGGCTATGACCTTTTGAACCTTTTGAATACAAAGCGCGATGATTTGGCATGGGTTTCATTGCATACTGATTATGGTACGGTGGAAGATGAGTACACAACCAATTTCTCAAACAACCTGACGAATTTTGAAGTATCTGTATTCCCGAGTGCTTCGTTCAACCGTACATATATCTCTGAGCCGACTTTGAATGAGTATGGTACACTTGCAGTTGGTATTGGTTTCTATCCTTCATATTACGAGCAAGTGGCAAATATGTTCAGTAACATTATTGACGAGATAAACACTGATGTACCTGCATTTGCTTCTGTCAATATCGCATCGGAATATGACGAGACCACAAGAGAACTCAAGATAACTGTATCAGGTGAAGGAAAGGCTGATGTTCAGACTATTCTGAAAGACGGCGCTCTTACCGTATTCTTGACAGAGGACGGTCTGAAAGGACTTCAATATAACAATCAGATAGGTGGTCAACCTGAATATGATTATCCTCACGACCATGTTCTCCGTTACGCAGCTGATGGACGTTACGGTTTTGGCGAACCAATCAATTGGACAAGCGGTACTACTTATAGCAACGAGTACACCATAACTCTTGATGAAGGCTGGAATGCTGATAATATGAATATTGTTGCGTTTATCGGTCGTCCTATACAGCTTCAGATTGTTGGCGAACAAGCTTATTTGGCCAGCGGAATCAACGACGCATGGGTAAGTAACACTGAAACAGTAAAACTTGGCGAAACATCGACAGGTATAGATAATGCCATTACAGTAACTGACGAGAACGCAACTGAAGTTGCACGCTACTCATTGGACGGCACGCTGCTGGCTGCTCCGACTAAGGGTGTGAACATCGTTAAGATGTCTGACGGAACAACACGCAAGGTGATTGTGAAGTAATTATCACTTTTTAGTTGTTAATACAGATTTTGCAGGACACGATATCGTGTCCTGCAATTTTTTTGTGGCATGATGATTCTTGGCTGCGTAAATGGCAACCGTTGCTTACATGCGTACGATAATATGGTCGTCTGTCATGCACACGGAAATCAGTTGATTTCCAGTAAGGTGCTATTCGCCGATTAGTTGGATAAAGTATGTATTGTAATTCCAGCATCTTCGAGGACTTTTTGCTGTTCGTTGTAATACACCTGAACTGCTGATGAACCGTAATAGGCGGCCTTTTGCTTTCTGAAAGACGGCCTATTGTCCTCTAAAAGACCGTCTCTTGAAAGGTAAAAGGCCGCCTTTCGCAAAGCCGTTGATTATCAGACAGTAGGCAGGATGTAAAAAGAGCCGTCCAAACATGTCGTTTGGACGGCTCTTACGCATTGCCTTAACGGCTTTAACTGTCTGTTTTTAATGGCGTTCGGTGTTCTGTTCCGACGGTTGTATAGGTGCATCCCGGCAGGCCTTTTCTGCCCGTCCTCACTCTCTCACCGTCTCACTTTCTCACCTTTTTATGAATTTCTTTCCGTCGCGGATGTATATTCCGGGGCGCAAAGGCTCCTTAACCTCCATGCCTTGCAGGTTGTATATCTTGCCTGTGGGCTTGCGTTCAACTGTGATGTCGCTGATACCTGTTGATATGTCGGTGTAGAGGCTTATCTTCAGGGCGCATTGTTTACCCTTGATTGTGAACGTCATGCTTCCTTCGGCAGGTGTCGCCAGCTCTATGTCATGAGTTCTGTAAACGGCCTGGTCGTTGTCCTTCGCCGGGAAAACATAGTCTGTCTCGCCGTATTCCAGTCCGTTAAGCTCTGCAATGTAGCTGTCTTTGTCTGCATATTTGTTGTATCCGTAGAAGCTGACTTTGGTCACTTTCTTGCCTTCGGGAATGTTTATCGTAAATTGTTCGGCCGAGTATTTTACAAGGTCTGTTCCGCTTTCTTTGCCGTATGCCTTGCCGGCCTCGTTGCTTACGCTGAACCCGTTGTTGAAGTTCCATGTATATCCGTCTGCTGAAGACGTGGTGTATGTGGTGTTGTCCAATACATATACTACGCTCTGTGACGGTTCGTCGCCGCCGCCTTCGCCATCATACTCTTCGTTACCGCTGAGCATTGTGCCGCCTTCGTTGCCTCCGTCCATGATATCTTGTACAAGGCTGTTCATGTACTTTTCAAGGTTGGAGTATCCATCTGCGCCTATCGTGGCGCCGTCAGCTCTGTTGTTCTTGTCAAGTCCGTTGGCGTCTTCCCATTCATCTGGCATTCCGTCCTGGTCGGTATCAGTCGGTGCGGGCTCGCTTTCGAGTTCGGGCCATGCGCTCCAGTCGTCGCCCGCATCGGTGAATGCCTGCTTCAGGTCGTCTTGCGAGTCGATAATGCCGGGAATGTTGCTCTTGGTACCTGTGCAGGTAGCCTGTCCGTTGCGGGTGTCATTTACTATCAGCTCGTCCACCCAGTCACGGCGTAGTGAGGCTCCGGCGTATTCGAGTACCCGCTCATAGGCGTCTTCGGCTGAGTGTGTAGTAACGTTGGTAAACGTAATCGGGGCGTCAAGGCGCATTTCTTCTTTCGCCTCGTCCGTAAGCATGTTGTCAAGTTTGCTGTTATCGTCAAACTGGTTGTATATTCCGTATGTCCAGTTGTCTTGCGTTACGTTGGGTTGTGCCGGGTTTACGTTGCCGTTGACGTAGAACGTTCCCCATTTGTGCCATGTCGGCTGCCATTCGTTCCAACTGCCGTCGTCTTCTGTGCAATAGTCGGTTGTTCGTATTCCGATTTTCGCTATGCGCTGTTGTTTTGTCGTCCCGTCGGTTGCCGGACCCGGCTTGTAGTAGTTGTTTACGATGTTGACGTTCATCGCTTCGCCTCCGTAACAGCCCTCGCCGTGCCAGTTGTAGATAACGTTGTTGCGCATGTCCATGCGCTCATCGGTCTGTGTACTTGGTCTCGGGCCAAGGCGCGGGGTGCGTGAGTCGTGATGGGCTATCAGGTTGTGATGGTACGAAGCGCCTGAACCGCCCCAGTTGCCGCCGTATCCGTGACGGCCTTTTGAGTGTCCTGCCTCGCGCAGGCTTTGCGATGCTATACACCATTGCACTGTTAAGTTCTTGCTTCCATAGACTGAAAGGCATTCGTCTATGCTCCAGCTTACTGAGCAGTGGTCGATGATAATGTTCTCAAGATCCATGCCACCAAGACCGTCACCTTCATGGTTGGCCACTTCCTTGTTGCCCAAGCGGAAGCGGATGAAGCGTATGATGACGTTGTCAGTCGAGATTACAAACGGATAGTCGGCTATGCAAATGCCGTCGCCCGGCGCCGTCTGTCCGGCTATTGTCACGTTCTCATGTCTCAGTCTTAGCTCTGATTTAAGGTGTATAGTGCCCGAAACGTCGAAAACTATTGTACGGGTGCCCTCTTGGTTACATGCCCAGCGCAAGGAACCTTGCGTTCCCGTGTCCTCAAGCGTGGTGACATGATACACCGTACCGCCACGTCCGCCCGTGGTGTACCGGCCGAAACCTTCCGCTCCGGGAAAGGCCGGAGTCTGTGCTTGAATACTGCCGGCGACGAATAACGTCATCACTGTCAGCAGCGATTGTAAAATTCTCTTTAGCATACTCTTGATTCTTTTAAGTTGTTAGGTAAGTTTATTCTGGCCGTGTGGGCGTGGAGGGTGTCCATGCCGGCACGGCCGGATTATGTAAACGGTTATTTGTTAATGATTTTCTTGGTCGTCTTGCTGCCGTCGGCCATGGTCTTCACCTCTATCACTACGCCGCGGGTGGTGCTGCTTACACGTGCTCCGTCAATGCTGTAGTATTCGGTCTTTACGGCTTCGCCGGTTTCCGTGCCGTCAATTTCGTTTATTCCGGTCGATATTTCGGCAACGGTTGCTTCACCGAGTCCGCCCATCTGGTTGGCAGCGCGTACCGAGTAAGTGGCCGATGCGTCGTCAACGGTATATTCGGGAGTGGTCGTGAAGTCAACCACTTTACCGTCCTTGCATACTGCCCAGCAGAGAACGTACTGGTTGTCGTCCCATGTCAGCTGTGTGCCTTCTATGTAAACGTTGGTCGGTGCGGAAGCTTGTTCGGTCATTGCGGTCGGATTCCAGTCGTCGCCTTCGCCCATTACGTTGGCCACGGTGTAGAAAGCGGCCTCTTCTTCGGTAAGCTCCGGATTGTTTTCATGTCCGTCGCCGAAAGTCTTTTTGCGGTCGTTGAGGCTGATTACGGTGCCTGACGCTGTTGTCGAGTTGTACTCGGCGAAGCGTGCCGGGTATCCGTCGCCCATCTCGCTCCATCCTTCCGCAGTGGGCTGAGCCTCCATCCTGGTGTTGATGTAGAGTGCTATCGGAGTACCGTTGCCCCAAGGACGACCGAGCGAATAGTTGCCGTCAACGTCAGAGTTTTCGCCCTTGATGGTGCAATCCATGAAGATGTAGCCGTACTTTTTCGGTGTGCTGGGCACTGCGAGAAAACCTCCGGCCTCGCACATCACGAGCGTTACGCCGTTGAAGTAAGCGTCTCCGCCGCCGCAGAGGAAGTCAGTGCGTCCGCGTTGTTCGCCTCCCTCGAAGTAATAACGCCCGCTGTTGTTCCTTGAGTTGTACGTATCCTGGTATCCGTAGAGGCGAACGTTCTTAAACACGTTCTTGTCTCCGCCGTCCTCCAGAGCCGCGCCGCGACCCGTGTTGTCCTGAAGCCCGTTCTTGATGGTCACGTCTTGCAGGTACATATTGGTAGCCTGGCTTTCAAATCTGAATGTCTCGCACTTGCCGAGGCCCTCAATCGGGTTGGTAGTTCCAGGCTCTGTGTATGGAACCGTGTTCACGAAAGAGGTGTTGTCCATGCCTTCGCCGATGATTGACACGTTTGGCGTGTTCACTATCGTTGCCGGATGGGGATAGTCTGTGCCTTCAACTTTTGATGTTTCAGAGGCCGGAATGACGTAGTCTCCCTGTTTAACGAAGATGTAGAAACGCTTTGATTCGTCCTCGCGCGCGGCTGCCGCAGCCAGCGCTTCGGTTATAGTGCCGTCGTCAGGCACGATGAAGTCAAACTCGGCCTTGGTAACCGTAGGTCGTGTCATTGTGGTGAAGTTGACTGTTATCTCGTCGGTGATGAAGTTGTCGGTAAGATCGCTGACGCTGTTTGCCGGCAATGTGAATGTGTATGGGGTGGCGTAGTCAAGGCCTTTGTACTCGAACGTTACAGTCTGTCCTGACACGGTGGGCTGCAGTTCCTGCGTGCCGAGCGTTGCTACGGTGCCTTCAACCATCTTAACCCTTTCATCGAAGTTTAGCACAATGCGGCCGTTGGCCGACGCGTTGGTGGCTCCTTCCGCCGGGACTGTGCTCTCCAGCTTGGGTGCCATGCCGTCATTGATTATCTCGGGTGTGCCCGTTATGTATATGTCGGCTATCGAAATGCCGTCGTGGTCAGATGTTGTGCCGATGGGGTCGGCCGTCTTGTCGCCCTTCCAACGTATGTAGACGGTGGCCTGGTTGTTTGCTTCGGCCGGCAGGTCGAATGTGTTTTCAACGTATTGTTTCGCCGTTGTCAGTTCGTATGTTCCTATTTTGTTCCATGTCTGGCCGTCAAGCGACCACTCAACGTCCTGCCTTGACAGTGTGTTGTAGTTGAACATCATCGCCGCATGCACCTTGATGTCCTTGAATGCGGCAGCGTTCACCTGTGTCTGCCAGTAGAACGTGCCGAGTCCGTTAGTCTGCCAGTTTCTTGCCGCGCCGCGTCCTTCGTCGCCGCCGGAGACTACGCTGCGGTCAAGCCAGCCGCGGCTTTCGCCCGCTTCGTTACGCATTACCAGCGCGTCGGCGTCGTTTTCGTCAGCGTAGAAGTCGGCTTTACGGCCGTTATTGCCCGTGAGATAGAAGTCCCAGCCAGCAATGACGTCCTTCGATGCGGCGAATGCAGCCGTGACGTTCCTGTCCTGGTCCATCGTAACCTTTATTTCGGGCGTTGTCTCGCCTGTACTCCAGTTGGAGAAGTCGAGAATGTAGTTGCCCGTAGCGGTAAGAGTAACTTCCGTTCCCTCTTCGTACATGTTCTTTCCGTCAACCACCGTAGGTGTCGGGTTGGGCGAAATCATGTAGTCGCGGCCGCCGCCAGTGGCGCCGTAGCTAAGGGCGTAGGTGTTAATGCGCTCGTAGTTGGCCGTTACGGTCACGTCGTCGGTGATGGTGTAAGCCAGCTCAGCCTCTTCGGATGTAGTGCCGTCAGACACGCCCCAGCCCGTAAACCTGTAGCCGAAGTTGCGCGTCTGGGTGAACGTAAGGGCTGTATTTTCGTCAAACACGTTGCCTACTGGCACAACGTTTACCGTGCCCGCGCCTTCGGGACTGACCTGTACGGTCAGGTTGCACTGCTTTACGTCAAGTATCGTGCCGCTTATCGTTCCCTCGATTATTACGTTGGCGAAGCCGAGGTCTTTATTGGCACCGAGGCTATAGATGTTGACACGCAGTCCGCAGGCACCCGTCGACGCTGCCGCTCCGGTAACGTTGAAGCTGAACGGAGTGCTGTATTGTCCGCCGAAAGTCTCGTTCGGGTCGCTGCCGTTCTCGCGCGACGGGCTTTCACCTGTCGCCAGACTTACGGTAGAGCCGTCGGAGTTGACCCATGAAATGTCAAGCTTGCCGCCACCAGTGCCGAACTTTGAGCTTACGAACGACACTTTTGTAGGAGTGAAACTGAGTCCGGTTTTCGGCACAATCATGAATTCAACGGCGTTGTCGTCCGTCGGGCCGCTGTCTTGTTCGCCCGGCTGGAACGTTGTCTGTACGGGTTCGCCATCGCCGTTGGCGGCTTTTGCCCTGTAATAACTCAGGTTTGAGCCAACCTGTACATAGTTGTTGTTGAAATACGTACTGCTTTCCTCGGGCGTGAAGGAGGCCGTCTGGCCAGCCGTGCCTTCGTCGAACGGCCATGTAGCCGTGACACTCTCGTTAACCGTCTGCGCGCATACTGGCAGGGGACAGTTTGCCCATCCCAATAGCAAAATCAGCGCATAGCCGATTGCCCTTAAATTTTTCTTGTACATAGTTTGTTTAATTGAATAGGTAATTATATAACTGTGGTAAGTAAAGTATTCATCTGTAGCCATCGTGGCACGCTGCCGCGGTCATGCAACCGTAGCCTGGTATTAGTCTGTATGGTAGTTCGTGTCGGCTTTGTTCCTGCAATCCTGGCGGATATGAAATGTGCTTTTGATATTAGGTATGCAGTTTGTTTGCCACAAAGGTAAGAATAAATATACACACGAGGCGTAATTTTATTAAAATTTTTAATGTTTTTTTATTCGGTCGGTTTAACCTCTTAGTCCAGGGGCGGTTTGTCAGTAAATTGCCGCTTTGATATTGTTTGCCGGGAGCATGGGAACCAGTCGGTTTGCAAGAGGCGGCCTTTTGTCTTCCAAAAGGCCGTCAATCGCACGCTGAAAGGCCGCCTTTTGTCTTGCGAAAGGCGGCCTTTCGCAAAGCCGTTGACTGTCAGCGCATTACAAACTTGGTGCCAATGGGACTGCTTCATGCCGCCAAACGTTGTTCTTGCGTTTGCATTTCTCGACATATTTTGTTATTTTTGCGCATGGAATAAAATGATAGGTATATGGACATTGTTGACGTATTGATAATGCTGATACCTGCGGGTATGGTCGCGTTTTTGCTCTTCGAGGTGGGCTGCTGCATGTTCGGCGAGGCCCGCAAGCCACAAGATGGGGCAGGAGAGGGCATGCCCTACCGTGCCGTTGTCGTGCGGCGCAGGCTCAGGCGCATGCTTTTCGTGGCCGCCGCGGTTACTTTCGTGGGCGGCGTTGTGTCCGCGCTGCTGTCGGCCGACGTGGCTTACTTCTGCTCGTTGGTGCTGCCGATGTTCGTGGTGGGCGTAGCGGGCGCTGTGACAGGGCGCAAGGTGATGGGCGACAGGATTGTGCTGCCCCTTGCGCTGTGCTGTGTCACGGTGGTTGTAGTAGTGTCGTTGTTGCCGATTTTCATCAATTCCACGCAAGACCTTGACGTTACCGTGGCCGACGGACGGCTTAAGATAAGCGGCAGCTATGGCGAGACAATACCTTTGGACAGCATATCAACGGTAATGCTTGTCGACAAAATGCCGTATATCGAGCGGCGCACCAACGGCTATTCGTTTAACGGCGTAGCCCTCGGACGATTCGAGACGGCCGACGGACGCAGCCTGACGCTCCATTCATACTCTGGCGACGGACCGTTCGTAAGGGTTGTCACACGTGGCGGGCGGCACGTCTACCTCAACTCGCGCGACGCCGGACTGACGCGCAAAGCATACGCCTTAATCCGCTCGGGGTTGTGATGTGCCGCAGTGGCGGTGACATGCAAGACGCCTTCTTTTCGCTTTTGTTTTTTCCGTTTTTCGATAATATTGCTTATTTTTGCGTACTGAATAACCAAGAATACTACCCCGATGGACGGTTTTGATGTATTTATTCTCGACTTTCTCAGGCATACCGCAGGCGTGTCGGAGAGCATGCTGACGTGGCTGTATCCGCTTACCGCGGCTTTTGCCGTGGCACTGTTCTCCTACGTTTGTACGGCCGTGTTCCGCTTTATTGTAATGCCGGCGGTTCAGAAACTTACCGAACGTACAAAGGCCAAGTGGGATGACTATATCTTCAACCACCGTGTGATGAAGGCCTTCAGGCGTATCATACCGCCCGTAATCTGGTATGTCGCGCTGCCGCTTGTGCTCACCCATTCGCCCGGACTGCTGTCGTTCCTGCTCAAGGTGTGCAATATATACCTTGTGGTGGTGTCACTGCTTTTCGTCAGCGCCTTCCTCCATTCGCTCTACGAAATATCCGAGGAGCACAAAAAGCTGCGCAACCGTCCTCTCAAGGGCGTGTTCCAGATGTTCGACCTGCTGGCGTTCGTCGTCGGTCTTATACTTATCATAAGCATTATCATCGACAAAAGCGCGATAAGCGTGCTGGCCGGCCTGGGCGCTTCGGCGGCCATCCTCATGCTGATTTTCAAGGATACAATCCTTGGTCTCGTGGCCGGCGTCCAGCTTACGGCCAACGACATGCTGCGCCCCGGCGACTGGATAACAATGCAGAAATATGGAGCTAACGGCTATGTGCGCGAGGTGTCGCTCACAACCGTAAAGGTGCAGAACTTCGACAAGACGATAACCACCATTCCGCCTTACCTTCTCGTGAGCGACAGTTTCCAGAACTGGCGTGGCATGTGGGCGGCGGGCGGCCGGCGCATGAAGCTGTCGGTCAACATCGACGCAAATACCGTGCGCTTCTGTTCGGCCGATGACATCGCGCGTTTCGTCGAGAAAGGCTATGTGTCAGCGAGCCAGTATGCCGACGCAGGGTTCCCCGTCAGCAACACGCAGGTGTACAGGGACTTTATGATAGGCTATATGCGTAGCCATCCCGACGTGAACAAAGACCTCATGATAATGGTGCGCATGCTCCAGCCTACGCCCGAGGGGCTGCCCGTGGAGCTTTACTGTTTCTGCTCGTTTACCGAGTGGGCTCCGTTTGAGATGTTCCAAAGCTCGATGCTCGATTACGCAGTCGTAATGGCGCGCGAGTTCGGCTTGGGTATATTCCAGCGCCCGGCCGGTACGGACCTGAAGGGATGAGGCTGCCGCGGGAATATGTATTCCAGGGCGGTTGCGCGGGTTGCGGCAGGTTGGTATCCGTGCCGTGCGATTATAGTTTTTTTACGAATGCGTCTCTAAACGTTTTTTAATCTGAAATAATCGGCAGAATATAACCGGATTCCGTAATCTTTGCGTATATTTGTTGACACGAATATAGGATGCGGTTCGGCAATGTCATGTCAAAAAACTTTGTCTTTTCTTGCCGTTGCGCTCACCTTTCGCTATATTTGTGGATGCAAACCCAAAATACGGAATACTATGAAATATAAGTTATTAGTGCTCGATGTCGACGGTACGCTGCTTAACAGCGCTGAGCAAATTACCAAGCGTACGCAGTCCGCCCTGGTTAAAGTGCAGCACATGGGAGTGCGCATCGTCCTTGCCTCCGGGAGACCTACGTCGGGTCTGTTGCCGTTGGCAAAGATGCTTGAACTGGACAACTTCGGCGGTTATATAATGTCGTACAACGGAAGCAAGATAGTCAAGGCCGACAGCGGCGAGGTGATGTTCGAGCGTCGCATAAACCCTGAGCAGATACCATATCTGGAACGTAAGGCGCGGAAAAACGGTTTTTCGATATTCACTTACAACGGCGGTACGTTGCTTACGGACAACGCTGACAATGCGCACGTTCGCCGTGAGGCACAGTTGAACAACCTTAAAATAGTGGAGGAGGAAGAGTTCTCCATAGCAATAGATTTCCGCCCGTGCAAGTGTGTGCTGGTAAGCGACGACCAAGAGGCGTTGCTTGGATTGGAAAAGCATTGGAAGCGGAGGCTTGCTGGTGTGCTTGACGTATTCCCGTCAGAACCGTATTTCCTTGAAGTGGTGCCTTTCGGCGTAGACAAGGCCAATACTTTGGGTGTGCTTATGGGAATGTTGGGCGTTGGACATGACGAGGTGATAGCCATAGGCGACGGCGTAGCTGACGTTACCATGCTTCAGCTTGCCGGTGTAGGTGTCGCTATGGGACACGCGCAAGACTCGGTTAAGATATGCGCCGATTACGTTACTGCATCAAATGATGAGGACGGTGTGGCGCAGGCGGTAGAAAAGCTCATTCTTTCCGAGGTGCATGCCTCTGAAATACCGCTTGATATGTTGAACTCGCAGACGCGCCATGCCTTGATGGGCAATCTCGGCATACAGTACACTTACGCCTCGCAAGACCGAATAGAGGCCACCATGCCCGTTGACGAACGCACGCGCCAGCCTTTCGGCATTCTGCATGGCGGGGCAACGCTGGCCCTGGCCGAAACCGTAGCCGGGCTTGGCTCGATGATTTCTTGCCAGCCGGATGAAATTGTTGTGGGCATGCAGGTGAGCGGCAATCATGTATCGTCGGCGCATGAAGGGGACACTGTGCGGGCCGTGGGCACAATAATACACCGTGGCCGTTCGTCGCATGTCTGGAATGTTGACGTGTTCACTTCAACCAACAAACTCGTGTCGAGCATACGTGTGGTGAACAGTATTTTAAAGAAAAAATAAACTGTTGGAGGTCTCCGGAGGAAGAAAGAATAAGGCATAATCAGTATCGTGGTTGCTCTATTTAATGTCCAACGTGCGGTGCTGATATGCCTCTTTGTATTTTTAAAACCATACTTTTTTGTCTGTTTCGTGGATTTTTCGTAAGTTTGCACATCATAAAACGTGGAATAATCAAAAACGTAAACATTGATGGGAAAAATCATACTTACCGGCGACCGTCCTACGGGCCGCCTACATCTCGGACATTATGTAGGTTCGCTTCGCCGTCGCGTTGAGCTTCAAGACGAGGGCGATTTCGACCGCATGTTCGTCTTTATTGCCGATGTGCAAGCCCTGACAGACAATGCCGACAATCCGGAGAAAGTGCGCCAGAACATCATTGAGGTGGCTCTTGACTACCTTTCGGCAGGTCTTGATCCGCAGAAGGTCACGCTTTTCGTGCAGTCAATGATACCTGAACTGGCCGAACTCACCGTGTATTACATGAACCTGGTGACCGTATCGCGCCTGCAGCGCAATCCGACGGTAAAGACCGAAATACAGATGCGCAATTTCGAGGCAAGCATTCCCGTGGGTTTCTTCACATATCCTATAAGCCAAGCTGCCGACATAACAGCATTTAAGGCTACTACCGTGCCGGCAGGAGAAGACCAGGAGCCAATGCTCGAACAGACGCGCGAAATCGTGAAACGCTTTAACTACATATACGGCGACGTGTTGGTGGAGCCGAAAATCATGCTGCCAACCAACTCGGTGTGCTGCCGTCTGCCGGGTACTGACGGCAAGGCGAAGATGAGCAAGAGCCTCGGCAACTGTATCTACCTGTCAGACTCGTCGAAGGAAATGCAGCAGAAGGTCAAGAGCATGTACACTGACCCCGGTCACTTGCGTGTAGAGGATCCGGGAAAGGTTGAGGGTAACACTGTGTTTACCTATCTCGACGCATTCAGTACGCCTGACGATTTTGCCGAGTTCTGGCCCGAGTACAAGACCCTTGACGAGCTGAAAGATCATTACCGCCGTGGAGGACTGGGCGATATGAAATGCAAGAAGTTCCTTATCAAGGTGCTTGATAAGCGTCTTGAACCTATACGTCAGCGCCGCCACGAGTTCGAGCAGGACATCCCTGAGGTGTATAATATCTTGAAGAAAGGATCGGAGGCTGCCCGTGAGGTTGCGGCGCAGACTTTGCATGATGTGCGTGACGCCATGAAGATAAATTATTTTGACGATATGGAACTTATACGCCAGCAGGCCGAAAAGTACAGTAATAAATGAAATATACCTTATTATAATATATAAATACAATGGACAACAACAATAACAAACAAGGGCAGTTTCAGATTGAATTGCCGCAGGAAGTAGCTCAGGGCGAGTATGCCAACTTTGCAATTATAACCCATTCAAGTTCGGATTTTATACTCGACTTCGCCCGTATACTCCCGGGTGTGCCAAAGGCAATGGTAAAGTCGCGGGTGATTCTTGCTCCAGAACACGCCAAGCGCTTGCTTATGGCACTGAAGGATAATATAGTAAGATACGAGAATGCGTTTGGACAAATCAAACTGCCACAGCAGGAAAAGGGAACGATAGCGCCTTTCAACATAAATAAGGGCGAAGCTTAATAGCTGGAGACTTGCCCCGGACGGACATTTGTTAAAGCAGTTTAGTCTTCCGTTTGGGGTAAGTCAAGCGCTTAGTCTGGTGCGTGTTTGCTGCCGGATATATCTTTACGCTGACATGTAGTTGTAATACCTTTGTATAACTCATGCAGCCTTAGTATGTTTCAAAGCGTGTTGAAATAGTTGTATTTAAGTTAATTTATTTTAATAAAGCCTATATTGTTTAAATATTATAAGGGTATAGGCTTTTTGAATTCTTTATAATTAGGTAATTTGAATATTTATTTGTACCTTTGCAGCCCAAATACGGCCTGTGTCCTGGCCGTCCTGGATTCAAGAAAATAATAAAAACAATATATAACTAAAAAAATTAACAACAATGCCTACAATTCAACAATTGGTAAGAAAAGGTAGAAAGGCGCTTGTTGACAAGAGCAAATCGCCGGCTTTGGATTCATGTCCTCAGCGTCGTGGTGTATGTGTTCGTGTCTACACAACAACCCCGAAGAAACCTAATTCGGCAATGCGTAAAGTTGCCCGTGTTCGTCTGACAAACCAGAAGGAAGTCAACTCCTACATTCCTGGAGAGGGCCACAATCTTCAGGAGCACTCTATTGTACTCGTACGTGGCGGTCGTGTAAAGGACCTTCCCGGTGTGCGTTATCACATTGTTCGTGGTACACTTGATACTGCAGGTGTGGCTAACCGTACACAGCGCCGTTCAAAGTATGGTGCAAAGCGTCCTAAGGCAAAGAAATAATATTAGCCTGGAAGTATAAATAAAGGACACAATAGACATTTTTTATCATCGTTTTGCTGGAGATTTGTTATAAAGGTTGAGTAAGCGTTTCCGGAGGGAAAGCTGAAGAACGAGAACAGCCCCATGCAGAATTAATTTCAAAAAGAGAAATGAGAAAAGCAAAACCAAAGAAGCGTGTGATCCTTCCGGATCCCGTTTACAACGACCAGAAGGTCTCGAAGTTCGTTAATCATCTGATGTATGACGGAAAGAAGAATACATCTTATGAAATCTTCTACAAAGCATTGGATACCGTAAAGGAGAAGATGGCTAACGAGGAAAAGTCAGCCCTTGAGATATGGAAGACTGCCCTTGACAATATCACTCCGCAGGTAGAGGTTAAGAGCCGCCGTATCGGTGGTGCTACCTTCCAGGTTCCTACAGAAATCCGTCCTGACCGTAAGGAGAGCATCTCAATGAAGAACATGATAAACTTCGCACGCAAACGTGGTGGCAAGACCATGGCGGACAAGCTGGCTGCCGAAATCATGGATGCTTATAACAATCAGGGTGGCGCGTTCAAGCGCAAGGAGGATATGCACCGCATGGCTGAGGCTAACCGTGCATTTGCTCACTTCAGGTTTTAACAACATAGTTAGGTAAAAAGAAACATGGCAAAGCAAGATTTACATTTGACTCGCAATATCGGTATCATGGCCCACATCGATGCCGGTAAGACGACAACTTCTGAGCGTATCCTGTTCTATACGGGTAAGACTCACAAGATTGGCGAGGTGCATGACGGTGCCGCTACAATGGACTGGATGGCACAGGAGCAGGAACGTGGTATTACCATTACCTCTGCTGCCACCACATGCTATTGGCACTATGACAACAAGCAATTCAAGATTAACTTGATTGATACTCCGGGACACGTTGACTTTACCGCCGAAGTAGAGCGCTCTTTGCGTGTGCTTGACGGTGCGGTTGCTACCTACTGTGCCGTAGGTGGTGTTCAGCCTCAGTCGGAGACTGTATGGCGCCAGGCAGACAAGTATAACGTTCCACGTCTTGGCTACGTCAATAAGATGGACCGCTCAGGTGCAGACTATTTTGACGTTCTCCGCCAGATGAAGGATGTTCTCGGCGCTAACCCTGTGTCTTTGGTTGTGCCTATTGGTAGTGAAGAGACCTTTAAGGGACTTGTAGACCTCATCAAAATGAAGGCTATCTATTGGCATGATGAGACTATGGGCGCTGAGTATGAGATAGACGATATTCCTGAAGATCTTAAGGACGAGGCTGAAGAGTGGCGTGGAAAGCTTCTCGAAAGTGCGGCTGAGTACGATGAGGCCCTGATGGAGAAATATTTTGAAGACCCCAACTCTATTACAGAGGAGGAAATAATCGCAGCTATCCGTAAAGGAACACTGTCAATGCAGTGCACCCCAATGCTTTGCGGTTCGTCATTCAAGAATAAGGGTGTGCAGACCTTGCTTGACTATGTATGCGCATTCTTGCCTTCGCCTCTCGATACTCCTAACATCGTTGGAACCAATCCTGTTACAGGTGAGGAGGAGGACCGCAAGCCGTCAGAGGCAGAACCTACTTCTGCTCTTGCGTTCAAGATTGCAACTGACCCGTATGTAGGCCGTTTGGTGTTCTTCCGCGTTTATTCAGGTAAGGTTGAGGCTGGTTCTTATCTTTACAATACACGTTCAGGTAAGAAAGAGCGCGTAAGCCGTCTGTTCCAGATGAACTCAAATAAGCAGGTTCCTATGGAAGTTATCGATGCAGGTGATATCGGTGCCGGCGTAGGTTTCAAGGATATACGTACTGGCGATACTCTTTGTGATGAGGCTCATCCTATTGTGCTCGAGTCAATCACATTCCCGGATCCGGTTATCGGTATTGCAGTTGAGCCGAAGAGCCAGGCTGACGTTGATAAGCTTGGTATCGGTCTTGCTAAGCTTGCAGAGGAAGACCCAACCTTCACTGTACATACAGACGAACAGAGTGGCCAGACCGTTATCTCTGGTATGGGTGAGCTTCACCTCGACATTATTCTCGACCGTCTGAAGAGAGAGTTCAAGGTTGAGTGTAACCAAGGTAAGCCTCAGGTTAACTATAAGGAGGCTATCACCAAGACTGTCAACCTGCGTGAGGTTTACAAGAAGCAGAGCGGTGGTCGTGGTAAGTTTGCTGACATTATTGTAAACGTTGGCCCGATTGACGAGGATTACAAAGAGGGCGGATTGCAGTTCATCAACGAGGTTAAGGGTGGTAACATCCCCAAGGAGTTTATCCCCTCTGTCCAGAAAGGTTTTGAGTCTGCAATGAAGAGTGGCGTGCTTGGCGGATATCCTATGGACAGCCTCAAGGTTACGTTGCTTGACGGTTCGTTCCACCCGGTAGACTCTGACCAGTTGTCATTCGAGATCGCAGCTATCAATGCTTACAAGAACGCGTGCGTTAAGGCTGGTCCGGTGTTGATGGAGCCTATCATGAAGCTTGAGGTTGTTACTCCGGAGGAGAACATGGGTGATGTAATCGGTGACCTGAACAAGCGTCGTGGTCAAGTAGAAGGTATGGACGAGACCCGTAGCGGTGCACGTATAATCAAGGCAATGGTTCCATTGGCTGAGATGTTCGGATACGTAACGGCACTTCGTACCATTACTTCCGGCCGTGCAACGAGCTCTATGGAGTATGATCACCACGCGCCTGTATCAAGCACGATCGCTAAGGCTGTGCTCGAGGAAATCAAGGGCCGTGTAGATTTGGTATAATCAAATAAACAGGAGAACGAGGCGTCACGTTAGCGAATGACTCTTAACGGGCGTACCTCTTCTCTTGTAATTAATTTAAAATAATAAATTAAAAAACATGAGTCAGAAAATCAGAATCAAGCTGAAGTCTTACGACCACAAATTGGTAGACAAGTCAGCAGAAAAGATCGTGAAGGCGGTAAAGGCAACGGGAGCTATTGTAAGTGGTCCTATTCCACTGCCGACACACAAGAGAATTTACACCGTAAACCGTAGTACTTTCGTAAACAAGAAATCGCGCGAGCAATTCCAATTGAGCGACTACAAGCGCCTTATAGACATTTACAGCTCTACGGCTAAAACAGTAGATGCACTCATGAAACTTGAGTTGCCGAGCGGTGTTGAGGTTGAAATCAAAGTATAGTATAATTTTTAATATTAATTGAAATGCCAGGATTAATTGGAAGAAAAATCGGAATGACATCCGTTTTCAGTGCCGACGGCAAGAATGTGCCGTGCACTGTTATCGAAGCTGGTCCTTGTGTTGTTACCCAGGTCAAGACCGTTGAGAAGGACGGTTACAAGGCTGTTCAATTAGGCTTTGGTGAAGCAAAGGAAAAGAACACCACAAAGCCTATGATGGGCGTATTCAAGAAGGCTGGAACAACACCGAAGAGACACTTGGCCGAGTTCAAATTTGATGAAGAGTACAACCTTGGTGACGTAATCACCGTTGATATCTTCAACGATTCTACCTTCGTAGACGTTGTAGGTACGTCAAAGGGTAAGGGCTTCCAAGGTGTAATGAAGCGTCATGGCTTCGGCGGTGTAGGCCAAAGCACTCACGGTCAGGACGACCGTGCGCGTAAGCCGGGTTCAATCGGTGCATGTTCTTATCCTGCAAAGGTATTCAAGGGAATGCGCATGGCAGGCCAGATGGGAGGTGATAGGGTAACAACTCAGAACCTCAGAGTGTTAAAAGTAATACCGGAGCATAACCTCATCCTTGTGAAAGGTAGTGTTGCTGGTTGCAAAGGTTCAACCGTTTTAATTGAGAAATAATGGAAATTAACGTATTAAATATCAAAGGTGAAAACACCGGAAGAAAGGTTACGTTAAACGAATCTGTCTTCGGAATTGAACCCAACGACCACGTTCTTTATCTTGACGTTAAGCGTTACATGGCAAGCTTGCGCCAGGGTACGGCTAAGGCTAAGGAAAGAAGTGAGCATGCAGGTTCTACACGTAAGCTTGGTCGTCAGAAGGGTGGCGGTGGTGCACGTCGTGGTGACATCAATTCTCCGTTGCTTAAGGGTGGTGGCCGTGTGTTCGGTCCGACGCCCCGCGACTATAGCATTAAGCTGAACCATAAAGTAACCGTTCTTGCACGTAAGAGCGCTTTGTCTTATAAGGCTAAGGAAGATGCCATTGTTGTAGTAGAAGATTTCAATTTGGACGCCCCGAAGACAAAAGATTTTGTAAATATTACTAAAAATCTTAAAGTTGACGGTAAGAAACTGCTTTTCGTTTTGCCGGAATCAAATAAAAACGTATATTTGTCGGCTCGAAATTTGCAGCGTGCAGAAGTTATGATGGCGTCATCACTCAATACCTATAAGGTTTTGGATGCTGATGTTCTTGTCATGACTGAAAACTCGCTGAAGATAATCGATGAAATCTTGAACAAGTAAAAGGAGAAAGGTAAATATGGCATTTATAATAAAACCGTTGGTCACTGAGAAGATGACCAAGATTACAGACAAGCGACCAAACCGTTACGGCTTCGTTGTTCGTCCTGAGGCTAACAAACTCCAAATAAAGAAAGAAGTCGAGGATTTGTATAACGTTACGGTTGAAGATGTTAATACGATGCGCTATGCAGGTAAGCGCTCGAGCCGCTATACCAAGGCCGGACTGATCAGGGGCCAGAAGAACGCATTTAAGAAGGCAATAGTTACTCTTAAGGAGGGCGATACAATTGATTTTTACAGCAATATTTGAAAATAAAAAATGGCAGTACGTAAATTTAAACCGGTAACCCCGGGTCAAAGACACAAGATTATTGGTACGTTCGAGGAGATTACTGCATCCGTACCAGAGAAGTCTCTCGTTTACGGTAAACGTTCTACCGGCGGTCGAAACAATACTGGAAAAATGACAATGCGCTACATCGGTGGCGGTCATAAGAGAAAGTATCGTTTAATCGACTTTAAACGTGAGAAAGATGGTGTTCCTGCTGTAGTGAAGACAATAGAATACGATCCGAACCGCTCGGCACGTATTGCTTTGTTGTATTATGCAGATGGTGAAAAACGTTACATTATTGCTCCTAACGGACTGCAGGTAGGTGCAACCCTGATGTCTGGAAAGGACGCGGCGCCAGAGATTGGTAATGCGCTTCCTTTGGCAAACATTCCCGTTGGTACAGTGATTCACAATATAGAATTACGTCCTGGTCAGGGTGCGTTGCTCGTTCGTTCGGCTGGTAATTTTGCTCAGTTGACTTCTCGTGAAGGCAGTTATTGCGTTGTTAAGCTCCCTTCTGGTGAAACACGCCAGATATTGAGCGCTTGTAAAGCTACTATAGGTAGTGTTGGTAACTCGGATCATGCTCTTGAACAGTCTGGTAAGGCCGGACGTTCTCGTTGGCTTGGCCGTCGTCCTCACAACCGTGGTGTTGTCATGAACCCGCATGATCACCCGATGGGTGGTGGTGAAGGACGTCAGTCCGGAGGACATCCCCGTTCACGTAAGGGCTTGTATGCTAAGGGTCTTAAGACGAGGGCACCGAAGAAGCTTTCTAACAAGTATATCATTGAAAGAGCTAATAAAAAATAAGTTAACAAGAGTAAATTATGAGTCGTTCATTAAAAAAAGGTCCATATATCAACGTGTCGCTTGAAAAGAAGATTCTCGCGATGAACGAGAGTGGCAAGAAGAGTGTCGTTAAGACATGGGCCAGAGCATCAGTGATTTCTCCTGATTTCGTAGGTCACACTGTTGCAGTTCATAACGGAAACAAATTTATCCCTGTTTACATTACCGAGAACATGGTTGGCCACAAGCTTGGTGAGTTTTCATTGACTCGCCGCTTCGGAGGACACGCAGGTAATAAGAAGTAAGCAGGCAAACCATTGAAAATAAAAAGATAATATAATGGGAGCAAGAAAAAAGATAGCGGCTGAAAAAATGAAAGAAGCCCGCAAGACATTGTACTTCGCAAAGCTTAAAGGCGTGCCTTCTTCTCCGCGTAAAATGCGTTATGTCGTTGACATGATCCGCGGAATGGAGGTTAATCGCGCTCTTGGCATCTTGAGATTCTCGAAGAAGGCTGCTGCAGCCGACGTAGAGAAGCTTCTCCGCTCTGCCATCGCAAACTGGGAAGTTAAGAATGACCGCAAAGCAGAAGACGGCGAACTCTATATATCAAAAGTTTTTGTTGATGAAGGCGTTACCATGAAGCGTATGAGGCCGGCTCCGCAAGGACGCGGTTACAGGATTCGCAAGCGCAGTAATCACGTGACTTTGTTTGTTGATGCCAAAACTAATGACGAAAAATAAAAAGCAGAATGGGACAGAAAGTTAATCCGATAAGTAACCGTCTCGGTATTGTTAGAGGTTGGGACTCAAATTGGTTCGGAGGAAAGAACTTTGGAGACAACCTCGTTGAGGATATGAAGATCCGTAAATACCTGAACGAACGTCTGGCTAAAGCCAGTGTATCTCGTATCGTCATTGAGCGTACGCTGAAACTTGTCACGATCACCATTTGCACGGCACGTCCAGGTCTTGTAATAGGTAAGGGCGGCCAGGATGTAGACAAATTGAAGGAAGAGCTGAAGAAACTCTACGATAAGGAGATTCAAATCAATATATTCGAAGTAAAGAAACCTGAGCTTGATGCAACAATCGTAGCTAATAACATTGCACGACAGGTTGAGGGTAAGATAGCTTACCGCCGTGCAATAAAGATGGCTGTAGCTAATACGATGCGTGCCGGAGCCGAAGGTATTAAGGTTCAAATAACAGGACGTCTTAATGGTGCCGAGATGGCTCGTAAGGAGATGTATAAGGAGGGACGTACTCCTCTGCATACATTCCGTGCGGACATTGACTATTGCCAGGCAGAGGCCCTTACTAAGGTCGGCTTGTTAGGTATTAAGGTCTGGATCTGCCGTGGCGAAGTATACGGTAAGCGTGATCTTACCATGACATTCGCTCAGGAAAAGCAGAGCGGACGTACTAACGGCAAATCAAGAGTTAATCGTAAGAGGAACAATAACCGTTAAAGAAAGAAGCTATCATGTTACAGCCAAAAAGAGTAAAATATAGAAGACCTCAGGATGGGCGCGGCAATAAAGGCAACGCCCACAGAGGTACGCAATTGGCTTTCGGCTCATTTGGTATCAAGACGCTTGAGGCTAAATGGTTGGATAGCCGCCAGATAGAAGCTGCCCGTGTCGCAGTCAATCGTTATATGCAACGTGAAGGTCAGGTATGGATTCGTATATTCCCTGACAAACCAATAACACGCAAACCTGCTGACGTCCGAATGGGTAAAGGTAAGGGTGATCCCGCTGGCTGGGTGGCACCTGTGACCCCTGGACGTATTCTCTTCGAAGTTGAAGGCGTTTCTTTTGACGTGGCTAAGGAGGCTCTCCGTCTTGCCGCACAGAAGTTGCCTGTAAAGACAAAATTTGTTGTTAGACGTGATTACGATAAAAACGCTTAATTATGAAGATTAAAGAAATAAGAGAGCTCGAAACCAAGGATTTGGTTGAAAGGTTAGAGGCAGAGGTTGCGAAATACCATCAGATGAAGTTGAATCACGCAATCACGCCGCTGGAGAATCCATCTCAGATTAAGGCCGCTCGTCGTGATATAGCACGCATGAAAACAGTTCTTCGTCAAAGAGAGCTTAATAAATAACAATGGTTCAGATGGAAAAGAGAAATTTAAGAAAGACAAGAACGGGTGTCGTTATCAGCAACAAGATGGATAAAACCATTGTTATTGCAGCTAAGTTCAAGGAGATGCACCCAATATATGGTAAGTTTGTCCAGAAGACAAAGAAGTACCATGCACATGATGAGAAGAATGAGGCTAATGTAGGTGATACAGTGCTCATTATGGAAACCCGTCCTTTGAGTAAGACAAAGAGATGGAGATTAGTTCAAATAATTGAAAAAGCTAAGTAATTATGATACAGGCAGAATCAAGACTTACAGTATGTGATAACAGCGGTGCACGTGAAGCTCTTTGCATACGTGTATTGGGTGGTACGCGCCGTCGTTATGCAAGTGTTGGTGACGTTATTGTCGTTGCTGTCAAGAGCGTCATTCCGTCAAGTGATTTGAAAAAGGGTGCAGTATCTAAGGCTTTGATTGTTCGCACAAAGAAAGAGATTCGTCGTGCTGACGGCTCATACATCCGTTTTGACGATAATGCTTGTGTGTTGCTGAATAATGCAGGAGAACTTCGCGGAAGCCGTATTTTCGGTCCGGTAGCCCGTGAGCTCCGTGCAGTTAACATGAAAGTCGTTTCTTTGGCACCAGAGGTTCTCTAACATTTAAAGTGATTAAGTAATGAACAAGTTACATATAAAGAAAAATGACACGGTGATTGTCTTGGCCGGTGAGGACAAAGGCAAGACCGGAAAGGTGCTTAAGGTCTTGGTGGAGAAGCAGCGCGCAATTGTCGAGGGCATCAACATGGTGTCCAAGAACATGAAGCCCAGCGCTAAATATCCGCAGGGTGGTATAATTAAGCAGGAGGCTCCGATACATGTCTCCAACTTGAGCCTGGTTGACCCGAAGAGCGGTAAGGCTACTCGTATCGCCATCAAGCGAACGGAAGATGGCAAGAAGATTCGTATCGCAAAAAAATCAGGGGAGGAAATTAAATAATGAATACAGCTGAATTAAAGAAGGTATATGCGGAGACGATAGCTCCCGCGCTGCAAAAACAGTTTAATTATTCTTCAAAGATGCAGATTCCTGTCCTGAAGAAAATCGTGGTAAATCAAGGTCTCGGTGATGCTACGCAAGATAGGAAGATTATCGATGTGGCTATCAATGAGATTACCACTATAACAGGACAGAAAGCTGTCGCTACATATTCAAAGAAGGATATCGCCAACTTCAAGCTTCGTAAGAAGATGCCTATCGGTGTTATGGTAACATTGCGTCGTGAGCGTATGTATGAGTTCCTTGAGAGACTTATCCGTATCGCTCTTCCGCGTATCCGTGACTTCAAGGGCATCGAAAGCAAGTTTGACGGACGTGGAAACTATACTCTCGGAATCCAGGAGCAGATAATCTTCCCGGAAATCAATATCGACACCATCGATAAGATTCAGGGTATGAATATCACCTTCGTAACTTCTGCTAAGACAGACGAAGAGGGTTACGCACTCCTTAAGGCATTTGGTTTACCTTTCAAGAACGCTAAAAACGATTAATAGATATGGCAAAAGAATCAATGAAAGCCCGTGAGGTAAAGCGTGCTAAACTGGTCGCAAGATATGCTGAGAAGCGTGCGGCTCTTAAGAAAATCATCGCTACAACCAATGATCCTGCCGAGGCTTATGATGCAGCGCGCAAGCTGCAGAGCATTCCGCGTAATGCAAACCCAATCCGCTTGCATAACCGTTGCAAGATAACTGGACGTCCAAAGGGCTATATACGTCAATTCGGCCTTTCACGTATCCAGTTCCGCGAGATGGCATCAGCTGGTCTCATTCCAGGCGTGAAGAAGGCAAGTTGGTAAGCATTCGGAGAAATTTATTTAATATTGTCGGGGTAGTCCCGATTAATTAAACAATTATATTATGACAGATCCAATAGCAGATTATCTGACGAGGTTGAGAAACGCCATCATGGCTCATCACCGTGTTGTCGAAGTACCGGCTTCAAACTTGAAGAAAGAGATTACGAAGATTCTCTTCGAGAAAGGCTACATCCTTAACTACAAGTTTATAGAGGATGGCCCCCAGGGAACCATTAAGGTTGCGCTTAAGTATGACCCCGCAACCAAGGAAAACGCAATAAGGTGCTTGAAGAGGGTTTCAACACCGGGTTTGCGTAAGTATACCGGTTATAAGGATATGCCGAGAGTTATCAACGGATTGGGTATTGCGATTATATCTACATCCAAAGGTGTAATGACAGACAAGGAAGCTGCCGCTCTTAAGATCGGTGGTGAAGTACTTTGTTTCGTATATTAATTGGGAGGAAAAAGATATGTCAAGAATAGGAAAATTACCAATTAGTATTCCGGCTGGAGTTACGGTAACTCTCAATAACAACGTTGTAAATGTAAAGGGCCCGAAGGGAGAGCTTTCTCAGAAAGTAGACTCTTCGATTATCGTCAAGATAGAAGATAATCACATATTGTTTGAAATTGACGAGAACAGTCCTGTAAATTATAAGCAGAAGCAAGCCTTCCACGGTCTTTACCGTGCACTTGTCAACAACATGGTTGTAGGTGTAAGCGAAGGATATAAGAAAGTGCTTGAGCTTGTCGGTGTCGGCTATCGAGTTTCAAATCAAGGAAATATCATAGAGTTCGCTTTAGGATATACCCACCCGATTTTCATCCAATTGCCAAGCGAGGTTAAAGTTGAGACCAAGTCTGAACGTAATCAGAACCCTGTTATTATATTGGAATCATGCGATAAAGCATTGCTCGGACTTATTTGTGCAAAAATCCGTTCTTTCCGTATGCCTGAACCTTATAAAGGCAAAGGTATATTGTTCCAAGGCGAAGTCATCCGCAGAAAGTCTGGTAAGACTGCCGCTGCTAAGTAACTTTAACATTTTACGATTATGACAACAAAGAAAATAGAAAGACGTATTAAGATAAAGTTCAGAATCCGTAAGCGTGTAAACGGTACGGCTGAACGTCCGAGGATGAGTGTTTTCCGCAGCAATAAACAGATTTATGTCCAGATAATCAATGATATCACAGGCAACACATTGGTAGCTGCGTCTTCTCTCGGAATGGAGACTATGCCGAAGTGCGAGCAGGCTGCCAAGGTAGGCGAGCTTATTGCTAAAAAGGCCGTAGAAGCAGGAATCTCTAAGGTCGTGTTCGACCGTAACGGATACCTTTATCATGGCCGAGTAAAGGAATTGGCTGATGCAGCACGTAAAGGTGGACTTAATTTTTAATCGATTATGGCAATGAATAAAGTTAAAATAAATAGCGACGTTGAATTAAAAGACAGATTGGTTGCTATTAACCGTGTTACTAAAGTTACCAAGGGTGGTCGTACCTTTACTTTTGCTGCGATTGTTGTAGTCGGTGACGGCAATGGTATTATCGGCTGGGGACTTGGTAAGGCTGGTGAGGTTACAGCCGCCATTTCTAAAGGTGTCGAGGCTGCTAAGAAGAATCTCGTAAAGGTTCCTATTCTCAAGGGTACTGTTCCTCATGAAATTGAGGCTACTTTTGGAGGAGCTCAGGTATTCCTCAAGCCTGCTGCAGCAGGTACCGGTCTTGTTGCCGGTGGTGCTATGCGTGCCGTTCTTGAGAGTGTCGGCGTAAAAGATGTCCTTGCTAAGTCTAAGGGCTCGTCTAACCCTCATAACCTTGTTAAGGCTACAATCGTTGCGCTGAGCCAAATGCGTGATGCTTACACAATAGCCAAGACACGTGGTATTAGTCTGGATAAAGTATTTAGAGGATAGGAGACTGTAAAATGGCAACAATAAAGATTAAGCAGATCAAGAGTAAAATCGGTGCTCCTGTGGACCAGAAACGTACGCTTGCCGCATTGGGCTTGCACAAGATATCTCAAGTAGTGGAGTGTGAGGACACTCCCTCACTTCGTGGTATGATAAGGAAGGTTCATCATCTGGTAACCGTTATTGAGTAATAATGACATTTTAAAAAGGAACGATTATGAAACTAAATAATTTGAAACCAGCTGAAGGCTCTACACATTCACGTCGCCGTCTGGGCCGTGGCCCAGGTTCTGGCCTTGGTGGCACGTCAACTCGTGGTCATAAAGGTGCTAAAGCTCGTTCTGGTTACAAGAAGAAGATTGGCTTCGAAGGAGGCCAGATGCCTTTGCAGCGTCGTGTCCCGAAGGCAGGCTTCAAGAATATCAACCACAAAGAGTATTTTGCGGTTAATATTTCAACGCTTCAGGCTCTTGCTGAGGCAAAGAATCTTACAAAGATTGGCATTAACGAATTGAAAGCTGCCGGTCTGACTAATGGTAAGAAGTTGGTCAAGATTCTTGGCAACGGTGAGCTTAAGGCTAAGCTTGAAGTAGAGGCTAACGCCTTTTCAAAATCTGCCGAAGATGCAATCAAGGCAGCAGGTGGTAACACAACAATAATCTAAGTAAATGAAAAAGTTTATTGAGACACTGAAGAACTGTTGGAAAATTGAGGATTTGCGCCAGCGAATCCTCATAACCATACTGTTTGTAGCAATTTATCGTTTCGGCTCGTTCGTGGTTCTGCCCGGTATCGACCCGTCAATGTTACAGAAGCTGCAATCTCAGACCAGCGGCGGTTTAATGTCGCTGTTGGACATGTTCTCCGGTGGTGCATTTTCCAATGCTTCTATTTTTGCGTTGGGTATAATGCCTTACATCTCAGCTTCCATTGTCATGCAGCTTCTTGCAGTGGCTGTGCCTTATTTCCAGAAGATGCAGCGTGAAGGAGAAAGTGGAAGGAAGAAAATCAACTGGTATACACGAATTTTGACCGTTGCAATTCTTTTGTTCCAGGCTCCTTCGTATCTGATGAATCTTAAGGTGCAGGCATACGGAGCTTTGTCGTCAGGAATTGACTGGTCTGTATTCATCATTCCTGCAACAGTCATACTCGCTGCTGGCAGTATGTTTGTGCTTTGGCTTGGTGAGCGTATAACAGACAAGGGTATCGGCAATGGTATTTCTTTGATAATCATGATTGGTATTATAGCTCGACTGCCCCAGGCTTTCATCCAGGAGGTCAGCTCTCGCTTCACCGCTATCACCAGTGGTGGTATCATCATGTTCATCGTCGAGATACTTATTCTTTACATTGTCGTATGTGCGTCATTGCTTTTGGTGCAAGGTACTCGCAAGATACCTGTGCAGTATGCAAAGAGGCTTGTCGGAAATAAACAATATGGTGGTGCACGCCAGTACGTTCCGTTGAAGCTTTTTGCTGCCAATGTGATGCCTATCATTTTCGCCCAGGCGTTGATGTTCATTCCTTTGGCAATTGTGCAGTATTCAACAGATCAAAGCGGTTATTTCCTTCGCTCATTGATGGATCACAGAAGTTTGTTGTACAATATAGTGTTTGCAATTTTGATTATTGCTTTCACGTATTTCTATACGGCAATAACTTTGAATCCTACCCAAATGGCAGAGGATATGAAGCGTAACAATGGATTCATCCCCGGCATAAAGCCTGGTAAGGATACGGCGGATTACATAGACACCGTCATGTCACGTATAACACTGCCTGGTTCTTTGTTCATCGCATTCATTGCGATAATGCCGGCTCTTGCTGGATTGCTGGATGTGCAGGATGCGTTCTCGCAATTCTTTGGTGGCACATCGCTTCTCATCCTTGTGGGAGTCGTACTTGACACCCTGCAGCAGATTGAGAGCCATCTTATGATGCGCCATTATGATGGATTGCTCAATTCAGGTCGCGTTCGTGGACGCAACAATACTGTTTCTGCATATTGATTTGATTTTTCTGTACTGAATGAAGATATTTCTCAAGACAGAAGATGAAATCGAGTTGATGCGAAAGGCAAATCAACTAGTAGCTAAAACACTCGGTGAGATATTTAACCATATCGCGCCGGGTGTTACAACACTCCAATTGGACAAGATTGCTGAAGAGTTTATACGGGATAATGGAGGAATACCAACCTTCAAGAATTTCCCGAATCCTTATGGTAATCCGTTTCCCGGTAGTATCTGTACATCTGTAAATGATGTTGTTGTCCATGGTATACCTGACGATAAAACTGTTCTGAAGGATGGTGATATTATATCGGTAGATTGTGGCGCAATGCTTGATGGTTTCAATGGAGACTCATGTTATACTTTTTGTGTTGGCGAAGTGGCTCCTGAGGTAAAACAACTGTTGAAGGTTACTAAGGAGGCTCTTTTTCTGGGAATTGAAAATGCCGTAGCTGGTAAGCATGTGGGCGATATCGGGAATGCAGTTCAAGAACATTGTCAGTCTTTCGGTTATGGTGTCGTACGTGAATTGACAGGACATGGAATTGGCCGGAAAATGCATGAAGACCCGTCAATACCGAATTATGGCTCGTGTGGTAACGGCGTATTGTTGAAAACCGGTATGTGCATTGCGATTGAGCCAATGATAACAATGGGAGACAGGTCAATCTGCATGATGCCTGATCGTTGGACGATTAAGACTCGTGACGGTAAGCCTGCTGCTCATTTCGAGCATACGATAGCTGTGCGCAGAGGAGAGTCGGAGATTTTGTCTTCGTTTGAAGAGATAGAACAATTAGAAGGAAATATACATTAATTAAGAATGGCAAAACAGGATGCAATTGAGCAAGACGGAACGATAGTAGAGGCATTATCCAATGCAATGTTCCGCGTAGAGTTGGAGAATGGCTGTCCAATCACAGCCCATATTTCTGGGAAAATGAGGATGCATTATATCAAGATCCTTCCTGGTGATAAGGTCAAGGTTGAGATGAGTCCTTATGATTTGACAAAGGGCAGAATAGTATTCAGATACAAATAATTTAGTAGAGATATATGAAGACAAGAGCATCATTGAAAAAACGTACACCCGACTGTAAGATCGTACGTCGTAAAGGTCGCCTGTTCGTTATCAACAAGAAGAACCCTAAGTACAAGTTGCGTCAGGGTTAAAACATTAATTATTTAATTTATCATTAACTAAAATGGCAATAAGAATTGTTGGAGTAGATTTGCCCCAGAATAAGCGTGGCGAAATCGCATTGACTTATATTTATGGTATAGGTCGAAGTAGTTCAGCAAAGATATTGGATAAGGCAGGCGTAAGCCGTGACCTGAAGGTCAGCGAGTGGACTGATGACCAGGCAGCTAAAATCCGTGAGATTATCGGCGCTGAGTACAAGGTAGAAGGTGATCTCCGTTCTGAGATCCAGATGAACATCAAGCGACTCATGGATATTGGTTGCTATCGTGGTATACGTCATCGTAACGGTCTTCCGGTTCGCGGTCAGAGTACAAAGAATAATGCTCGTACCCGCAAGGGAAAGAAGAAGACTGTTGCTAATAAGAAAAAGGCTACTAAATAATAATTAGTTATGGCAAAGAAATCAGCAACATCCAAGAAAAGAAACGTTAAGGTTGACGCAATGGGTCAGCTTCACGTACATAGCTCGTTCAATAACATTATTGTATCTTTGGCAAATAGCGAAGGTCAAGTGATTTCTTGGTCTTCAGCCGGCAAGATGGGTTTCCGCGGTTCAAAGAAGAACACTCCGTATGCAGCCCAGATGGCCGCAGAGGATTGCGCAAAAGTAGCATACGACCTCGGACTTCGCAAGGTAAAGGCCTTCGTTAAGGGACCGGGTAATGGCCGCGAGTCAGCTATCCGTGCCGTACACGGTGCAGGTATAGAGGTTACCGAAATTGTAGACGTAACGCCGTTACCGCACAACGGTTGCCGTCCTCCGAAGAGAAGAAGAGTTTAATCAAGTACACATTTAATATTCATTCCGTGTATCCGTGTAGGATATGCGGAATGGCTGAAAGCAAATTAAAAATATTATGGCTAAATATATAGGACCGAAATCAAAAATCGCGCGCCGTTTTGGAGAACCGATCTTTGGCGCGGACAAAGTTTTGTCCAGAAGAAACTTCCCTCCTGGACAGCATGGCAACAACCGTCGCAGAAAGATGTCTGAGTACGGTGTCATGTTGGCAGAGAAGCAAAAGGCTAAATACACATACGGTGTACTTGAGCGCCAGTTCCGTAACTTGTTCGAGCATGCAGCAAAGGCTGAGGGCATTACCGGTGAGGTTTTGCTTCAGAGTCTTGAATGCCGTCTTGATAATGTTGTGTTCCGTCTCGGAATAGCTCCTACACGTGCAGCTGCTCGCCAGCTTGTAGGCCACAAGCATATCGTGGTTGACGGACAGGTTGTCAACATTCCTTCATATTCAGTTAAGCCCGGACAGGTTATAGGCGTTCGCGAGAAATCTAAGTCTCTCGAAGTAATCGAGGCAGCTCTCGCAGGATTCAACCATAGCAAGTATCCTTGGCTTGAGTGGGACGAGAATACAAAGAGCGGTAAGCTTCTGCACAAACCGGAGCGCGCCGATATTCCCGAGAACATAAAGGAACAGTTAATCGTTGAGTTGTATTCTAAATAAATCATTAAATTAATGGCGATATTAGCATTTCAAAAACCTGATAAAGTAGTAATGCTGGAGGCTAACGACAAATTCGGCAAGTTCGAGTTTCGTCCTCTTGAGCCTGGCTTCGGTGTTACCATCGGTAACTCGCTGCGCCGCATTCTCCTTTCATCGCTTGAGGGTTATGCTATCAACACTATCCGCATAGCGGGTGTTGAGCATGAGTTTTCCTCTGTACCTGGCGTAAAAGAGGATGTTACCAACATTATCTTGAATTTGAAGCAAGTAAGATTCAAGCAAGTAGTAGAAGAATTCGAGAACGAAAAAGTTAGTGTCACCGTGGAGAATTCTACCGAGTTCAAGGCCGGCGACATAGGTAAGTATCTGACTGGATTTGAAGTGTTAAACCCTGATTTGGTGATTTGTCATTTAGATGCCAAAGCCTCAATGCAGATAGACCTTACCATAAACAAAGGCCGCGGTTACGTACCCGCAGACGAGAACCGTGAGTTCTGCACTGACGTCAACGTTATTCCTATCGATTCTATTTACACTCCGATCCGTAACGTGAAATATTCGGTTGAGCCGTATCGTGTTGAACAGAAGACAGACTACGACAAACTGGTTATTGAAGTTACGACGGACGGTTCCATTCACCCGAAAGATGCGCTGAAAGAAGCCGCTAAGATACTGATTTACCACTTCATGCTGTTCTCTGACGAGAAGATCACTCTTGAGAACAACGACGTTGAGGGCAACCAGGAATTCGACGAGGAAGTTCTCCACATGCGCCAGTTGCTCAAGACCAAGCTTGTAGACATGAACCTCTCAGTTCGTGCACTCAACTGTCTGAAGGCTGCTGACGTCGAGACTCTCGGAGACTTGGTACAGTATAACAAGACAGACCTCTTGAAGTTCCGCAATTTCGGTAAGAAATCGCTTTCAGAGCTTGATGATTTGCTCGAGAGTCTGAATCTGTCGTTTGGAACTGACATATCAAAGTACAAATTAGACAAAGAATAACCGCTCTAACGTAGGCCACCGCTGTGTGGCGGTGGCCACGGCTTGCGATTATTCCAAAAAGAATTAACGAAAAAATGAGACATAACAAGAAATTCAACCATCTGAGTCGTACTGCATCTCACCGTAAGGCTATGCTCGCAAACATGGCTGTTTCGCTGATAATGCACAAAAGAATCACTACGACTCTCGCAAAGGCCAAGGCTCTCAAGGCTTATGTAGAGCCCTTGATTACCCGTTCAAAGACCGACACCACAACTTCTCGTCGTGTCGTGTTCCGTTATTTGCAGAACAAGTATGCGGTAACAGAGCTTTTCAAGGAAATCTCTACTAAGGTAGCTGACCGTCCCGGAGGCTATACACGTATTATCAAGCTCGGAACCCGTCAGGGCGACGCTGCTGATATATGCTTCATCGAGCTCGTTGATTATGACGAGAACATGGCTAAGACTCCGAAGGCAGCCAAGAAGACTCGTCGTAGCCGCCGCTCGAAGGCTGCCGAGGCTGCTGCTCCTGAAGCACAGGCAACTGAGGCTCCCGTAGCTGAAGAGGCTAAGGCTGAAGCTCCTGCAGAAGAAACTCCTAAGGCTGAATAATCTGATTAAGAAGTATATCTCTATGATAGCGCTCCTTTCCGTGACGGGAAGGAGCGCTTTTGTTTTCTGGTTGCTGTCTGGTTAACTGGTTACATTGATGGATATTCCCGTTTTCTCTGTCAGCTGTCATTTATGTAGTCATCTTGTTGTTTACCAGATGGTTATGCGCTGACAGACGGCAGTCATTATCTGTCAGATATATTTATTATGTCAGCGCAATGGTGGATATATTTTGCCCTTTACAAGGATTAAGCTTGTATCGAACTCATGTTGTTCAGAATAATCTCTGCTGTCTGAACATTTCGAGCAGCTCACGGTTCGCGTTGTCGTCAATGATAATGCCATTGTCAGTACTGAACAGGCCGAGTGTGGCGGGGCATTCTCCGCAGACGTCAATGCCTATTACCTGTTCGTGCTTCATGATAAGGTACAGTATGCGTTTCATCTCGTCTAGTGAAAGCGTGCCTTGGTCCCAGTCGGTGCGTGCCGAATTGGTGTCAAGCACGTCCTTGTCGATGGATATGTACAGCGGTTCGGCGATGGCGAGCGACCGGCTTGAAACGGCATGGCTGTGCAGTTGCGCGTCGGTAACCACCTTAACCTTGTCGTGATAAGCCTTGGGGATTGACGCCACACTTGCCTCGGGAATGCCTAATATGATGACGTGGTTAAGTAAGGGATTGGTGTCAGCCATGTCTTTCACCCACCCGCCACATGACAGCATGCCGCCCCACTGTGACGGTTGCATATCCGTGTGGTGGTCGAACAGTACTAATGAGAACGGAATTGAAATCTTGTCTGTCCAGAATTTGGTTACATAATGGTAGTCGCCTGAGTCGATGAAGTGTATGCCTTGTGCAGGGTAGGGCGCGATTATGCGGCGTATGGCGCGCTGTCCGTCCTTGTCGCAATAGCAGTCGGTGCCGTGCAGATGGGTGCAGTCAAGGTGGGTGAAGCGTGGATTAAGGGCGAACGGCTCCTCGGAATACACGCCGGAGAAGTTCATGATGATAACCTTCTTGTCCATTAGTACCTACGTTTATCTTATATACCGTTGGCGGCTACGGTCGGTCGGACTGTTTTCTGTCAAGCATTTTCAGGGTGAGTTCGTCGCGTTTGCCGTCAAAGTATTTGTCGATAACGGCGGCGAAGACGTCGCCCGGGGAGATGGCGTCGAACAGTGTCATGCTTGATTTTACTTTCATGGCGTCTATACCGCCGAGAATTTCACTTGCCGACTTGCCGTTAACGGCGAGCAGCGCCAGTGAAATCTCCCTAAGCCGTAAGCCGAGCGTGGCGTCCGCAAGGTAGGCTTCGGCCTCCTCACGCTCCGCTATGCCGTAGTATTCGGCGTTGTAGCTATGCCCCAACCCTTTAAGTTGCGGGAATATGTACCATATCCAATGCGAGCGTTTGCGTCCTGCCTTGATTTCTTCCAGTGCCGTGGAATACCCTGAATACGGCAGGCTTTGCGCCTTGATAAATCTCCGTAAGTCGTAATCCATAAGTCTGTCGGTGTTTTTTGTTGTCTGCAAATATACTCAAATATTCGTTTTGTTAGCGCTTTAGATATTGATAAATAACAGTATTTCACGTTGTTGAGCGCTATGCTTATCATTGCGCCATAGCTCCCTCCGAGGTCATGATTATAGTACTTAACGTGAGTTCGGTATAATGATGATGTGATAATAATCCTACTGCAAGCTGTCGGTGGGTATCTGTCATTCCGCGCTTCGACAGCTTGAACTACAAACAATGTAAGTTCTTTATTCAAAAGAAGTATTATTCTTATACCGAACTGTAATACTTAACTTTATCCAACAGAACTGCGGATGAGCCCAAAAGACGGCCTTTTGCGTTCCAAAAGGCCGTCTTTTAGCTCCTAAAAGGCCACCTTTTACAAGGCGAAAGGCGGTCTTTTATAATGCATTGAGTGTCAGGGCGTTACGCCGTTAGTCTCAAATGGCCTTTTTACTTGACGTGTTCGGTGGTGTTGTCAGGTGTTATTTGTTGTATTGTTGATTGTTTCTTATTGTTAAATTGATGGCTGATTAATGGTAGAATAACTGTTTGTGTGTTAATGTTTAATAATTAAATGCTCTTTATTTTACGTTTATTTGGTTTATATTATAAACTTATTTATCTTTGCATTGTTAAGAGACGGCAGGATTGACTATTGCCCGCAGGGGTGTTGACGACAGCTGTCGAATCTACAGATGAAATCCGGATTTGGCCCGGGCTGTTGCCTGCTGCAGGGGCGGCGGTCTGAGGCGGTGAGAATAAAATTGAGTTGTTAACTATTAAAAGAATTTTGAGTAATGAATAAATGGATTTCAATTACGGTTTTATCGGCGCTTTCGTTAATGGTGTCGGCAGGCGCAATGGCGCAGAACAATGTGACGGTAAAGGTGGAGAACGTGCCTAACGGCAGTGGCAAAGTGCTCATTGCTACCAACAAGGGGCAGACAGGCATGGCGCAGGCTGTGGCCGGCGAGACCGAAGTGACGGTAAGCAACGTGCCCGACGGTGACGTGGTGTTCTACGTTTTGCACGACGCTAACGGCAATATGACGTGCGACATGGACGGCGAACTGCCCAAAGAGTATGTTTGTATTGAAAAGTTCGACATTTCGAAAGACACTGGCAGCGTTACCGTGAGTCTTGAGAACATCATTGAGAAAGTGCGCCGGAAACGCGGTAAGTGAGTAATTAACCTGCAGGGGAAGGTGGAAAATGGGGTTGACTCCATTTTCCCCATCCCTCTTAAACAACGAAACGAATTATGGAAAATGATGGGAAAATGAGCGTTGAGCGCAGTCTTGAGATAATAAGCAATGCCATCGAGCTGGGCCGCCGCGACGTAGAGCGCAACGCCGGCACGCCGATGATAATGTGGGGAGTGCTTACCTGCATTACGGGCGGCATTGTGTGCCTGCTCTGGCGGCTTACGGGCACAGCGGTGTGGAACATGCTTTGGTTCGCCATGTGCGTCGTGGGGTGGGTCATTCAGGTCTTGATGAACCGCAGGGAGCGCAACGAGAGCCGCCCCAGCTCGTACGTATGGAAGCTCGTCGGATGGACGTGGACGGTGTTCGGCATACTTGCCGTGGCGGTTGCCGTAATTGGGATGTTGTCAAGCGATGCGTCGGTCTATGGCACGCACCTGCCCATCACGGCCGTTACCATACTGCTGCTTACGTTCGCCTCGGCAGTGACGGCCTACGTGATGAAGGACAAGACGTATGGCGTCCTCATCGGTGGCAACGTCATTTGGGTGAACTTCGCCCTGTTGTATCCCGGTCCTTATGAGGCTCTTTGCGTTGCAGTGTCGGCCGTAACGCTGCTCGTCATACCGGGAATAAAGCTCAACCTGCAATCAAGAAAGGACAATTGACGGTATGGACGACAATAAGAAACTGGCCGCTGAGCGCAGCCTTGAGATAATAAGAGACGCCATATGGCGTAGTAGGCGTGACGTTATGAACGATGCCGCAACACCAATGATAGTGTGGGGCGTGCTTATCTGTATTACGGGTATTGCCGTGTCGTGGGCGTGGGGAGCTACGGGCGAGCCGCTTTGGAACTTGCTTTGGGTTGTGATGGGTGGCATAGGCTGGTGTTATTACCTGATAAACTTGAAGCGGAGGTACGACGGAGGGCAGGCTCCTACGTTTGCCTCACAGGTGATAAGATGGACGTGGATGTATTTTGCGATGATTTCCGTCTTCGCCGTGATATTCAGTTGTATCCCAAACAAAGCGGCGCATGAATGGCCTTATGTGCCCATTTATCCTATCGTAATGTTGCTGTTTGCCCTTGCGTCGGCTGTGCAAACAACGGTGATGAATGTCAAAGAGAACTACGGTTTTTCCGCAATGTCACTCATGGGGGCAGGCTGGGCCTTGCAGGACAGCGGTACAGAGCAGGCGTTTGACATGGCAATGGTAGGCTTGGTGTGCCTTGTTGTGCCTGGAATAGTCATCAAATATAAAGTATGGAAGCAAAATGGAGAACGAGAAACTGAATGAACGGGAGAGCCTTAGGCTTATTTCCGACATGATAGAGCGTTCGCGTAAGGCGGAGATCAGCCGTCTTAACTTCGTTACTTTGTACGGAGTGATGGGGCTGGTGCTTACCGTTCTTGAATGGATTGGCACGCCGGAGTGGGTTAAGGGGCTGTGGATAGTGGTTCCCGTGGTTGCCTATGGCGTGCCGTACGTGCATGAGAAGATGCGGCGCAAGCCGATGACAATCGTGGGACGTATCGTAAGGCAGGGCTGGAAATACTTTGTCTGGCTTGCCATTATATCGGCGGTTTACGGCGTGTTCGACGCACCTCGGCTAATACTTGCGTTGATGGCGTTGCCGCTTTCGTGCGCGTTGTTTATGCTTAGCGGCATGTTCAAGGACAAGAGTGTGCTCGTTATGGCGTTTTGGGGAATGGTGTGGAGCGTCATGACCTTTGCCGACACGGCGGCAATGCGCAGTTCAAGAATTTTTTGTTTTTGCCTGTTCTTCGCCGTATGCATTTTGTGCGGCTTCGACATAGCTAAGAAAAAGAACTAAAACCGACGTCCATGCTGAAACCGTTGAACCCTCTATTGCACAGCGAACTGCGCCTTGCGGTGATGTCGTTACTCGTCAGCGTGGGCGAGGCGGACTTCGTCTACTTGCGCGAGCAGACGGGAGCTACGGCCGGAAACCTCAGCGTACAGCTGGAGAAACTGCGCAAGGCGGGCTACATAGACATAATAAAAAGCTTCGTGGGGAAGCGCCCCAACACCTCGTGCCGCCTCACCTCGGAGGGCATGCAGGCGTTTGAGGAATACGTGGAAACGATAAAAGAATATTTAAAGGTGAAAAAGTGAAAGGGTGAAAAGGTGAAAAAAACATGAATTCTTATTACTATAAAAAAATTTTTTCACCTTTTCACCCTTTCACTTTTTCACCTTTTTAAAGTTCTGCCACCACTTCTATCTCTACCAAAGCGCCTTTGGGCAGTGTCTTTACGGCGACGGCGGAGCGGGCGGGGTAGGGCTCTTTGAAGAACGTAGCGTACACTTCGTTCATTGCGGCGAAGTTATCCATGTCTGAAAGGAAGACGGTTGTCTTGACAACATGGGTCAGGTCGATGCCTGCCTCGGCAAGAACGTTGGTTACGTTGGTGAGCGACTGGCGTGTCTGCTCCTTTATTCCGCCCTCTACGAAGTTGCCCGTTGCGGGGTCGATGGGTACCTGACCTGACGCGAATACGAATCCGCCGGCAACTATTGCCTGGCTGTACGGGCCTAAAGCCTTAGGCGCTTTGTCTGAATGTAATGCTTTCATTGTTTTTTATTTTTAATAGGTTATGGAGTTAACGGGAGTTATCCGTAGTTAGCTCGCTGCGCTCGCCGGAGTTAACAGACATTTGTCTTGCCGTTGTTTATTGTGGCTTTAACCGTTAATTATGTACAAGGCTAATGTCCGTAAACTCCTGTCCGCGGAGCGGACTAACTCCTGTTTACTCCTGATAATTACCGTATAATAGGTTTATTTCAGCTTAAATCCTTTCTTCTGTAGTCCTTCCTTGATGGCGTCTACATGTTCGTGGTTGCGTGTTTCGAGGCGTACGTGCAGTTCGCAGGCGTTGATGTTCTGGCCGTACACGCCGCGTTCGTGGTGTACGCTGAGCACGTTGGCGCCCAGTGAGGCCAGCACTTCGATGACTTCAAGCAGCTGTCCGGGCTTGTCGTCAAGCTCCATTGCCAGCGTGCAGATACGTCCGTCCTTGTCGAGTCCGCGGTTGATGACGCGGTTGAGGATGTTCACGTCGATGTTGCCGCCGCTCACCAGGCAGACGGTCTTCTTGCCCTTGATGGGCACTTTGTTGAACATCGCCGCCGCAACGCTTACCGCTCCGGCGCCTTCGGCTACCATCTTCTCCTCTTCTATCAGGCGGAGTATGGCGGCGCAAATCTCGTCTTCGCTCACGAGAGCTATGTCGTCAACGTATTTCCGGCATATTTCGTAGGTCAGGTCGCCCGGTGTTTTCACGGCTATACCGTCGGCAACGGTGGCTACGCTGCCGAGAGTCACGGGCTGGTTGTCGTGTATGCTCTGGTACATGCTTGGCGCCCCGGCAGCCTGTACGCCGTACACCTTGACGTCGGGTTTCAACGACTTGATGGCGTAAGCCACGCCGCTAATCAGTCCGCCGCCGCCGATGGGCACTACAACGGCCTCGATGTCGGGCAGCTGGTCAAGCAGTTCAAGACCGATGGTGCCCTGTCCGGCTATTACATGGTCGTCGTTAAAGGGGTGAACAAACGCGTATCCGTGCTCGTCGCGCAGCTGAAGCGCACGTTTGTAGGCGTCGTCATACACGCCCGGTACGAGGCAGATTTCGGCTCCGAGGCGGCGTGTGGCCTCCACCTTGCTTATCGGCGCGCCCTCGGGCAGGCAGATTATAGACTTTATGCCGTTGCTTGTAGCGCCGAGCGCAACGCCCTGTGCGTGGTTGCCGGCAGAGCAGGCAATGACACCTTTTTTCTTCTCCTCGTCGCTGAGCTGCGACACTTTGTAATACGCGCCGCGAACCTTGAACGAGCCTGTTATCTGCAGATTCTCGGGTTTAAGGTATATGTCGCTCTCGGGGTTAAGCTTCGGCGCGTGCACAAGGTCGGTATGCCGAAGTATTTTACTCAGCACATAGCGTGCTTTGTAAAGGTCGTCTAAATTAAGCATAACTTATGATGATTAGATTTAATACCGCAAAATTACAACAAATATTCCGTTTAATTGCAGTTTGTGCCATGATATTTTCACGTATTTAACGTATTGGCCTGACGTGTCACGACGTCCGTTTTACGGGCGTGGAGGCCGCCGTCAGTTCCTCGTTCTGCCGACGTAGTGTAAGTGCTTGATAATCAGAGCCGTTGTAAAAGGCCATGTTTTACACGCTGAAACATGGTCTTTTAGCGCCCGATTGACGGCCTTTTGGAATGCGAAAGGTGGCCCTTTGCGGTTCATCGGCTAATCTGTTGATTGGCAAAACATTATCCGCGGGCTTATTTCTTATAATGCCTTCCAATCCAAGTGCCTGCATTTTATAATCCAGACGGTAGCATACAGTCTCGCAAGCCGCGCTCTGCCTCGGTCAGGAACGCTGCCGCCTGTATTAAAGGAGGATACTGTATGTTCGGCCTTGGGCTGTTGTCTGCCTTACGGGTGAATGCCGTCCACATGCACGTTTACCGGCAAATAAAATTTTATTCATGCCGAAAGGCACGGATATGGATTTTTTTATGTAAGTTTGCAAAAGTTATAATATCGCGTCATGAATAAAATAAAAGACATTACTCATCTGCACATCAAGATGAAGAAGCAAGCTATGAAGGACCTCTTTTTCCTTTGTGTGGGCATTCTTATGTATTCGTTCGGTTATACGGCGTTCATCCTGCCCGACCAAATCGTGATGGGTGGCGCGTCGGGTATTGCCGCCTTGCTGTTCTATGGGTTCAAGATACCGCCGGCACTGTCAATCTGGGGTATCAACATCATCATGGTGATAATCGCCTACCGTACGCTTAGCAAGCAGTTTACCGTGCGCACCATCATCGGCGTAACCATCCTTTCGGCCATGATTGGTGCGCTGCAGCCCGTGTTCGAGGCGTACCCCATGGTGACGGCAGGTGAGGACAAGTTCATGCACCTGCTTATAGGAGGCGTGCTGAGCGGCGCCGGACTCGGACTGGTGTTCGCGCATAACGGCTCCACCGGCGGCACGGACATCATCATTGCCATGCTCAACAAGTACTTCCACATGAACTTCGGGCGCGCCATACAGCTCATCGACACGTGTATCATTTCGTCGTCGTACTTCCTTTTCCACAGCATGGAACCGATTGTTTACGGCATTGCTTTCACCATTATATATAGTTATGTATGCGACTACGTGGTCAACGGCTCGCGCCAGACAATGCAGTTTATCATCATTTCGAAGAAGTATGAGCAGATAGCCGACATGATTAACAACAAGATTCACCGTGGAGTGACCGTTGTTCAGGGCAAAGGCTGGTACTCAAAGCACGACGTCGACATTCTTATCGTACTCGCCCGCAAGTACGAGTCGCACGGGATACTTACCACGATAAAGATTATCGACCCCGAGGCCATCGTCTCGCAGACCTTCTGCCACGGCGTGTTCGGCGAGGGATTCGACAAGATGAAATAGGCTTTAGGGCTGTTTTATCATGAAGAAATGCTGTAAGTAAAGAGGTAACGGAGTGCCTTCCCATTCTCCATGACCGAAAACTGTAAGCAAATACTGCGCTTTTCATTGCGATATAGACCGTAGCTTGCCGTGCGGGTTATGATGTGTTATCGGATGACGGGCTTTTGTTATGAATTTAAAAGGCCATCTTTTGCATTCCAAAAGACGGCCTTTTATCGTGTAAAAGACGGTCTTTCGCGTGACCGTTTGCCGTCTTTTGTTTATTCGTAGAGCGTCTTGGGTCTTGTTGTTATACGTGTTTGACAATCTGTCTTATTATGTGTCAAAATGGCATAAATATCCTTTGGGCACGCTATTTGACTCTACGTATAGCGGATTGAGGTCTGAATGAAGCCTCGTCCGCAGATTATCCGTATAACGAAAAATAAAGAAAGGAGATCAGATATATGACATTCGACAAATTCACTATTAAGGCGCAGGAGGCCGTTCAGGAAGCCGTCAACACGGCGCAGCGCAACGGCCAGCAGGCCATTGAACCTGTACACCTGCTGAAAGGAGTGTTGGCGAAGGCCAAGGACGTGGCTAACTACATCTTCCAGAAGCTGGGAGTTAACGCCATGCAGATTGAGAACGTGCTCGACAGGGAGGTCAACCGCCTGCCCCGTGTGCAGGGAGGACAGCCCTATCTGAGCAACGACAGCAACACGGTATTGCAGCGTGCGGTGGAGATTTCAGAGAAGATGGGCGACGAGTTCGTGTCCGTAGAGCCGCTCTTGCTTGCCATGCTTACGGTCAACTCTACGGCGTCACGAATAATGAAAGACGCAGGTTGTACCGAGAAAGACATGCGCGCGGCCATCAACGAGCTGCGACAGGGACAGAAAGTACAGTCGCAGTCGGCTGACGACAATTACCAGTCGCTCGAGAAATACGCGAAAAATCTCGTAGAGGAGGCCCGCCAAGGCAAGCTCGACCCCGTAATCGGGCGTGACGACGAGATACGCCGTGTGCTCCAGATTCTGTCGCGCCGTACAAAGAACAACCCTATTCTGATAGGCGAACCGGGTACTGGTAAGACGGCGATAGTCGAGGGACTGGCCGAAAGGATTGTCCGTGGCGACGTGCCCGAGAACCTGAAGGACAAGCAACTCTACTCTCTCGACATGGGAGCGCTCGTTGCCGGGGCGAAATACAAGGGCGAGTTTGAGGAGCGTTTGAAGAGCGTCATCAAGGAAGTGACCAACTCCAACGGCCGCATAATACTCTTTATCGACGAGATTCACACCCTCGTGGGCGCTGGCGGAGGCGAAGGCGCGATGGACGCGGCCAACATATTGAAGCCGGCTCTTGCCCGTGGAGAGCTGCGCAGCATTGGTGCCACCACGCTGAACGAGTACCAAAAGTACTTCGAGAAGGACAAGGCTCTTGAAAGGAGGTTCCAGACGGTAATGGTGGACGAGCCCGACGAGCTCAGCGCGATAAGCATTCTGCGTGGCCTGAAGGAGCGTTACGAGAACCACCACAAGGTGCGTATCCAGGACGATGCGTGCATAGCTGCCGTCAAGTTGTCTGAACGCTACATCTCTGACCGCTTCCTTCCCGACAAGGCTATCGACTTGATGGACGAGGCTGCGGCAAAACTTAGGATGGAGCGTGACTCCGTTCCAGAGGAGCTTGACGAGATAACGCGCCGTCTGAAGCAGCTCGAGATAGAGCGTGAGGCCATCAAGCGGGAGAACGACCAGTCGAAAATCGCGCAGCTTGACAAGGATATCGCCGAGCTGAAAGACCAGGAGAAGAACTACCGCGCGAAGTGGGAGAGCGAGAAAGCGCTCGTCAACAAGATACAGCAGGACAAGCAACAGATGGAGCAATTGCGCTTCGAGGCCGAGCGCGCGGAGCGTGAAGGCAACTACGAACGTGTGGCTGAGATTCGTTACAGCCGCCTGAAACAGCTTGAGGACGACATCAAGAACATACAGGCGCAGCTCCGTTCGACCCAGGACGGCAACGCTATGATACGCGAGGAGGTCACCGCCGACGATATCGCCGAGGTGGTAAGCCGCTGGACGGGAATACCCGTTACCCGCATGATGCAGAGCGAAAAGGACAAGCTTCTGCACCTCGAGGAGGAGCTCCACAAGCGTGTCATAGGCCAGGATGAGGCCATCACTGCCGTGAGCGACGCCGTACGACGCAGCCGCGCGGGCCTGCAAGACCCGAAAAGGCCTATCGCCTCGTTCATATTCCTTGGCACAACGGGCGTAGGAAAGACCGAACTTGCCAAAGCATTGGCCGAGTACCTGTTCAACGACGAGACGATGATGACACGTATAGACATGAGCGAATACCAGGAGAAGTTCAGCGTGTCACGACTCATAGGAGCGCCTCCGGGATACGTCGGATACGACGAGGGAGGCCAGCTTACGGAAGCAGTCAGGCGCAAACCTTACTCCGTCGTGCTGTTCGATGAAATCGAGAAGGCCCACCCCGACGTGTTCAACATCCTGCTGCAGGTGCTCGACGACGGCCGTCTTACCGACAACAAGGGGCGTACGGTGAACTTCAAGAACACGATAATCATCATGACCTCTAACCTCGGAAGCCAGTACATACAGGGTGAGTTCGAGCATATCACCGACGCAAACCGCGACTCCGTGATAGCGAAAACAAAGGACACGGTGATGGAAATGCTGAAGAAGACCATCCGTCCGGAGTTCCTCAACCGTATCGACGAGACCATAATGTTCCTGCCTTTGACCAAAAATCAGATTGCGGACGTGGTCCGTTTGCAGGTAAACGGCGTGAAGAGGATGCTGGAACAGCAGGACGTAACGCTCGAAGTGACACCCGCAGCAATAGACTTCCTTGCCGACGTGGGCTTCGACCCCGAGTTCGGAGCGCGTCCAGTGAAGCGGGCCATCCAGCGTTACATGCTCAACGACCTGAGTAAACAGCTGCTTAGCGGCAACGTTAACCGTGAGAAGCCGATAGTGGTTGACGCCGGCGGCGAGGGACTGGAGTTCAGAAACTGACTGGAAAGGTGAGAAGGTGAAAAGGTGAGAAGGTGAGAAAACATAGGCATACAAATCATTTCATTGTGATATTGAAAACCTATCTTTCCTCATCTTCTCACCTTTTCACCTTCTCACCTTTTTAGATTGCCGCCCATGCGACGCTCAATGCCATCCAGACTACCAGCAGAAGGAACATCATGATCCACCACCCGGCAAGCACTTTAAATGTGAACCACGCCGTGCGCAGCAGGCTGAAGCCGTACAGCTGCTTGTAGTCGTAAAACATGACGAGTAGCAACAGCCACGTGGGCATGCAGTACATGTTGTCAATCCACTTGCTGCCTTGGGTGGCTATGATGCACGCCATCGACACCATCATGAGTTGAGTGGCTATCAGAATTTGCGAGAAGAAGCACTCGGTAAGGTTCATATTCGGACGCAGCGGCGACCGACGGAACACCCGCATAGCAATCAAGGCGAAGAGGCTATGGCTCAAGACGAGTTCTATCGCCTGGTTTTGCCGGAAGAAGTCGGTGACGTTTTTAAACACGTCGATAAAGTTGTTCATCCCCTCAATGAATATACGTTTGCCCTTATAGGCCTCTTCGCCATTAGGTATGTCGAGCTTTTTATCGGACAGGCTAATTGTAGCGTCAGTGTAAATCCCGTCCATCGCTCCCGGAGCCACGATATGCTGCGTTACGACAAACGCCGTGGTGACGAGGAAAAGCATTTTTATCGGCGGAAAATACGGTGCCTGGCGGCCGTCAAGATAGTCGCCGATCATGTAGCCGGGACGGCAGATAAGGTGCCAGAGGGTGCGCGGCAGGCTGCGGTTGCCCAGTCCCCATACCTCGAGAGTCTTGTTTATTGCGTGCTTGAAAGTAAAGCGTGACACTCCGGCCGACTGTCCGCAGCGTGGGCAGAAGTTTCCTGTGAACGTGGTGTGGCAGTTAAGGCATTCGTGGCTTTCCGCTGACAATGGTGCTACCTTCACTCCTTTGCGCTGCCATGAGTCGATACGTGACAGCGTGCCGCATACCCTGTCGTATGCCGTGCGTATTGTTTTTCCTAATATTTTGAGGGGATTTTTCATGCTGTGCCGGTACATTCAGCCCGCACGCCTGTAGTAAACAGTAAGACTCATGGCGTGCGGACTTGTTGGAAACATGATGCAAATATAATACATTTGTCCGTGAAAAGTGCAAAAATACGGCCAAAAGTGTTATCCGCTACAATCTCGTGATGGAGATAAAAAATGCCCCGATACCACATCGGAGCAATTTCTTAATTTTTGAATGTCTTAGTCTTTAGTATCAATGTAGCATGTAATTCTGAAAATCTCTTATTCGATTACGTGGGCAAAAGTAAGCAAAAAAATTGATGCATATCAAAAATATAAGGTTTTTAATCAAAAAAAACACGTAAACGTTTACGAATGCTTGCGTCATATTTGTTACATAAGTAGTAGACAGACGGCGCTTATACGTGTGCTATGTTTACATTTTTATATTCTTTTCGTGATATTTGTCGCTTTTGTAAAGCGCGCCGTTTACACGGCATGTTGTGCCCGTTTTCATAACATGTTGGTTTTCAAGATGTTGCGAAAGGCCGTCTTTTAGCTCCTAAAAGGCCGTCTTTCGGAGGTCAAAAGACGGCCTTTCGCAATGTAAGAGACGGCCTTTCATTATTTGTCCGACTTCAGGTAATGCCGCCGTCGGATGCAGGTGCCGCCGTAAAGTAAAACAAAATGCTTTTTTCTTTGTATTTTGATTGAAATAATATAACTTTGTACCATAATATATTATATTCCCAAACAATAGGATGAAAGAATTTGTCATATCTGAAGTCAAGGCCGAGACGGCCGTTCTTGTGGGCCTCGTCACTCCTGACCAGGACGAGGCAAAGACGAAAGAATACCTTGACGAGCTGGAATTCCTGGCCGACACGGCCGGCGCCGTAACCGTAAAAAGGTTTACGCAGAAGGTGCCCGCGCCCAACCAGACGACGTATGTCGGCAAGGGAAAGCTCGATGAAATAAAGCAATATATACTGGCCGAGGAGGAGGCAGAGAGGGAGATCGGAATGGTGATTTTCGACGACGAACTGTCCGCCCGGCAGATACGTAACATTGAGAATGAGCTGAAGGTGAAGATTCTCGACCGCACATCGCTCATCCTCGACATCTTCGCCATGCGCGCCCAGACGGCCAGTGCCAAGACGCAAGTAGAGCTGGCGCAATACCGCTACATGCTGCCGCGCCTGCAAAGGCTGTGGACACACCTTGAACGACAGGGCGGCGGAAGCGGCTCGGGAGGAGGAAAAGGCTCTGTGGGACTGCGTGGACCGGGTGAGACACAGCTCGAAATGGACCGCCGTATAATCCTTAACCGCATGTCGCTGTTAAAGCAGCGCCTTGCCGAGATTGACAAGCAGAAGAGCACGCAGCGCAAGAACCGCGGGCGCCTGATACGCGTGGCGCTTGTGGGTTATACCAACGTGGGCAAGTCGACGCTGATGAATCTCATGGCCAAGAGCGAGGTTTTTGCCGAGAACAAGCTGTTTGCCACGCTCGACACGACCGTCAGGAAAGTGGTGATAGAGAACCTGCCGTTCCTCCTTGCCGACACTGTGGGCTTCATAAGGAAGCTGCCCACCGACTTGGTCGACTCGTTCAAGTCAACGCTTGACGAGGTTCGCGAGGCCGATTTGCTGCTGCACGTCGTGGATATATCACATCCCGACTTCGAGGAACAGATAAACGTAGTCAACAACACGCTGAAAGACCTCGGCTGCGCTGACAAGCCCTCGATGATAATATTCAACAAGATAGACGCCTATACGTGGGTGGACAAGGAGCCGGATGACCTTACGCCGCCTACGAAAGAGAACATCACGCTCGACGAACTGAAGCGTACGTGGATGGCGAAGCTCAACGACAACTGCCTGTTTATATCGGCAAGGAACAAGACAAACATCGACGAACTGCGCGACGTACTTTACAAACAGGTGCGCGAACTGCATGTACAGAAATATCCGTACAACGACTTTCTGTACCCTACGGCAGATGTTTAAAGGTGAAAAGGCAGAAAAGTAAAAAGGTAAAAAGCGGCTGAACTGCAAACAAAGCAAATGGCGTATTTTAATGAAAGCTCAACTCCACTGCAACAAATAACAAGGCATTTGTCTTTAACTGCTTAGCGAACGCAGTGAGCGAGAGTTTCCTTGAGCGAAGCGAAAAACTTCTTTAACTCCTTTAACTCCTAAAATAAAAAGCCATGGATGATTACAGATTGCTTACTGACGAGGAAATCGGGATACTCGAAGAGAACGGATGTACGGCGGAAGACTGGACCAGCGTGAACGTAGCTGACGACTTCATGCCCACGTACATACGCCGTGTCAGGTTTTACGGCACGGTGAATCTCGGCGTGTTCGAGAAGAATGTCGAGGTTACGAGCGGGTTTGTAAGGCATTCGGGTGTGTGCAACGCAACGCTGCGCAACGTGACGATAGGCGACAACTGCCTTATCGAGAACATCGGCAACTACATCAATAATTATGTCATCGGCGACGACTGCTACATCAGTAACGTGTCAATCATCGAGACAACGGCCGAGGCTACCTTCGGCGAAGGCAACGCTATATCCGTGCTTAACGAGGCCGGCAACGGTAATGTTATGCTGTTCAGCGGACTTACGAGCAATTTTGCCGCGCTGATGGTGCTACATTCGCGCGACAGGGAGTTTACTGCCGCCGTGAGAAAGATGGTAAGGGACGACATCGACCGCCGTCTTTCAGGCACCGGAACGATAGGCAACGGAGTGCGCATTGTCAACACTACGGAAATAACCAATACCAATATTTCTGACAACTGTGAGGTAAACGGGGCGTCGAGGCTTACCGACTGTACGCTTGCCGCCGAGCCGGACGACAGCGTATATATAGGCTCTGGCGTGATATGCGAGAACTCCATCATAGCCGACGGCTCGTCAATACTCAACAGCGCGAAGCTGTTTAACTGCTACGTGGGCGAAGCCAGCCAGATAACCAACGGCTTTACGGCGGAGAGCAGCCTGTTTTTCGCCAATACGTACATGGCCAACGGCGAGGCATGCGCCGCTTTCTGCGGCCCGTTCTCGGCGTCACACCACAAAAGCACGCTGCTCATCGGCTGCATGACTTCGTTCTACAACGCCGGTTCGGCGACCAATTTCAGCAATCATGCGTACAAGATGGGGCCTATACATTACGGTGTTTTGGAGCGTGGAACGAAGACAGCCAGCGGTTCGCACATGCTCTTGCCGGCAGACATAGGCGCCTTCTCGGTGTGCCTGGGCAAGCTGTCCGGACATCCCGACACCCGCTCGCTGCCGTTCTCATATATCATCGGCGACGGCCGTGACACGTATATCGTGCCGGGCAGGAACATCACTACGGTAGGCGTTTACCGTGACATACGCAAATGGCCGAGGCGCGACGTAAGGCTCGAGTCAGCCAAGAAAAGTATCGTTAACTATGATTGGCTTAGCCCGTTGACGGTCAATGAGATTGTAAAAGGCCGTCAATTGCTCGCCGATTTGCGGCAAAATGCAAGCCAAAACACGGCCTTTTACACGCTCAATGGTAACAAGCTGAGTACCAACTCGTTACAGCGAGGCATTAAGTTGTACTCGATGGCCATTGAACTTTTCATTGGCGAGGTGCTCATGTCGCATGACTTTGGTGACCCTTGTACGGCTTCCGGCGCAGGCGAATGGCATGACCTGTCGGGGCTGTTGCTGCCTGCGGCTGAGGAAGACAGGCTCGTTGAGAAAATAAAATACGGGGTGGTGGACAGCGTGAAGGCCCTGTCGGGCATGCTCGAGGCGTATAACGACAGGTATGGCGACTATTTGTGGACGTTCACCGTAAGCCTGATGAAGGACTATCTCGGCACCGACGAACTTACCGAAGACGACTTCGCGTCAATGCGTGAGCGTGGAAACGCCGCCCGCGAAACATGGCTCGACGAGATAAGGAAGGACGCCGAGAAGGAGTACGACATGGGCGACGTCGACCGCGCTGTGCTTGACAAGTTCCTCTCGCAGCTCGGGTAAGAGACGAGTAGACAAGCAACAAGGCACAAGCAGCCAGGCTTTTGTCTTTAACTCCTTTACGGGTGAAACGGGCGATAAACTCCTTTAACTCCCTTGACTCCCGAATTTCATGATGAAAAAAACATTTATCCATATAGCAATGAACAAGTTAATAACAGCGCTTTTTGCATTCCTGCTCGCCTTAGTGCTGCCTGTAGAGGCAAAGGAATACAAGTATCAGACCGTCCCCGGCGACCTGATGAAAACACGCATCTACACCCTTGACAACGGTCTTACGGTGTACTTGTCGGTCAACAACGAGAAACCGCGCATACAGACGTACATCGCCGTGCGTACGGGAAGCCGTAACGACCCGCCTGAAACGACAGGTCTTGCGCACTATCTTGAGCACCTGATGTTCAAGGGTACACGGCAGTTCGGAACGTCAGACGCAGCCAAGGAAGCCCCGCTTCTTGACTCAATACAAAACCGTTTCGAGGTTTATCGCACGCTGAAAGACTCGCTCCAGCGTCGCGCCTACTACCACCAGATAGACAGCATATCGCAACTGGCGGCAAAATACTTCATCCCCAACGAGTACGACAAGCTGATGTCGTCAATCGGAGCGCAGGGAACCAACGCATATACAAGCAACGATGTGACCTGCTACGTTGAGGACATACCCGCCAACGAGGTTGAGAACTGGGCCCGGATACAGGCCGACCGCTTCCAGAACATGGTTATCCGAGGCTTTCATACGGAGCTTGAGGCCGTGTACGAGGAGTACAACATCGGTCTTGCGAACGACGGAAACAAGCTGTTCGACGCCATGAACGCCCTGCTGTTCCCTGGTCATCCGTACGGTACGCAGACAACAATCGGAACGCAGGAACACCTGAAGAACCCGTCAATCGTCAACATCAAGAACTACTTTAAGCGTTACTACGTGCCCAACAACGTGGCAATCTGCATGGCGGGCGACTTCAATCCTGACGAGGTTATAGCCATAATCGACAAATATTTCGGCACATGGAAGCCAAACCCCAACCTCTCGCAACCGCAATACGCGCCGATTCCCGAGCGCACGGCGCCGGCCGACACCACCGTTGTAGGCCAGGAGGCGGAGAATATTTACATGGCATGGAGGTTTGACAAGGCAGCCTCTTTCCAGACAGATACGCTCGACGTGATATCCGACATGCTGTCAAACGGCAAGGCCGGACTTATGGATCTTGACCTCGACCAGCAGATGAAGTGGCTCGGCGGAGGTACGTTCACCTATCCGCTGGCCGAATATTCGGGCTTCGTAATGGCTGGATTCCCGAAGGAGGGACAGTCTCTTGACGACGTGAAGGCCCTGCTTCTCGGCGAGATTGAGAAGATAAAGAAGGGCGACTTCAGCGAAGATCTGCTCAAAGCGGTTATCAACAACAAGAAGCTGAGCTTCTACACCACGCTCGAAAGTAATGCCGGGCGTGCCGACATGTTCGTCAACGCATTCATAAACCGTCAGAAGTGGAGCGACGTTGTTGGCCGCTTAGACCGCATTTCGGGAATAACGAAACAGCAAATCGTTGATTTTGTCAACCGACACTTCCTCGACAACTACATCGCAGTGTATAAACGCACGGGCGTTGACTCGACAATCAAGAAGATAGACAAGCCCGAAATAACGGCGATACCTACCAATCGCGACATGCAGAGCGCGTTCGTCACGGAGATTATCAACTCTGAAACGGAGCCGATACAGCCCAAGTTCGTAGACTTTGACAAGGATTTGACGAAGGCTACGACCAAAAACGGCCTGCCCGTATTGTACGTAAAGAACACCGAGAACGGCCGCTTTACGCTGAGCTATTACTATAAATTCGGCGAGGAAAGCGACAAATGGCTGCCTTACGCCGCACAATATCTCAACTATCTCGGCACTGACAAGATGACCGCCGAGCAGGTAAAGCAGAAGTTTTACGGCTTAGCCTGCAACTACGGCATAATAGTTGACACGAAGGCCATCAGGATTTACCTGAACGGATTGGCTGAAAACATGCCAGAGGCGATGGCTTTGCTCGACAACGTAATAGCCAACGCGAAGGTTGACACGGACGCTTACACAAAGTTTGTGGGCATAGAAGAGAAGTCGCGTGCCGACAACAAGCTCGACCAAAGGGCAAACTTCAGCCGCCTGCAAACGTATGGAATGTACGGCGCTTACAACACGTATCTCAACATTCCGTCGTCGGAAGAACTGAAAGAGATGAATCCGCAGAAGCTCGTCGACATGATTAAGGCACTGAAAGGCTACAAGCACGAGGTGCTCTACTATGGCCCGATGGAGCTGAACGAGCTTACCGCCGTTATCGACAAGGGCCAGAAGGCGGCCAAGACACTTGCAGACGTGCCCGCAGGCAAGCCTTACAAGATGCAGCAGACCACGCAGAACGAGGTGCTGATAGCCCCGTATGATGCCAAGAACATATACATGATACAGTTCCACAACGACGGACGCCAGTGGAACCCCGACCAGCAGCCCGTAATATCGCTCTTCAACGAGTACTACGGAGGCGGCATGAACACCGTTGTTTTCCAGGAATTGCGCGAAGCCCGTGGCCTTGCTTACAGCGCGTTCGCCATGTACGGCATTCCGGGATACAAGGGACAGCCTGAATACGCCTACACTTACATCATATCGCAGAACGACAAGATGATGGACTGCATCCGCACTTTCAACAGCATTATCGACACTATTCCGCAGTCGGACAAGGCTCTCGAACTGGCGAAACAGGCTCTGATGAAGCGCCTCGCCACACGACGTGTCACCAAGGAGAACCTGATTTACACATATCTTGGCGCACGCGACCGCGGCATTGACTACGACATCAACAAGAAAGTGTACGAAGCCGTGCCCTCGCTGACGATGGACGACGTAGCGAAGTTCGAGAAAGAAGTGATGGCAAACAAGCCTTACCGCTACATAATCCTCGGCGACGAGAAGCAGCTTGACATGAAGGCGTTGGAGAAAATCGGCCCTATCAAGCGGCTTACGACCGAGGAAATATTCGGCTATTGACACTGTTCCAATATCCAAGGACAGATTTTTAATTTTTACTTGTTAATTTACAAAATCCCAAAAGGCGGCCTTTCACAATGCGAAAGGCCGCCTTTTGGCTTCCAATATGCCGTCTTTTACAAGCCAAAAGGCCATCTTTTGCAACACGATTTTCGGCATATTGGAAAGGCATTGATTATCAGTGAGTTGCAAATGTGCTGTAACTAACAGTGGAAACAGTGGCAAAGCCATGTTTTATTAAGGTTAAATAAACATATAGAAGTCCCTGTTTCTCGGAAAAAATAAGTAACTTTGCAATGTTAAACTACACTTGATATAAACCCATAAAGCAACGCCAAAATGTCTGAACAGGAGTTAAACAAATACAGATTCAGCCCCGACAAAGAGCCGACAGATGAAATGTTGGCGCAGATTATGAGGGAAGTGGCCGAGGAAGCAAGGGAAAGCAATAAGGCCGCAACCGACGCATATTTTGCGCAAATGCGTAGCAATATCGTGGAAAAACAGGCTAAATGGGCGGATAGGATTAACAGTATAGCTAATGGAAAGAAGTGAACGGCGACCGGAATGGGCGCAAGTTTTACTGCCTTGAAACGGCTTTTCTAAATAAAATTGAGTAATTTTGCAATAATAAAAACATACAAACAAAACATTATGGCAACACCGGAATTCAAGTATGCCCCTATGTTCCAGTTGGGCAAAGACGACACGGAGTATTATCTCTTGACCAAAGACGGCGTGTCGGTTAGCGAATTTGAGGGGAAACCCATCCTTAAAGTAAGTCCTGAAGCATTGACGATGCTGGCTAATACGGCCTTCCGTGACGTCAACTTCCTGCTGCGTCGCGCTCATAACGAGCAGGTGGCCAAGATACTGACTGACCCTGAGGCTAGCGACAATGACAAGTATGTTGCGCTGACGTTCCTGCGCAACGCCGAGGTGGCTTGCAAGGGTAAGCTGCCTTTCTGCCAAGATACGGGCACGGCAATCATACACGGCGAGAAGGGACAACAGGTGTGGACGGGCTTCTGCGACGAAGAGGCTCTGTCTAAAGGCGTGTACAAGACTTACACGGAAGAGAACCTGCGCTACTCGCAGAACGCGCCACTCTCGATGTACGAGGAGGTGAACACGCGCTGCAACCTGCCCGCGCAGATCGACATCGAGGCTACGGAGGGCATGGAATACAAGTTCCTCTGCGTGGTAAAGGGCGGCGGCTCGGCCAACAAGACCTACTTCTACCAGGAGACAAAGGCCAGGATACAGAACCCCGGCACGCTCGTTCCGTTCCTCGTAGAGAAGATGAAGACGCTCGGAACGGCGGCTTGCCCTCCTTACCATATAGCCTTCGTAATCGGCGGAACGTCGGCCGAGAAGAACCTCTTGACCGTCAAGCTGGCCTCAACCCACTACTATGACAACCTCCCCACGACGGGAGACGAGACGGGACGCGCCTTCCGCGACGTCGAGCTTGAGAAGCAACTGCTCGACGAAGCCCACAAGATAGGCCTCGGAGCGCAGTTCGGCGGCAAGTATTTCGCACACGACATCCGCGTAATCCGCCTGCCCCGCCACGGCGCTTCTTGCCCGATAGGCCTCGGAGTAAGCTGCTCAGCCGACCGAAACATCAAGGCCAAAATCAACAAGGACGGCGTTTGGATTGAGAAACTGGACGACAATCCCGGCCAGCTCATACCCGAAGAGCTGCGCAACGCAGGCGAAGGCGATGCCGTGCGCATAGACCTGAACCAGCCGATGAGCGAGATATGCAAGATACTTTCACAGTATCCGGTTGCAACACGAGTAAGTCTTAACGGTACAATCATCGTTGCCCGTGACATCGCTCACGCCAAACTGAAGGCCCGTTTGGACGCAGGTGAGGATCTGCCGCAGTATTTCAAGGATCATCCCGTGCTCTACGCTGGTCCCGCTAAGACTCCGGAAGGCATGCCTTGCGGCTCGATGGGCCCGACGACGGCCAACCGTATGGACCCGTATGTTGACGAGTTCCAGGATCACGGAGGCTCAATGGTCATGATAGCGAAGGGCAACCGCACCCAGGTTGTTACCGACGCATGCCAGAAGCACGGCGGTTTCTACCTTGGAAGTATCGGCGGTCCGGCTGCCGTTCTCTCGATGAACAGTATCAAGAGCATTGAGTGCGTTGAGTATCCCGAGCTCGGCATGGAGGCAATCTGGAAGATTAACGTGGTAGACTTCCCTGCGTTCATCCTCGTTGACGACAAAGGCAACGACTTCTTCAAGCAGCTTAAACCGTGGACTCCGTCATGCAAGTGAGCCTTTTAGCAGGCGAGTTGACGAGTTACAGGCATATAAGTGAAAAGTAACAAGTAATGAACAAACAGGCGGCGGACAGGCAAATGGAATACATTTACTTGTCCGCCGCTTTATTTTCGACAATGACAACGACTATGTTCAAGCGCATTTTCACCGCCGCCGCATTATGTATTTCACTATGGACGGCAACCAATTCAGCCGCACAAGAGCAGCTGCGGCCATACGAAAAGTGGGAAGCAACGCAGTTTGTAGCCTTGAGCGGTCACCAGCCTATCGACTATGTGACAGCTGACAACAACTGGGAAATAACCTACAACCTGCGCACTCCGCAGACCGCCGGTGAACTGCGCGGCAAAGGAATATAGTGTTCCGACAGTCAGCTGATGCTGCTTGAAATCGGCGGAATTATCGAAAGGACCGGCGGGAAATGGCATACGGCCATACCGATACTTGACAAAAGGCAGACAGACTCTCTGCGCATTTTTAGCAAGAAAGTGGCCGATGATATCTACATTAAGAATCAACCGGACTTCATTAAGCTGACAAACATTATAAAAGACATGGGTTGGGAGTCCAACACTTTGTCCCTTATGTTCTCCTATTTGCTTGACGGCAGGATGTGGACAAAGCTCCTTCTGTTCGACGATGCAGGCAAACACGCTACTTGGAGCGGCTGTTATTGGATACTATATGAGCCGAGACCTGACGCGAAATACGGCACAAACGGCTACGGAGAGCAAGATTTGTGCCTGACATAAATCGACAGCGGTATTGCTCCAAGCACCAACACGATGGACAAATGCGCCGATGAAATAAGGCGGAATGGCAAAATCAACGACCCTGCTCTTGTCAAAAAACTCATAAAATACGGTATGGTTGATGCGCAAGGCAACGCCTTGTTCCCGATAATAAGGCGCCAAGACAACGCTTTCCACCAAACGGTCAACCGCCTGACGGAGAACATAAGCGCGGCGTTGAAAGGCTTTTGTGGTTCGATGTCGTCACAATTCGGTATCAAAGAAGAGGCCGTAGCCACCGTAGTTCTTTACCATGAAGTGATGTGGGAATTGATGGACAGGATGGAGAAAGACGGGATTCTCACAGTGCCGGGAATCCTTAAAGACAGCAAAAGGCGTGGTGACGGCATCGGCAATCTGGTGTTCTATATAGAGGGAGGACTGATGCAATAATCCTTAAGTCCGGACACAAGTAATCCTTTTTGCAGGTAAGTTACAAACATACGGGTGGCGAGTTAAAAATAAGCGGGCAGGCAAACAGAATACGTTTGCCTGCCCGCTTGTTTTTGTAAAGTATGTTTTCTATACGTAAAAAGAGTATCCGTATTGTGTCGTTCAGTTCTCTTCCCATCCTCCGCCGAGTGCCTTGTAAAGGTTGACCATAGCCAGCTGGCTGTCGAGAAGGGCGTTGCTGAGACCTATCTGTGCGTCGAGGTAAGTACGCTGCGCGTCGAGCAGGTCCATGTATCCTATCGCTCCGTTGACGTATTGCACGAGAGCCAGTGACAGGGCTGTCTTCGACGAGCTTTCCAGTTCGTAACGGGTCTTGTATATTTCCTTTATCTTGTTGAAGTTGGCTATGGCGTCATAGGCTTCCCTGAACGCGGACAGAACGGTCTTCTCGTAAGCGTATGTCGCGCGTTCGTATGCCGCCTTGGCCGCCTTGTGTCGTGCCTTGTTCTTGCCCATTGCGAAGACAGGCTGCAAGAGACTGGCGCTAAGCAGATGGTACGGTGAGTGCAGCAGGTCTTTCAGTTCCTCGCTCTCGGCGCCGAGGTTAGCCGTCAGCGTGATGTTAGGGAACATATTGGTATATGCTACGCCAACAGCCGCGTTGGCGGCAATGAGCTTCTGTTCGGCCTCACGAACGTCAGGGCGTCTTTCTAACAGTGTGGAAGGCAATCCTACGGGCAGGCTGTCGGGGAAACTTACCTCTTGTGGCAGTTTTGAGCGTTCAATATGATGTGGATATTCGCCCGTGAGGAACGCCAGCTCGTTCTCCTTCGCCGTGACTTGTCGCTCCAGGTCGGGCACGAGAGTGGCCGTGCGCGATAGTTCGACCTGTGCTTGCCGGTATGTCACCTCTGATGTCAGACCGCCCTCGTAGCGTATTTTTGCCAGGTGTTCGCTTTCGCGGCGCGCCGTAACCGTCTGTCGCACAATGGACAGTTCGTTGTCGAGCGCCACCAGTTCGTAGTAAGCCTGCGCCACTTGGGCGATGAGGCTCATCTGCACTGCACGCTGGTTTTCCACTGAAGCCATGAATTCCGCCATGCTTGCGTCGTGCGCCCAGCGCAGCTTTCCCCATAAGTCAAGTTCCCATGAGATATTGGCTTTCAGGTCAAACTGGTTGTCGCTTTGGCTATTGTTGCCTCCGTGGTTGTCCTGTTCTTTTTCGCCGTATATCCTCAAGCCCAGCGATGGAAACATTGCCGCATAGTCAATACGCTTCATCGCCGCCATCTCCTTGACACGGGCAGCCGCCATCTGTAAGTCTTTATTGTGCGCGAGCGACTTCAATATCAGTTCTTGCAGGATGGAGTCGGTGTATATTTCGGTCCATGAATGGTCGGCCAGCGAAGCCGAGTCGGTGCTTTCCTCGTCGGCCAAGGTGGCAGGCAACTTAATGTCCGGGCGTGTGTATTGCCGTCCAATCTGGCATGACACCGTCATGGCTGCCAGCACCGTCATGGTTATCGCAAGCCGTATCTGTCTCAGGTTGTATTTCATAATGTTTCTTGGTGTTGTATTGCTTTTGGTTGCTTGCCGCCTTTTTTAGCCTTTGCCTTGTATACCCTTATGAAGAAGAAGGGTATAAGGAGAATCCCTATGCTTACGGCTGCTATCATTCCGAAGAACACGCCTGTGCCGATTGCCTTGCGGCTGGCCGCGCCCGGGCCGGAGGCCATCACCATAGGCAGGATACCGAGGATGAAGGCGAATGATGTCATCAGGATAGGACGGAAGCGAAGGCGCGCCGCGTGGAGTGCCGCCCTGAACACGTTGACGCCGGAATCGGCCTCGTCTTTTGCGAATTCAACGATTAGGATGGCATTTTTTGCAGCCAGACCCATCAGCATGACGAGTCCTATCTGGAAGTATGTATCGTTCTCAAGACCGCAGACCGTCACTCCGATGTATGCGCCAAGTGCCGCTACGGGCAAGGACAGGAGTACTGCCACCGGGACACTCCAGCTTTCATATAGCGCCGCGAGAAAGAGGAACACGAACAGGAATACCAATGTAAGGACAAGTCCGGTTTGGCCTCCGGCCTGTTTTTCCTGGTAAGACAGTCCGCTCCATTCGAGCCCTATATTGTCTGGCAGATGCGTGCGCACGAGCTCTTCCATAACTTTCATTGCCTGTCCTGAGCTGTATCCTTGGGCAGCCGTACCACGTATGATGGCTGTGTTGAACATGTTGAAGCGCTTGATACTGCCCGGTCCGGTAGTGTACTCGGTCGTGCCGAGCGCCGTCAACGGTATCATGTCGCCGTCGGCTCCCCTCACGAAGTACAGGCTTATGTTGTCGCGGTGTTCGCGGTATGGTGCCTCTGCCTGTATATAGACGCGGTAGATGCGGTTGAACATGTTGAAATCGTTGACGTATACCGAGCCGGTGTATGCCTTGATAGTTGAGAATACGTCGGCCATCGGCACGCCGAGCATTTTCACCTTGTCGCGGTCTACGTCGAAATAGAGTTGAGGTATTTCTGCCTGGAGCGACGACGAGAGTCCTGACAGCTCCTTACGTTTTGACGCATAGTACATAAGAGTGTCGGCCGCACGTACTAAGTCATCGTAAGTTGCGTCGCCGTGAGCCTCGAGTTGCATTTCGAATCCTCCTGACGAGCCGAGTCCGGGAATAACGGGCGGCGTGGAAAGATAGAACTTACACTCGGGATATTCCGTCAATTCACGGCTTACTCCGGCCATTATGTCGCTTATTGTAGTGTCGTCACGCTTCTTCCATTCCTTGAGGATGACTGTAAGTTGGGCTCGGTTCTGGCTGGTGCCGACACGTGGACTTGTTCCCGTCACGTTTTGGACATACTCTACCGATGGGTCTTTCATCAGGTACTTTATGGCATGCTCGGTGACGGCACGTGTACGTTCGAGTGTTGTTCCTTCGGGCATTTCCAACTCAACGGTGAAATATCCTTGGTCTTCTGCAGGCAGGAAACTTGTTGGAGTGAGGCGGTACAATATGAAAATCATGATTAGTACCATGCAAAAGCCTACGGCAACGCGTCTCGGATTCTTTATGATGTGTGATATTCCGGAAAGATATTTGTTGTTCCCGATGTCGAGCCAGCGGTTGATTGTACGGAAAATACGGTTCTTCGGCTTGTTCTTGTCTGTGGGTTTAAGTATTAGCGAGCACATGACGGGACTCAGCGTGAGGGCCACAATGGTGGATAACAGCACGGAAATGACTATCGTCACGCTGAACTGTCGGTATAACTGGCCAGTTATTCCTGAAAGGAAACTTACGGGAACGAATACTGCCGCCAGTACCATTGACGTGGCAATAAGTGCTCCGGTAAGCCCTTGCATGGCTTTCTTCGTGGCCTCGTAGGCTCCGATATGTTCTTCTTCCATTATTCGTTCGACATTCTCGACTACTACAATTGCGTCGTCGACAACGAGACCGATGGCCAGCACAAGTCCCAACAATGTCAGTATGTTGAGTGAGAAGCCGAATATGAGCATGAAGCCGAATGTTCCGATAAGTGATATTGGAACCGCCACTAACGGTATTACCGTGGCACGCCAGCTTTGTAGGAAGAGGAATACGACTACAATGACCAGCACAAGGGCCTCGAACAGTGTTTTGTACACCTCGTGGATGGACTCCGATATGTAGGTTGTCATATCGAAAGGAACTTCGTATTTCATCCCTTCGGGAAATGTCTTGCTGATTTCCTCCATGGTTTTCTTGACCTTCTCGGCTACTTCCATGGCGTTAGCACCCGGCAACATATATACACCGAGCACAGCCGCGTTACCTCCATTTATTCCGCTTTCGGTATTATACGACTGAGCTTCAAGCGAAACACGCGCTACGTCGCGCAGACGGATGAACGAACCGTCGGCATCGGCACGTAGTACAATCTCCTCGAACTGTGCAGCTGTTGACAATCGGCCTTGCGCCGTGATGGGTATTGTAAAGTCAAGTCCTTGTACAGGCTGCTGTCCGAGAACTCCGGCTGCAGATTCACGGTTCTGGTCTTTCAGGGCATTCTGCACGTCTTGCACGGTAAGTCCGAAGCTTGCGAGGCGTGCCGGGTCAACCCATATCTGCATGGCGTAGTATCGGCTACCGATGTTTGACACGCGGCCGACACCAGGAATGCGGCGTAGCAGGTCAAGAACGTTAAGTGTCGCGAAGTTACTAAGATATATTTCGTCGAACTTAGGGTCGTCTGATGTGAGGCAGATGGTCATCAGCTGGCTGGCTGCTTGTTTCTCTATCTCGATACCGTTCTGTACGACTTCGGCCGGAAGCCGTGACTCTGCCAGCTTAATTCTGTTCTGTATCTCCACTGCTGCAAGGTCAGGATCTGACGATATGTCGAATGTAACCGTAGCCGAGAACGCTCCGGAATTGGAACTGTTCGACTCCATGTAAAGCATGCCTGGCGTACCGTTCAATTCTTGTTCGATGGGCGTTGCCACTGCCTGTGAAACCGTAAGGGCGCTGGCTCCGGGGTATGAAGCGCTGATTTTCACCACCGGCGGTGTTATCTGCGGGTATTGGTCAATAGGCAACATCGTCAGTCCGATGAGTCCGACGATGACAATCAGCACGGATATTACGATCGAGAATACCGGGCGGTCTATGAAAAAATTTACTTTCATTTGTCGGAGTCTTTGGTTCGGTTAGCGTGGGCGCGAGGCTTGTTTTCCGCTAATTTTGACTTTGATGCCACACGGACTTTGATGCCAGGTGTAAGTTTGTGGTAGCCTTCGCTGATGATAGTCTCTCCGGGTGCAAGTCCTCTTTCCACCACAACCTTGTTCCCGAACTCTGGGCCGAGCTCGATGAATCGGCGCTCAGCAGTAGAGTCACGGCGCATGACGAAGATATAGGCTCCACCTTTTTCTATAATAAGTGCTTTCTGTGGTACCACTGTCGCGTTTTCACGGACGTCGAGCAAGGCATGTACCTTGGTAAACTGTCCCGGCAGAAGTACATGGTCGGGGTTGGGCATTTCGGCACGTACGGAAAAGGTACCTGTCTTCGGGCTTACCTGTGGCTCGGCGAAGTCAACAAGTCCTTTGTATGGATACACGCTGTTGTCCGCAAGCGTAATCGTGACGTACGGCTGCCATGAGCGCGACGAGTCACGTTGTCCGAGTATGATGTTGCGTTCCTTGCTCTTGAGATAGTCGAGCGCCGTCATGCTGAAGTCTACAAGCACGGTGTCGCTTTTTACAACCGTGGCAAGAAGCGACTTGCCAGACGTTCCTACCAGCGTGCCAAGGTCAACCAATCGCTCGCTGATGTATCCGGATATCGGCGAGCGTACATACGTGTAGCTGAGCTCCTGCTCAGCCTGGTCAAGGTCGGCGCGGCTCATGCCCATGCTGGCTACAGCCGTTTCGTAAGCAGCCGTGGCGTTGTCGAGGTCAAGTCGGCTGGCGGCGTTCTGCTCGAATAAAGGACGTATTCGGTCGAGGTCGCGCTTGGTCTTGCGTACCAGCGCTGAGTCCTTGCGCAGCTGGGCACGGGCCTTGTCGACCTTAGCTTTATACTGGCGCTGGTCGATAATGAAAAGCACTTGGTTCTTCTTGACGTACGTTCCTTCGGCGAAAGCCATACGTTCAAGGAATCCTTCCACTCTGGCGCGCACCTCAACGAACTGCTGCGCACGCACACGGCCTACGTAGTCGCCGTATATTTCCACGTCCTCGACACCTACCGGTTCGACCGAAACTACCGGGGGCTCAATCTCCTGCTTGCCCGGCCAGGTTATGATTACGTACAAAGCTATCAATACCACTATGCAGCAAAGCATTGTCACGAGCCGCTTTTTGCGCAGTATTATTTCTTTTCTCTCCAGGATTTGTCTTATTCTCATAACTTTCTATTATGCACTTGCATTCAAAAACGTTGAAAATATTGATTTATTTTGTCGTTAAACGTGATTTAACTGATTGTCTCCACCATTGTTTCCTGTCGCTGCTCCGTCTTCAGTTTTTGCCTGGCGGCAGTGCTTGCCGTGGCCGTCGGTGCCCAGCAGAACGTATCCTGTTATCCCGCCGAGTATGGACGCGGCGAATATGCCCAGTTTAGCTTGCATCAGCATGTTCCCGTCGGTGAAGGCGAGTGTGGATATGAACATTGACATGGTGAAGCCTATTGACGCGAGGAAGCCGAGCCCTATAATGCGGCGCATGGTCAGCGCTTCAGTATGTCGTGCTATGCCGAGCCGTACGAGCAGCATTACCGATAGTACAATGCCCAGCGGTTTGCCGAGAAGAAGGCCTAATGCTACGCCCGAGGCGATGTTTGTCGAGAATACAGATTGTATGTCAAGGCCGGCGAATGATATCCCTGCGTTGCTCAATGCGAATACGGGCATTACGACAAACGATACGAACGGGTGCATGGCGTGTTCGAGACGTTGCGACGGTGGGATGGCGTCGCGTGTGTCGTTCATCATGTTTGATATTACCTTTACCTGTTCTTCCTCAAGCGTGGATACCCCGTTAGGCTTGAGGTCGGCAAAGCGGCGCAGGTGGCGTGCCGCCCGTTTCAGGTATTCGGCCTCGGGAAGTCGTGCGTCTGACGGTATGACAAAGGCGGCCAGCACCGCGGCGATTGTGGCGTGGATACCTGACATGAGAAACGCCGTCCACACTCCGCAGATACCGAGTATGCCGTAGAACGTCACGTTCTTTACGCCCATCTTGTTGGCGCCGAACATTACGCCGAGGAACGCCAGGCCTACGGCTATGTTGACAAGTGATATTTCCGATGTGTAGAACAGGGCTATTACTACTACGGCACCGAGGTCGTCAACGATGGCGAGCGTGGTAAGAAACACCTTTGCCGCCAGCGGAACGCGGTCGCCGAGGGCATAGATTATCGCCAGCGAGAAGGCTATGTCCGTGGCCATCGGTATGCCCCAGCCTCCGGCTGCTGCCGTGCCTGCGTTAAGTAGGGTGTAGATTATGGCCGGAACGAGCATTCCGGCCACGGCGGCGCCTATTGGCAGTACCGTGTTGCGGGGGTTGGCAAGCTCGCCGCCGATGAACTCGCGCTTGAGCTCGAGCCCCACAACGAAGAAGAACATCGACATTAGTCCGTCGTTAATCCAGTGGTGCAGCGAGTAGTAAAGCACGGGCTCGCCGTTGAACATGAAGCCTACCTTGTGCTCGAACAGGTGGAAATACTCCTCGCTCCAGGGCGAGTTGGCCAGCAGAAGGGCTATCACTATGCTCACGCCGAGAACTATCCCGGCCGACTTCTCCCTCTTGATGAACTGCTGTATGGGCATGACTATGCCCCGTCTTACTTTGTATTGATATTTCATCCGTGGTGTTTGCGGTTATGCTGGTTTGTTATATGTCGTTGAGGCTCGGTATCGGTGGCTGCCGTCCATTCACAGAAAAAGAGGACATGTCCCGTTTCCGACACGTCCTCTTTCTTTTGGATTAAGCAACAAGGAGCAGCTTTTATTTACCAAAACATCCATATCAACAACTTGTTTTCTAACGTTCCCCTTTCATCATTTTGAAAAACATCTTCCTGACATCAACATTTACCATCTTTTCGACTGGCTCCCCGTCGCTCGAAAGTACATCACACGTTCATTAGTTGTCTAATATATCAGAGTTGTTCTGACATTTTCTTACCAATATTTCCTGCAGTGTTGACAACTTATGTTGTGTATTTTGTTTTCTGCCCTAAAGATAATTACTTTTTCCTTGATTTCCAAATGTTTGGCCAAGAAAATCGTTCGTTTTTTCAAAATTTATCATTTGTTCGCATAAAACCTGCACATTGAGGACCTAATGTGCAGGTTTGTTGTCGCCGGCTATACGGTCATGCGGTTTTGATGTCGCCCGTCTCTTTGCGGCTTATCGGTTCCGGCGCTGCGCTTTGTGGCGTTCATACGCCCTGCGTGGCATGGCCGTATAACCTGATGACCGTATAATCTTATAGCCCTATTGAATAAATCCTTGCTTCTTTAGGGCCTCCATCATGCCGGCAGACATGGCCTCGTTGTCTTTCTTTGTATAGCGTATGTCGGCGTATACCTGGGCCAGTGTCTCCTTGTTGTTTATGCGTACAAACTCCTTGTTTTCCTCCAGTGCTTCCTTTGGGTCGTAGTAACGGTCGATGTCGGCGGGCGAGTAGTCGTGGTAGGTCTCGTCGTGCACGAACGACTCAAGCGGCAACCGGTCGCTCATCGGCGGCTCTTCTGCCGGCCATCCCAGGGTGATTGTGGCCACGGGCATTACGAGCTGAGGCAGTTTTAGCGTGTCGATAATCATCTGCGGCATGTACACCGTAGTGCCGAGGAAGCAGAGTCCGAGCCCTTCTTCCTCTGCCAGGTTGCAGAAAGTCTGCGTGTAGAGCAGCGCGTCGGTGGCCGCGTTCATGAACGAAAGGAAGTTGTCGTAGCCCGGTTCGGCCTTGCGGCAGCGGCACCAGCTGCTGGCGCGGTTGAAGTCGGCGCACACCGTGAGCACCACGGGCGCCTCGGTAACCATCGGCTGGTTGAAATGCGCCGGCGCCAGCTTGGCTTTCATCTCTTCGGAACGTGTCACAACGACGCTGTACAGCTGCATGTTTCCCATGGTCTGGGTACGTGCGGCCTCGGTGAGCAGGCGGTTGAGCAGTTCGTCGCCAACCTCCTTGCCTGAATACTTGCGTATGCTGCGTCTCGTGTTAATTGTCATCATACCTTGTGTTGTTTTGTATTTCGGGCGCAAATTTAATCATTTTTCTCCACACCGCAATGCGGCCGTCTGATAAAAAGACGCCCTTTCGCTGACAGTGTCCATAATAAATGAATTGCGGTTGAGCCCAAACGGCGTTGCGAAAGGCCGTCTTTCGCACGGTAAAATGCCACCTTTTGCCTCCTAAAAGACGGCCTTTTACACGCCTGCCGTTAACGTCTTGATTGCTAGCCTGTTACATGCCGTCCTGCAAAGGCTGTCCTGACGCCTTGCAAAAGCCGTTTTAACATATCGTAAGGACGCCCGTTATGATGTTTAAACACTTTCCATCGCGAATGCGGAATGCCGCTTTTGCGCCTCAAGGCGACAGACTTTTACCAAATAACCACAATAAAAAACACATTAAACACATTTTTGTGCATAATGTAAAAAAATATTTATTTAGGCATTGCATATTCGATAAAAAAACGTATCTTTGCGAAAAGTTAAGTTTATTTATTATTAACCAAAACTTATATCAATATGAAGAAGTTATTAATGGTAGCGCTCTTCGCAATAGTTGCGGTAGGCGCAAGTGCACAAAAGAACTTTACGATTTGGTGGGGAGGAAACGTTGCTGACATGTCAGGCGACTTTGACGTTAAGTCTGAATTCAAGGCCTTGAACATCGGTGTGTCTTATACTGCTCCAATTTCAGACGCATTCGATTGGTCGGCAGGTGTAGGTTATGTAACCAAAGGCTGCAAGGATTGGGATCCGGGCTTCATCCAGTTGGAGGGAAACGCTGCCTGGAACTTTGTTAAGGGCGAGGATGCCAAGGTCGGAATCTTTACCGGTCCGTATCTCGGTTTCCTTGTAGCTAAGGATGATATGGAAGAAACTAATACCGTAGACTTCGGATGGCAGGGCGGTATTGCAGGAGCATGGAAGTTCCTGTCGCTCAAGCTCGGCTATGAGTATGGCTTCTGCAATATGGTAAAGGAATTCGACACCAAGCCTGGAGAGTTCTTCTTCCGTGTAGGTGTGAGGTTCTAAGTACTCTACTCTATCATGATACGATGCGCCGTAGGCAATCGCCTGCGGCGCGTTTTTTGTGTAAAAGCGCTATATGATGGCGATAATAATAAATCCGGAAAACGTCTTTGCCGTAGTAAATCACGTATAACAGACAAGGCGTTTGTCTTTAACTCCTAACGAAGCGGAGCGAAGTGATAACTCCTTTAACTTCTTTAACTCCTAAAAGAAAATTCTTTAACTTCTTATAAAAACCTACAGCGAGTTGTATCTGCTTATGAGTTTGCGACGGAAGAAGCGCCCTACCTTTACGTAATCAATCTTGTCGAACGGGGGATAAAAGCAGCAGATGTTGTCGCGAACCTCAAGAAGGTAGTTTATGTTGATGATGTATTTCTGGCCTACTTGTATGAAGCTGTCGTCTATTTTCAGCAGGTTCTCCTTCGTTATGTTGCGTTTCAGGCGCAGCGGACGGTCGCATCCGGCCGCTATCACCGTCCATACGCGGGCCTCGTGGTCGTAGTGGAACACGCAGATGTCGCGTATCTGGATCAGCCTGAAGTCTACGGCGTTGGTGTAGAACAGCAGTTTCCCGTCCTCGCGTTTCAGCGTGTCGTCTTGCCGGGCGCTGCCGTTGCCGTTGAGGCTGTCGGCATAAAAGCGGTTCATGATTGTGTCCAGCTCGCCGTCGTCGATAGGTTTCAGCAGGAAGTCGAACGCCCTGTTCCTGAAGGCCGGCAGCATATAGTCATTGTATGCGGTGTATATCACTACGTAGCAGCGGTAATCGTCCTCGGCCCTCATTCGTTCGAGAAACTCTATTCCGGTCATGTCGGGCAGCTCCATGTCGAGGAACAGCAGTTCCGGACGGTGTTTCATTACCTGCTCTATGCCGTCGCTGCCATTGTCAGCGGTGGCCACAAGTGTAATGTCGGGATATTTCTTGAGCTTTGCGGCCAGGCTTTCGATGGCCGCCGGCGTGTCGTCTACGATTATCGCGTTCATCGTTTTGCTGTTAAAGAAAATATTAAATCATTCCAAACTTTTTAGTCCTGACGGTATGACAAGAGTGACTTCACACCCTTCCACGTTTCCGTCAGCCGCCCGGACGTTCCTTATTCCGAGCCTTATTTTCCGCTTGTTTTCACGGTTTATAATGTTTATGGTGCTGCGGATGACCTTCAGACCGGTCTTCGTTGACGACGGGTCGGAGCGCCGGATGTCGAATCCTGTGCCGTTGTCGCCCACGGTCACCCTGCAGCATGCTTCGTCTTTCGTCACGTTTATGTACAGTCGCTTGGCTCCCTTGCGGCCTTTCAGCCCGTGCTTTATGGAGTTCTCCACAAGGATTTGTATGAACATTGACGGTACCATGACGCTTTCGAGCACCTTGTCGTCAGGCGCGTTGACGGTGAAGTCAAGTTCCGGGCATACGCTGTTGCGCTCTACGCTGATGTAGTATTTTACGAAGTCGAGCTCTTCTTTCAGCGATACGTAGTACTTACCCGACATGTTCAGGTTGGCCCGGATGAGCTTTACCAGCGCCATCAGTTCGTCGGCATCGCCCTTGTCGGTCTTTGCCATGCGGTTGTTGAGCACGTTGAAGATGAAGTGTGGCGATATCCTTGAGCGCACGTTCATAAGTCTTAGCTGCATGAGCTCGATGTGCATCTGCAGCCTTCGCTTCCTCGTGAAAGTGTATCCGTACAGAAGCAGCAGCACGAGGGCCGCCACGAGCAGCAGCGCTACGTATATCGTAAGCCGTGCCGAGCGTATGTCGGCGTCTTTCTCCTGTATTGCCAGCCGGTGGTGCAGTTGCAGCGTGTCCTGCGCGTAGCGCATCATTATTTCCGATGTGCGCATGTTCACTATGTTGTGCTTGAGCGAGTCGTTGCGTGTGTTGCTTTCCGTCAGGTCGTCGTACGCACGCTTGTAGTCGCCCTTCCGCACGTAGTACTCGCGCAGGTAGCGGTGGCGTATGTTGGCCATGTTGAAGTCCATCGTGGTCGTTACCCGCTCGTTGGCCAGTATGCGGCTTACTGTTGCGGTGTCGCCGGCCTTCAGCGCGAGCGCGATCATGATTGTATGGCAGTAGTACAGTGCCGTCTCGTCGCCTATCTTGTTGAAGAAGGCGTAGACTTCGTCCACCAGCCGCCGTGTCTCCTGCTCCTGTCCGAGGTTCATTTTCACGTCGGCCATGTTTACCTTGCATACGTTCATCTCGTAGCTGTTGTCCATTCCGTGCGACTCGAGAAGCTGTTTCATTCTCGTAAACACGGCTTCCGCGCCACGGTAGTCGCCCGAATAGTAGTAGTAATTGCCGTAGTTCGTAAGGAAGTACAGCTGCATGTTGAGCGACATCAGCCTGAAGTTGCCGTCGGCTACGCGGTAGCAACCGAGCGCCGAATCGAAGTCTCCGAGGTTAAGGTATATCCGTCCGAGCCCCATGTACAGGCTTACGTTGTCCTCGTCGGGCAGTTTCAACGAGTCAGAAAGGAACAATGCGCGCCTGTACCACCACGCGGCGCGCGGCATGTCGTTGGCCGCCACGTACGCGTCGCCCAGGTTGGCGCACACGTTGGGCAGGTTGCTTTCGCAGTCGCTGCCCGCCAGTTGTCTGCAGGCTTTGTTGTAGGCGTTGATTGCCTTGGCCGGCGCGAAGTGTAGTTTATAGTAGTAACTGCCCTTTATGTTGTATAGGAAGCCCAGCATTCCGCGCACTCTCGGTGTCTGTTCACGTGCGGACAGGAATGCGTATACGCTGTTCCACCGCAGTTTCGTAGTGTCAGGCACGTCGCGGCTTACGGAGTATCTCATCAGGCGCAGGTACCAGTCGTAGTAGTCAAGGCTGTCGGTGGCGTTCTTCATGCCGTCCTTTATCATTTTGAGGGCGTATGGCGAGTTGACCGCCACGGAGTCGTCTACGTTGGCAAGGGCTGCCGCAAGCGAGTCGGGACGTGAGTCGTCAGCTGTCTGCCTGCCTCCGCATGATGCGAGAACGGCGCATGCTATCGCCGCCGCTACGGCTATTATGGCCGCCAAACGGGCTGTGTGCAATGGTCTGCATGCATTTTTAATAGCATTCATCTTTCGTCTGATTAGCGCCTGCGGGGCTGTATTTGCCCTTTATTTAACTAAGCGCAAAGTTAGCAAAATTTTTTTAAAACGATATTGTTGGAGTGTGTCATTTTGATTTTTTGTCGATAATTTGAGGTAAAACAGTTTGTGGAAGTAAACTAAGAGTGTACAGTCTGACCGCTCTCCGGAGGCAGGTAGGCGTGTCCTCTGGCGCCATTGGCGCTGTAGCTGCCGTATTGTGCGTGGGCAGTCGGCAGCGTTTCGAATCGTGAAAGATGGCCTTTTGGCAGACGAAAGACCGTATTTTGCGGCATGAAAGACCGCCTTTTACAATGCGAAAGGCGGCCTTTTGCAATGCTTATGGTAACGGTTTGATTTACAGGTAGTTACAATTTCGGTTGCGGTGAGCCGTCAGCCCTGTGCTGTCGCGCCTGCCGATAAGAATCCTGATGTCGTGCCACAAGCGGCGAGAGGCTGCGGGACGTGGGGCTTTGACTTCTTGGCGACTGCCGGGATGGATAACAACTTTAACTCCTTTAGCTATTGAAGGGCTAAAGCTTTGATGACATTCATTTTATGGCATAACCATACTGCATTCGTTTTGCCATGCCGGTGGAAAGTTGTAATTTTGCACGCTGGAAAAGCGTGAAGGCCTATGCGCCGGCCAGTGGTGGCATTGTGCCGTGCCGGCCGTCGCTCGTTTGTCGGCGTTTACTTGTATTACGCCCTTCGCGTGCATAAAGGAAGATGGTCATGTCATATAACTATGAGGCCAGGCTGAGCACGGAACGTATGGTTCCGCTTGTGTTCAAGATGGCCATGCCGGCCGTTGCGGCCCAACTCGTAAACCTGCTTTACGGCATTGTTGACCGCATATACATAGGCCACATACCGCAAATCGGCACCGACGCGCTGGCCGGTGTCGGCGTTACAACGTCGATAATACTGCTCATATCGGCCTTCTCGGCCATTGTTGGAGGCGGAGGCGCGCCACTGGCAGCCATCGCCCTGGGGCAGAACGACCGTGAGCGCGCCGGCCGCATATTGGGCAACGGCGTGCTGCTGTTGGTGGCCTTCACGGTGGTAACGTCGCTTACGGCCTATGTATTCATGGAACCGCTGCTGCTGTTGACGGGCGCCTCGGTGCATACCTTGGGCTATGCCGTCGACTATCTGTCGGTATATCTTATGGGAACGATATTCGTTGAGCTGTCCACGGGGCTCAACACGTTTATCAACGCACAGGGACGCCCCGCCGTGGCGATGTATTCCGTGCTGATTGGCGCCGTGCTCAACATCGCGCTCGACCCTCTGTTCATATTCGCGTTCGGCATGGGCGTCAAGGGCGCGGCCGTCGCAACGGTCATCTCTCAGGCGTGCAGTGCCGTGTGGGTGCTGCGCTTCCTTACCTCAAGCCGCGCTTCCTTGCGTATAGAGTGGAGGTATGTGCGTCCCGAGCGCAAGGTGATTGTGCCAATCGTGGCCCTGGGCGTGTCGCCCTTTATCATGGCGAGCACGGAGAGCCTTGTAGGCTTCGTGCTCAATACGGGCCTCAAGCGGTTCGGCGATATATACGTCAGCACGCTCACGGTGTTGCAGAGCGCCATGCAGTTCGGCAGCGTGCCGATGACGGGTTTTGCGCAGGGCTTCGTGCCGATAGTGAGCTATAACTACGGGCATGGCGACGTAGACCGTGTAAAGTCGTGCTTCCGTGTGGCCGTTACGGTGATGTTCACGTTCAATCTTGTGCTTATGCTTTTCATGATATTCTTCCCTCATGTCGTGGCGTCGGCCTTTACTGATGATGTCGTGTTAATCGGTTCGGTGGGCGTCATGATGCCGCTCTTCCTTTCTGGTATGACCATATTCGGCCTGCAGCGCACATGCCAGAATATGTTTGTTGCCCTCGGACAGGCTAAAATATCCATTTTCATTGCCCTTCTGCGCAAGGTTATCCTGCTTGTTCCGCTTGCCTTGGTGCTGCCTCGGTGGTTCGGGGTGAAAGGAGTGTTCGCCGCCGAGGCCGTAGCCGACGCCACTGCGGCTATCTGCTGTACGCTTATATTTGTGTGGAAGTTCCCGAAAATACTTATAAAGGTGAGAAGGTGAGAAAGTGAGAAGGTGAGAAAGCCAAATGAATTTTACGACAAATGTAAAACAATGGCTTCCTCACCTTCTCACTTTTTCACCTTCTCACCTTTACCAGTTGTCCGTCCTGAACGAGCTTACTGGCAGGCCGTCGCAGTACAGGTCGCCGTTAACCCAGTCCTTGAAGGCGTAGCGTACGGCTACGGGATGTGGCACGGCTTCGCTTCTGACATACACTTTGCTTCGCTCTATCCATGCTTCCGCAGGGTGGAACACACGGTCTTCGCCGGCCACTTCAAAGTATTTGCTCTTCAGGCCGTTGCGTCCGTACACCCACATGTCGGCCCTGTTGAAACGTACTATGGCCGTATCGTTCTGGAAAGTGACATCACGGAAGTACGGGCTTTCCGATGTTATGCCTTCTATTCCGTATGTCTTGTCGAGCGCGAGCAGGGCAAGGCGCAGTCCGGCCAGGTTCTTCTTGCGCGGGTGGATACCGTATTCCAGTCCGGCATCAAGGAGCACGGCCATGCCGGCGTTGGGTATCATAAGCTCGGCTTTCGACTGTTGTTCGCGCAGAAGGGCGCTGTTCACCGTGTAGTTGATGATTTTATAGTCGTAGGGAGCTATCTGGCAGAAGTAGAAGGGGAAGTCGCCCTGTCCCCATTCCGCGCGCCATCCGTGCACCATAGCCGCCATCATGTCGGCGTAAGTCTTGTAACGCGGCACGTTGTCCTCGCCCTGGTACCATATCACTCCACGCATTGTGTAGCCAATCAGCGGGTGAAGCATTCCGTTGTAGAGTACGGTTGGAGTGCGGTTCTTTGATTTTATGTCGTCTTCAGAGGCGGGAATCTTAGCGTCGGGAAAGGCTTTCAGCCAGTCGGCTGTCATCCAGGCTTCGCACGCCGAGCCGCCCCATGACGCTACGATGAGGCCTACCGGCACATCAAGCATGCGGCGCAGCTCACGCCCGAAGTAATATGCCGTGGCGCTGAACTCGCGGACAGAGGCAGGATTGGCCTCATTCCACTTACCGCTTACCGTGTCAACGGGCGTGAAACGGCTGTTGCGCTTAACCGTGAAGAGGCGGAGCTCTTTGTCGGCGCTGTGCAGAATGTCCTCTACGGCGTTCTCTACAGGCTGGTTCTTAAATCCTTTCATCGGCATTTCCATGTTGCTTTGGCCGGAACAAATCCATACTTCGCCGATTAGTACGTTGCTAAGTTTTGTCTTCTCACCGTCACTCAGAGTTATGTCGTACGGGCCTCCTGCCTTTGGAGTACGCACGGCAGTCTTCCACTTGCCGTCCTTTCCCGCCTTTACGGAATAAGTCTTGTTGTCCCACGACGTTGTGATCGTTACCGTTGCTGACGGCTTGGCGGTACCCCACAGGTTGGCATCGGCCTCGCGTTGCATGACCATTCCGTCTGCAAACATCTTTGGCAAGGTAACCTTTGCGTTCGCTCCAGTTACCGCGAGCAGTGCTGTTAATAAGAATGATAGTTTCTTCATTGTGTATTGTTTGTTTTTAGGAGTAATGCGAGAAGGAGTAAAGGAGTAAGTAGATTAACTGCCTTGTCGTTTGCAGGAACTGCCTTGAGGTCATTTCTACTTACTCTTTCCCTCCTTTACTCCTTACTCCTTGAGTTTTAATAATTCAGGATTACTTCCACAGGCCCTGTCAGTCCGGCAGGCAACAGCTCCTTGCTTTCACGGCGGAACTTGCCGTTTGTCCATATGCCCTTGAATGGAGGAGTGCCCATGTCGTTACCTTGCAGTGCGTTGGCCCATGTATTTACCACGGTTATCTTCAAGGTGTTGCGTCCGCGTTTCACCGCTTTAGTTATGTCTACGGCATAAGGGGCAGTCCATGCCGTGCCGCATTCGTGTCCGTTGACATATACAGTGGCTATGTCTGCAACGTTGCCGAGGTCGAGCAGAATGTTGCCTTTGGGTTTACGTCCGAGCTTGAACGTAGTTGTATAGGTCGCATGTCCGGAGTAGAACTTTACGTCATTGATGTCCGATTTGCTCCAGTCAGACAGCTTGTTTGTCGTTGTCGTGCGTCCTGTCTTCTCGAACTTTATAGTCCATTTGTGGCCGTTTAAGGTCGTAAGGGTCTTTCTGCTTGTCTTTATTCCTTCGGTAATGCCCGGTACTTTGTCGTCAGACAAGATGTAGAATGCAGAACCACCTTCCGGCAACGTAACGCTGTTGCCTGCCAAATATACTTTCCCTGTTATTGCGTCAGCAATGTATCGGTATTCCCTTTCAGCCCTGAATGTGGGTGTGAAAGTCATCGTCGAGTCTGTCTGGTTGCTGAGGAAGTATATGTCTGCACCGTCAGCATGGCGGTGGGTGAAGTCTATTCCTTCGGGTAAGTCGGCATCTTTTCTTAGGCCGATGGAGGTCAAGTCAGGTTCGTTCCACGGCTCCTTGATTACCGGCACGCCCCATTTCTCGATTGAGTCGATGGTGTTCCAGCATGTAACGATACGGCTGGGGTTCATCTTTCTTGCCTGGGGTATCACCAATGCAGAGTAAGCCATGCCGTCTTGTGTAACGAGCATGTTGTTCTTTACCTGTGATTTGCCCAATACGTCATGGTTGAACGAGTCGTAGCGGTAGCCGCGCAAGGGGTTAATCCAATGCTCGGCCTTTGTCATGTTAGCCGTATGGGTGACTTTCACGGGGCTTACCTCCAGCGGTTGGCCTACGTTGGCGAGTCGTTCTTGTTCACGTTTAAGGGTCTTTTCGCCGAACAGTCCGGGCAGTGTTGTTATGAGTCGTTCAGGCAGGACCGCTCTTCGTGGTGTTTCGTCGCCGGTGTATACGGCAAGGTCTACAACGGGATGTCCGTATTGAAGCAATGCTTGGCAACGTGAAATGTAGCTCGTGAATGCCGGCATTTCCCTCCACCATGTGTTGTCGCGCTGGAAGAAAGTACCAATACCGTCAAGTGTCATTCCAGGTGCGCGGTCGGCCCATGGGTTATGAGTGTTTACATGGAAAACTATAGCGTTGATACCGATACAGTAATTTCTGTCGAGCAATAGTTTCAACAGAGCGAAGTCTTCATCCCATGTGCCGCGAATCTCGGTGAAACCTTCCGCTTGTACAATGTTTTTTCCATAGATATGTGCGCCGCTTACGGCGTCGAGCATATCGTTGAGCTTGTCATGTGTGGGGCTGTTCAGCCAGAATTCACCCATCGGATAGTCTGCATATTGGTAATGCAGAAGACCGTCGCTGACCATTGTCGGCGCCACGCATTCTGTTGAAAGCTTGCAGCCGTACTGCTTTGCAAGAGCAGCAACCTCGTCAAAGAAAACGTCGTTGATAAGTTCGGCAATGGTCTGTCGTATGTCGCGCAGCACCTTTTCAGACGCTTCGGATGAAGCGATTGGCACTCCGGCATATAATGGAAGCCAGCGCATTAGGTCGTATCCTCGGCGGCTTTGAAACTCCTTCGCGAAGTTGTCGCTCCAGTTTTGGCTGCCACATTCCCAACTGTCTACATGCAGTCTGGTAAGCACACGCTTTGCTATGTCTTTCGGTACGTGATTGTATATATTGGCAAACCAATTGTCAAACTGTTTTCTTATTGCAGTACGTGAGAACTTGTCGCACTCCAGTCCACGGCCACCACCACCCGTGGCGTTGATGTGTCCCGTGCTTGTATGCCCCATCCTGATTATGTGCCAGCGGCCTTTAGGCAGGTTTATGGATATCGGTTTTTCAAGAAAATCGTTTGAGGGAAGTACTCCTGTAAGGTTTATCATCTTGTTCGGCTCGACGCATTCATTGTCTGCAACGGGGAAATATTCGGATACGCGCCATACTTTTCCGGACTTTCCTTCATACCCGTCAATAACTGGTTCGGAGCCAAGTACGAGTCCGGCGATTTTCAAGTTCGGTTTCCATTTTGCCGCATCCATGTCTTCTGAGCCTGGGTCGCTGCCTTCAGGTGTCCAATGGAATTTGAAGTAACGCGCCGTTGTTGCTGGTATTGCGTAAGTGGCGTAGGCGTCAGTGTTCTGCCAGCCTTGTCTTGCCGGACTTATTTCACGGACAAAACGGTAGTTTGTTCCGTCGTCGGAAGCGTAAACCTTGAATCTGTGGGCCTGATAGTTGTTGCCTCCTGTGATTATTTCAACGCTGCGAAGAGTATAGGGCTCGTCGTAAGACATTATTATGTCGCAAGGTTCCGAAGAGCGGTATGGAAATTCAACAGAGGCTTTTGGTTTCCTTGGATCGTAAAAGTTAGCAGGGTAGGCAAAGGCTGTTATGTCTTCATAATAGTTCTCCTTGCATGCCGGACGCGGCAATATTATTTCCTGTTCGCCGCCTTCAACGATGGTGTCAGACCATACTATGCGTTGCATCGACTCTTCCGGTGTAATCCAAGGACCGCCGCCAAGCGCAAAACCGTCAGAGAAGTGGATACCTATTTGCATGCCGAGACTGTCTGCCGTGCGGAAGGCTGTATCCATCCTTTTCCACCATTCTGGAGACAACTGCCGTGCAGTGCCGTTATATTGTGGTCCGTCACTTACATCCTTTATCGGCATGAGGTAGCAGCCCTCGATACCTGCGTCGTGCATAGCGTTGAGATCAAGGCGTACGCCTTCGTCCGAAACACATCCGAACATCCAATACCAGAATGTCCAGGGGGCATTTTCTTCACTCGGGGATATAAAACGCTTGTACCATTCAGGAGTGTTCTCCTGAATGGTATTTTGCGCTGTTGCATTCGCCAGTGTGGCGCATGCGAAGATTATGGAAAGAAGTCTCTTCATGGTCATTCAAAATGTAATGTTACTTCACCGACATATGTTCCATGTGCCCAAACCGGTTGGGCAGACGGCCCGTTGAGGTCAGTTGTATTCACTTTATTGCGGACTGCCGGTATTACCTGCATCAGACTTATACCTGTTTCCGGCAAAGTATATAGCAACTGGTCGCGTCCGTCTTTCGGTTGGAATACTCCAACGTATTCAGAGTCAGTTCCGGGTTGTATGGTTATGGTGCCGTTCTTGGTCTTGAGCTTCATCCATTGTACACCCGCAAAGTATCCCTTGAATTCGGGATAGATGAAACTTTCGCCAGGGACTGGGTCATTGTAGTCGTTGCTCCATACTCCGAGCTGCGGCCCGTGCACCCTGTTTTTCCATACTCGGTAAGGTCCGTGACCGAGCCACTGCTTACTCTCGACGTCAGTTTCGGGCATATCGAATTTTACTCCCATGAGGTCTACCACACCGTTGAAGCAATATGTGTAGACAAGACGTGCTCCGCCGTCGGGCGCAATGTGCCATTCCACCTTTTGAAGTGAACCGAGTTTGTATTCGGAAGTTACTATTACAGTATCATTTTCGCCGTCCTTTGTTGTTGTCTTGACGAATGTGCCTTGGTCAATGTACTCAGTATAAGTGGTCTTTTTCTTCTCGGCTTCAGGGTCGTCGTGGTTGTAGAACTGGTCGAATGACCTATCCGCACGGCGGTAAGCGAAGAATTTGGGGCCGTTTTTGAATGTATATTCTCCTTTGTTTGTCGTTACGCTTGCCAGTGTTCCGTCAGTCTCAGAGAATGTGTAAGTCACATTTCCTGCCTTAACGGTATTGCCGCTGACTGTCGGTTTGCTGCCTTTTGCGCCACCTTTATATATATTGTCGGAGTTTTTCAGCTTGAAAACCCAGGTGAAGAGTTCTTCGCCATACTGGTCGGTAGCCTTTACGCTGAGTGCGTCGGCATTGTCTGGAGCGGCAGGAATGCTGATGGTTCCCTTTGAATCGGGAGCGATGTCGGCGCCGTTTACAGTTCCGCTTTTCACGGTTTCGGTGTTAGCTCCATTGTATTTTATGTAAGAATAATCAAATTTACACTTGTCAAGGCTGAGGAAGTTGTAACGGTTTTCAACGTTGAGTGTACCGTTGAAGTTCTCAGGCATAAACACTTGCACCGGACTCCAGATTTGTTTTACCGTGTAATAGCTGCCCTCTTTCTCGTGGTGGGGGCCTACAATGCCGTCAGCTCCGTAGTTGCCGACGTTGTCAATCATGTTGTTAAGGTCTGTGCGGACAACTCCTTCATCGGCGTATGCCCAGATAAATCCGCCTGCACAGCGCGGCCATGAACGCATGAGTTCCCAGTAGTCATACAGTCCGGCACCAGCTCCGCCGTCGTAAAGGGCGTGCAGGAACTCCGTCGGCATGAATATTTGTGGGCGGCGCATGTGTTCTTCGCTTTCTCCATAAGAACGGTAATGCATGGTCTCATACCCTCCGTAGTTGCCTTGCGGATGAAGAACGGGACGCTTCTGGATGTCCCATTTGTGGAACTCTCCGTCCAGTTCGGTGTTCCATCCCTTCTCATTTCCGTTGCTCCACCAGATGATGCAAGGATGGTTTACGTCACGGGTTATCATCTCCTTGATGAGCTTTTGTCCGTTGATAGTCTCGTGATGACCGTGCCAACCGCTCAGTTCGCTCATGACGTAAAGGCCAAGACTGTCACATGCATCATAAAACTCTGGGTCTGCCGGATAGTGAGACAGGCGAACGGAGTTCATGTTCATGCTCTTGATAAGCTCCACGTCGGCGATGTTGAGCTGTTTGTTCAGCGTACGACCGCTCTCAGGCCAGAAACTGTGGCGGTTCACTCCGCGTATGTTTACTTTCTTTCCGTTGATGTACAGGCCGTCTCCCTCGCGTGTCTCTATGGTGCGGAAGCCGAACTTGTCACGTTCGATGTGCAGCGTCTTGCCGTTGCCGTCGATGAGCGCGAACTCCACCTGGTATCTGTTAGGCGTCTCGGCAGTCCACAGCTTAGGATTGGAAACGTTGAAGGTAACGTCTGCATGGTCGCTGCCTTGGCGCACGGCAGTAGTGTTTTCAGCCACTTTCTTGCCGCTCATGTCGCTTATCGTGGTGCGCACTTTTGCTCCTTCGAGCGTATGGTTGAGCAGGACAAAGGCGCTGAACGAGCCATCCGCCTTTGCGTCTATTGCCGTCCGCTCGATGTTTATGGCAGGTTTGCAGACAATAAACACGGGGCGGAATATGCCGCCGAAGTTCCAGTAGTCGGCACGACGCTCGGCAAGGTTAACGCCCTTGTTGGTACTTTCCTTGCTTACAGTTACCTCGAGAAGGTTTTTCTTGTCGCCGAAGAACACACGGTCGGTCACGTCGTAAGTGAATCGGTAGAACGCTCCTTGGTGCAGCGAACCAGCCTTGCGCTTGTTGATCATCACCTCGGTATCGGTCATCGAGCCCTCAAACACGAGGTCGATGTGGTGGTTTTCCCATTCTTTTGGCAACGTAAATTCGTACTTGTACATGCCTTTCTCGTCGGCAATACCGTCGGGAAAGGGTTTACCGTAGAACTTCATGCCGTATTGGTAAGTGCCGAAGCCTTGCAGCTCCCAGCACGACGGCACGCCGATTTTTGTCCACTTGCCCGAGTTGTTTCCTCCCGTGCAATAGAAATCCCATTCTACCATGTCGTCGCTGCCATGTCCGCTAAGGTACTGGCGCTGTGTGTACACGCTGCCTTGCGCGAATGCTCCAGTTGCGAACGATGCCAGCAGTAGGGCTGAAATCAATACTTTCTTCATCTTTGTTTTGTTTAGGAGAGAAGGAGTAGGGAGAGAAGGAGTAAGTAGAAATGCCTGTTCTGCTTGACAATCACGTTCCTCCCGTTTAGGCCTTGCTCTTTGTTTTTATTTCTTTTATTATTTTATTCTCGTAAAACGGACGTGCAGCGTGTGCGGCTTTTGCGGTATGCTGTACTTCGTCAGCACGCCAGGGCCGCACGAACTGTTGCCCAGTCCCATCACGGCGGCGTCTATATTAAGGTAAACGTTGTCCTCGATAGCGAGGTCGCAGTCGTGCGCCGTGGTGTAAAGTTGTGCCGTAGAGTAGGGCAGGGCGGTAAATGAGAACGGCTTGTCGGCCTCTGCCGTGATACGCCATCCACGGCCTTTAGCGTCGGTGATGGTCACCTCTGCCGTCTGCTCATGGTTGCCAGAGTATTGCGGACGGGCGTAATGCACGTACTGTTCGGCCACCGTACTGTTCCAGCGTCCTATCGAGGCAGCCTCCAGTCGGTCGGGATACGTGTCCTGAAGTCCCATTCCGTACCAGCTCAACTGTGTCATCTCCTTGGGCAGGACAAACGTGTTGCCCATGCAGGGGAGCGGCGGAAGCGTGCCTTCTGGGGTGTAAGTGGCATGGAAGTCTACCGACCCTTCGGCGTCCATTGTGTATGTATAGTCGGCGCGTATGCTGCCGTTGATGTATTTGTTGGTTGTGGATACGCTTACCGTCACAGTGCCGTCGGCATTCCTTACGGCTTCCAAAGGCTTGGTGATTGTGGTTGAGAGAGAGTCAAGACGGTTGTTCTCCCAGTCCTTCGCAATCCAGTTGCCGAAGCCCTTGTCGTTGTCCGTGGGGGCGCGGAAGAAGTGCGGACGCACCATGTCAAACCATTTCTTGGCTTCTTCGATGTCTGCCTGCTTGCCCGTCTTCAGTTTCTTGGCCTTGAATGCGGTAGCCATGCGGTCGTTGATTACGAACTGCTCGTTGCAGACCTCATGCCACGCGTCTGCCCAAGGGGTGCTGTTTGTGAGGACGACGCTTATGTTCAGGCGTACGTCCTTGTCCTCGTCATATTTTAATGTGGGCAGGGTTAAGTCCTCAAGTACGCCTTTCTTCGTAACTTTACCGTTCTCCGTGATGTTCCAGAGGAACGTATAGTTGTCTAATGAAACATGTTCGTCACGCTTGATAACGTTCACCTTGCTGCCGTCCAATGTCAGTTTTATCGGTGCGTAGACAGCTTTCACCTCGTAGTATTTTGGCGTTGGTTCGCAGGTTGACGTAACAATGCCCTTTATGCAGAAGGCTCCGAGGTTAGGAGCGTCGCCGAAGTCGCCGCCGTATGCAACCATAGTCTTGCCGTCGTCACGGCGCTTGAAGATGCCCTCGTCGGCCCATTCCCAGATGAAACCGCCCAACATGCGCGGGTGACTGTATATTTCGTCCCAGTATTCCTTGAAGTTTCCCATGGCGTTACCCATAGCGTGGGCATACTCGCTGGTAAGGACGGGACGGTTGTCGTTGGTCTTCTGCGCTATGGAAAGGAGCCTTTCCCAGCGTGCGTTCTCGGGACGTTCCATGTTGTTGTCCTTCACTCCGGGGTTGAGATACTCTTCCTGTACGCGCGGATAGAAGCGGCTTATCACGTCAACGGTGGCCGGGTCTTTGCTGTCAGGGCCTTGAGCGCCTTCGTAATGTACAAAACGTGTCGGGTCATATTCCTTCACCCATGCTCCCGTTGCCGCGAAGTTGGGACCCCATCCGGACTCGTTACCGAGCGACCAGAACACTACGCAGGCATGGTTGCGGTCACGTATTACCACGCGCTGCGTCCTGTCCATGAAGGCGGCAGCCCATGTCGGGTCGCTCGCAAGCTGGCCGCGCAGACCGTGTTCCTCTATGTCTGCCTCGTCCATTACGTATATTCCGTACTTGTCGCACAGTTCATACCAGCGCGGGTCGTTGGGATAATGGCATGTGCGCACAGCGTTGATGTTGCCCTGCTTCAGCAGTTTTATCTCCTTCTCCATGCGTTCCATGGTCATCACCTTGCCCGTTACGGGGTCCATCTCGTGACGGTTAACCCCGCGGAAGCGGGTCGGCACGCCGTTGACGAGGAAGCGGCCGTCCTTTATTTCAAGGCGGCGGAATCCGATTTTTGTCTCCACCTGCTCTATCTTGTTGCCCTTATCGTCGACCAAGGCCAACTTCAGTGTGTAGAGGTTAGGCGTCTCTGCCGTCCATTTTAGCGGGTTCTTAACCGTAGCTTCGAGCCATCCGTAAGGGGCGTAACCACGTTGCGGGTTGCGCGCGTTCATGATTTTGCCCTTGTGGTCGAGGTTCAGCATGGGGACGGCATCTTGTTTCAGGACGCTGTCGAGCACGGCTTTGCCGTTGGCGTCGTACAACTGTGCCTCTATGTGATAACCCTCGCCGCGCTGTCCTTCGATAACCGACAGTTCGGGATGGATTACGAGTCGTGCGTCGCGATAGTTGTCGTCAAGCAGTGTGCGCACGCCGAAGTCACGAATGCGGATGGGCGGCGTGGCGTAAAGATATATGCTGCGGTGTATTCCGGCGAGGCGCCACATGTCCTGGTCTTCAAGGTAACTGCCGTCGGAATACTTCAGAACTTTCAACGCTATGAGGTTCTCGCCGCTGTTGAGGTAGGGCGTAAGGCGGAACTCCGCCGGCTCCATGCTGCCCTCGGAGTAGCCTACCTGCCGGCCATTGACGTAAACGTAGAACGCGCTTGCCACCGAACCGAAATGTATGTACACCTCCTTGCTCTTCCAATCGTTGGGTATCGTGAATGTGCGGCGGTAGCAACCGGTGGGGTTACGCTCTACAAATGCCGTGTACTTGCGCTTCGGTTCCTTCATTACGAATGGCGGGTCAATCTTGAACGTGTAGCCCGAACTGCTGTATATGGGCGTGCCGTAGCCGTTGACTTCCCAGTCGCCAGGCACGCTGAAGGTCGTCCATGACGTGTCGTCGAAGTCTTTTTGATAGAAATTCTCGGGTTGTTCGTCGGGCGTCTTTGTCCAGTTGAACTTCCACAGGCCGTCAAGCGACATCTGTCTGTCGCCCGGCGTTGTGCCGTAAGGCGTGAACGAGGCCCGTGCCGGTTCACGGTTTATCGACATGACGTATTGGTTTTCCCAGTCGTGTCCTTGTCCTGCGGCCATTGCCGAGCACAGGGCGAGGGCTGCTGTCAGTAGTTGATGTCTCATTATGAATTGTCTCTTGTTATGTTTCGGGTAAAGTATTGTAGTGCGGTGTCTTTTTCATTGTTTAGCGAAAGACGGCAAACTGCGTTGTAAAAGGCCGTCTTTTGGACGGTAAAAGACGGTCTTTCGCAGCTTAAAAGACGGCCTTTTGCAATGCGTTGAGTATCAGTGGGTTATTCAATCGTAAGTTTCTCGAACAGCATTTTGTCGAGTCCCTCGCCGCTGAGCGTCACGATATAGCTGCCCGCGTTGATTTGCGAGCCCGTGGTTATGCTGGTGTTGCGGCGCTTGGTTTTCTTCACCGGAGTCTGCAGGAACGTGATGTCGTCCTCTTTATACACAACACCGTTCAGGTCGGTGATTTTCACGTGCAGGTTCCTTACAGCCTCGGGGTTGTAGTAACGGAAACGCATCGCGTAGACTTTGGCTACTCCCACGTTGAAGTTCCACGTCATTGTGCTGTCCTTCACCATGCCGTCCACCTCTATGGCACTGCTTGTGCGTGGCGGCAGCAGGCTGTCTGGCATTTCCACAAGGATGTCTTTGTCGAACTTATGCCATAGGCTGTCGTCTTTTATTTCGGGATAGTCGGCAGCGGCGTCAGGGTCTTTCGAGGCTATTGCTATGGCAGAGATTATCGCCTGTCCGGCGCTCACTTTCGGGAAGTCAATCTTTATTCTGTCACCGGAAGTGTGGACGTTCAGCACACGTTTGTAGGGTTTTGCGTAGCGTGCCTGTGCCCATACGTCGAGGTCGCGGATGCAGGTGCTGTCGTTGATAGCCACGTCAAAGAGGCGCAGTCCTTCGCAATCGGTTGTTTCGCTGGCGCCCGGGCCATACCAGGGCTCGATGAAATACAGCTCAACACGGTAGTCGCCGGGGCGTACGGGGAACGAGTATGACAGCTCGTGGCGGCCGAAACGCGATGTGCGGAACAGCGGCGATACGGGCAACAGCGGATTTGACGTCTGGCTGGCCATGTACGAATTAGCCTCCTTCGGGAACCTGTCGCCCCATGAGCGCGACCATTTAGTGTTGTCTTGTGTCCACTCCGTGGCGAAGATATCAGTGTAGGTGTCGCCTCCGCAGTTTATGTTGTACAGATAATGGTAGCCTTCGGCTGGCTTCAGTATCTGTTCGTTCCATGTGCGGAACGAGGGCAGTGCCAGCGTATCGGCTGCTGCCGGTTGGCCGTTGAAGTAGGCCGTGGCAATGAGCAGGTCGCCTTTCAGCTCTGCGTTATGCCATTTATAGAGTGTCGTGTTGGCTTCTCTTGTCTTTTGTTCTTTCCACCATCCGCATTGCAGAGCTACGGAGTCGCAGTTGCTGTAAACGCGGATGCTGTCCGTAGTGATGTTTGGCACGATGTACACCATCGGTTCCTCAGAAGCCGGAGTGTAGCGTGACTTGTACATATAGAACGCGTCCGTAGGCTGTTCCCATGTGGTAAAGATTCCTTTATGGTTGAACGGGCCAACCTTGTCGATACGCCTCAAACCCTCGTCAGGCTGGCGTCGTCCGGGGTTGTCATGGCTTTGCAGAATCCATTGGAACTGTCCGCACACGCTGTCCTTAACGCTCTCGGCCAGCTGAGCCTTGCGTTCAAGGATGTCGCAGAATTTCTCCTCGGTATATCTTTGTCCCGTATGGTTGCCCACGGTGCGCCATGCGCCGTACTCGCCGTTGAGCAGCTGGTCGTCACGTTTCAGTTCCTCGGCGTAGTTTTCGAGCTTTCCGCCGTATGTTCCGCTCCAGTTCTGCACTACGTTCCAGTCAGTTCCGTCGCCTCCGTTGCAGGTCGTCACGAGGCGCATGGTGGCGCACATCGGGTCCATCTGCTTTATTATGTCCATGCATTCTTTTGCAAAGTCGGCGGGCAGGGTGCTCTCGTTCTGCAATCCCCACAGTATAATGGACGGAGAGTTGCGGCGTTCCTTAACCCATTGCACCAGGTGGCGCTTGAAACTTTCGCGGAACTGGGGCGTGTCATACCATATATGAGCAGAGAATTGGGGCCACCACAGCAGGCCTTCCTTGTCTATCAGGTCTTTGTAATGCAGGTTGTGTGGCTGGTGGGCGTCACGGAAAGCGTTGAATCCGGCGCTTTTCACTTCCTTTATTCTGGCGTCAATCTGCGCGTCGGTAAAGGCGTGGCTCTGTCCGAACTGGTGCTCGTACTCGCACACTCCGTTGATGAATACTGGCTTTCCGTTCAGGTAGAAGCGGTTGTCACCGTCTTTTCTGTTGAGCGGCCAGCTCGATGTACGCACTCCGAAGGGCGTAACGAGGTCGTCAGTGGCCTTATTGTTACGTTTCAAAATGGTGTTGAGTGTGTACAGATAAGGGTCGTCAACGTCCCAAAGGTGTGCGTCCTTGATGGCTGCTTGTTGCTTTACGAGCTTCATTTCGCCCGGTTTCAGCACGATATTGTCGGTCAGGCGGATAACCTGTTTACCGCTCTTGTCGCATATTTTACTGATAACGCTTATGGTGTCGGCGGTGTTCCCGTAGTTCTTCACTTCCGTCTCGACAAACAGGCTGTCGGCCGTAGCGTTGTTCCAGATGTGCGTTCCGAACGGTTCAACACGTGTCTTGTCCGTTATTTCGAGAACTACGGGGCGGTAAATGCCGAACGGTTGAGAGCCTTCACTGAATCCCCATTCGGAACTGCAACCGCCGCATACCCACGGCATGTCGGTTATTCCCTTGGGATGTGATACTCTTACTGTAAGTTCGTTGTCGCCACCTTTGTTGACGTTCTTGGTTATGTCTATCGTCTTTGTTGTCCTGCCGATGTCGTAACGGCCGAGACGCTTGCCGTTGAGGGTCACTTCGGCGTATGTGCCTACGCCCTCAAATCGGATGAAGTACTGCTTGCCGTCCATGTCGGGAGCGGTAAACGTTTTCTTGAACGTTGCGTTACCATGCAGGTTGCCGTGCTCTTTTTGCAACGCGCCGTAGTAATCGTCGAGGTTGAAAGGTATGTCCTTGACGAATGTCTTGCGGTCGAACGTAATGCTCCAATTGTCGTTCAATGAGGTGATAAACCTCTTTCCCGTTGCGTTAGGACGCGGAAAGTTCACTTCACTCTTGCCCATCGGTTTGCTTGTCGCAACGGCAATACCGCGCTGGTCATGGTTGTTCACTGCGCAATAGAAGTGGTACACCACTCCGTTATGGTTGATAACGCAACTCTTGTGGGCAAACATTTCGTCGTAAGGTTTCGACGGAATGATGAGATCTTCGCCCTGCCAGTCAGTCCAATGGATGAGGTCATAGCTGGCCGCGAACGTGTTGAAGGCGTTGTATTCACGTGTAGGATTGAACGCAGAGAAGTAGAACATCACGTAAAGGTTGCCCATCTTTACTATCTGCGCGTCGCCGGTTATTGTGCCGTCAGAGTCGTGCGCAAAGACGGGATTGCCCTCATAGCGTTTCCATTTCTTCATATCGTTCGAGAAAGCAATGCCAACACGCTCACCCTTCGGATGTGTCTCGTTCTTTCCCGCTGCGTTGTAGAACATCATGAACTGGTATCCGAACTTCTTTTTGTCCACCATGTAGACCGTGCTTTTGTACTGGGTCATCTGCTCCCACCACTGCGCTTCCTTGTCGTCATACGACATTATGGGCTTCTTGTAGGTTTCCCATAGATGGGCTTTGGTCACGTCGCCATCGGTTGAAGCAAGTCCGATACTGAGCGGAGCGTTGACAGATTCATATCCGGTTCCGGCTCCTCCTATGTAGGTCATCCAATAGCGGTCCTTGAACTTCTGGATGTTATAACTGCCGCCCCATTCGTTATCAATCAACGCAGGGAATCCTCCACGCTGGTTCATATCCCAGCCTTCGTTGCCGAAAGCCAGCACACGGCCGAGGGTTTGCCAGTGGAGAAGGTCTTTACTCTCGGCTATCCATGTCTCGTAGCCGCGGCCATTGGTTCCGTTAGAGCCGTTGTAGCACACGTAAGTCATGTACCACATGTCGCCTTGGCGGAACACCGTGGGGCAGTCTACTTTCCTGTCATTGCTCTCGGGAGCGACAACAAGGCCGTATTTGTACGGAGTCCTTACCTTGTTATATATGTTACGCATCGCCTCTTGGCTCACCTCCGTCTGTACCGTTGGTTGTGCCTTGGCGCGCCGGCGGCTACGGTTTTGCGCTTGTGAGTCGGCCGCGATTAGTAGTAATAGTATGAAGATTATGTTTCTAACCATTTCTTTCTTGATATAGGCGTTTGTCGGATACGTTTAGCCTCGATTTTTCCGAGGTTGTAAAACACGGCATATTGGCTTGCAAAAGGTGGCCTTTTATCGTGTAAAAGATGGCCTTTCGCATTGTAAAAGGGCACCTTTTGCAAGACGGTTGTTTTTTATCATTATGTTATTCCATGAACAACCAGTCTACTTCATCACTCAAACCGTTGAGTCCGGCGTCACGGATTTTAAGGTCGGTTGCCGTGAATCCTGCCACCATTATGATACCTTTCGGCAAGCGGATGGTGTGGTGTCCGGCTGGCATGTGGTATGCGTGGATGTTCACGATGGGCATGTTTGACATGACGATGGCATTGCTTATAATAGGCTCGGCCTGGCCGAATTCGTTTCCGGTGGCGTCAATCTCGAGTTTCGGAGGACTTGCGAACTTGTTTTGATCGTCAATAAAGAAGCCTACGAGCATTTTCACCGGCTTGTCGGTTTCAAACTCAACTACGCCTCCGTTAATGCGGGTCGTGTCGCGATTCATAATCAACGCCTCCAATCCTTCAAGCTCTGGAGCAAGCGAGTCGATGGCTTCGTCACGGTTCTCGAACAGCTTGACGCCTTTCTCCAGCTTTATTCTCTTGTAATTGCTGATGAGTTTTACGGGAGCGTTTTCAGCCATTACTATCTTTTCTTCCTGGTCGTCAGCCTGGTTGGGAGATGTCAGCTTTATTATGTTTGACTTCAGGTTGGCCAGTTCTTCCTCGTAAACGGGCATCATTTCCGTCCATGTCTTGAACTTGCCATCATCCCCTCCGACGGGTATTCGGCGGTGTCCCGTCTGCATACTGTTGGCGTAAAGATAAGTATTTTCTGTTTTATCTACAAGCATTTTGTAGTAATCGTTGCTCTTTTCGAGCAGCGGCACGGCTTTGTTAAGGAAGTTTATGTCCTTGCTCCACTTGTAGTTGAGCACCTGTTGTGCCGCCAACACCTTGTACTTAAACGAGTAAGCGAAGTCCTTGTAGCAGTTCATGTCGTTCACGAGACGGTCAAACTCGTCCTTATTCTTCGTTATTTTGCCACTGAGTCCGCTTATTGCGGCCACTGCTTTGTCGCCGTGCGTCACGCATTGGTTGATGATGTCGAGCGGCAGTTCGCCCTCGTGAGGCTGGTGTTTCCACTCTTTCTCAACGTATTCGATGAGCTTCTCGCCTTTAGGACCGCAGCTTTGGTAGAACTCCTCGTAAACAGTGTACTTGTAGGGGTTGATGAGTTGTCCCATCTTCATGCCCAAGAGAAGTGTCTGGCGGTTGCCTTCTGTTATGCCGAAACGCCTTAACAGCTTGGGCGCTATCTCTCCACTTTCGTCAAGTGCTTCGATAATGCGCTTTGCGGTGAGCGTGTCCGTGCCGTAAAAGTCGGCCAGCCGCTTTTCCCAATAAGCATTGTCTGTGCCGCGATGGCAGTTCCATGAGTAACGTCCCCATGCCGCGTACCACATCCAGTCGCGGTCAATCTGCAGCTGTCGTTTGCCTCCGGGCAGTTTGTCGGCCGTATAAGGCCAGTCCCAATAGCTCGCCTGTGGGTACAGGTGCAGACCGTTTGCGCCGTGGACGCGGTGCATCGCCTGTACGGCTTTTTGCGTAAATGCCGGCGAACTCCAACGGAACGGCTCGAGGTTAGCCAGGATGTGCACGTTGCTGATGTGTATCGGGGCTACGCTGCTAAGCTGTTTCTGCGTTTCTCCCCATGGTCCGCCCGGCTCGTACGTCGTCAATGACTCGCCGTTATACTTCGTCATGGTGTATATGTTCTTGTAAAGCGGCAGCGATTTCTTCAATACCAGCGGTCCGTCGGTGTCGTGTGAGCGCAGGATAATCGGCGGTTCGTCAGTCCGTCCGGATGCTTTCAGACCGTCCCTGATACCCGGAATGATGGTCTTCGTCATCCATTCAACGTCATCCTCGATTGTTGCCATGGCCTCACCAAGGCACACAAGGAAGCCCACATTTGGGTATTTCTCGATAAACGCGGCAATGCTTTTGCGCGTGTAGTCGCTTATCAACGGCGTAATAGGACGGTTGCGGTCCTGCGTCGGAATGCCGTAATGGTCGGCAAAGGGCTTCGACAGAATGATGTTGTAGAACATTTGGATAACCCAAATGCCGCGTTTCTTCGCCTCGGTGGTGAGGAACGAGAACATCTCCTGGTTCTTCGCCATAGTCGCATCGTCAACTTCCGCGGCGAAGGGATAGTCTTCGAGCTTGACAAGTGAGGCAAACGGATGGCCGTTCCACAAGAAAACGGCGTTCATATTGTCCGCTGCGAGCATGTCAAGATACTTTATCCACAGCTCTTTGTCATAGAACCACGGGAAGTTTTCCGGTGTATAAGGATACTCGTAAACCTTATGGCCGGGCAGGTAAACCGTCTTTTGCAGTCCAACGCATGCTCCGCGGATTTTCATCTCGGGAGAGTCGACGATTATTTCAGGCATTTCGAGATTGCCGTATTGCGTGAAATATTCAAGCATGCGGTTAGTTCCGTAGATGGCACCTGACGCATCATTTCCCGTGATTGTAATCTTCTTGCCCTTTCTCTTTATTGTAAATCCTTCCTTTTCGAGGCCTGTTGTGTCGGCGGCTAAGCCTATGTTTATCTTGTATCCCTTGCCTATTGAGGGGATATATTTCTCCACAAGCGACGCCGCGTATTGCGTTTGCGGCAGCGATTGTTCGGTAACGACTTTCGTGGTTGTGCTTCCACAGCCGGTCAAAGCCAGTGTAATACTCGTAATCAGTAGGTTGCGTGCTGTTTTCATAAGTTCACGTTGATTTCTTTTCCGGGTAGTATTTCTATCTTTCTTTCGTTGTTCTTGTCACCGATAATGAGCGTACCGTGGCCTCCGTCGCTATTTACGGTTATGGTGTTGGCGTCCATTTTGACGTAGACTGAGCCGAAAGGAGTGGGCACATTGCCCTCCATCCATTCCAGTCCGCCGAGTTTCGGTCTTACGGTGTACTCTTCGTAACCTGGTTTTACCGGCTCTACGCCGAGGTAATATCGGCCGAGCAGGTATATGGGACTTGCTCCCCAGGCATGACAGAGGCTCTTGCCGTACGGGCGACCGTACATCGCCAGGCGTGCCGTTCCTTTCTCTTCGGGATTGTATTTCTCCCAGAACGATGTGGCTCCTTCATTTAACATGCCGCCCCAATAAGCTTTCATTTCCTGCATTACACGGTCTTGTTCGCCGAGCATGCACAGTGCTTCAAGCTCGTAGAAACGCATGTAGGGGGTCGTTATCTTGAGAACGTCGTCATTGAGGATTACCGAACGCTTCACCGCATCCTGCTTTTCATTGTCAAGATAGCCGTACATTATGGCGAACATGTTGGGATAACGGAACACCTCTTCGCTCTGCTTGCCGTCACGGCGGTTGTGCATAAGTGCCTGTTTGTCGTCGTTCCAGAAGTAGGGCAATAGCTTCTTGCCCAGCTCATCGGCCATGTTTGCGTATTTGTCGGCGCTCTCGTTGTCACCGACAAGCGCTGCAACGGCGGCTATGGACTCAAGTGATTTCCTGAAGAGTATCTGCTCGAAGGCTATCTGTCCCTGCTTGTCCATGGGCTTGTCTGCCCAGTCTATGAACACCCAGTCGCCCGGAAGACCCTCCACCATGCCGTCCTCGTCGGTGCGTCCGAGCACATACGTCATGTAGGTCTGCATTGTCGGGTATATCTGAGTCAGGAAATGGCGGTCGCCGCTGTACATGTAGTAGTCGTAAACGGAGTTGAACCAGTAGAACGTGTAGTCCATAATGGTGTTGATGTGGCTCGTTATCGGAGCCTTGCCGGCCAACAGCCATGTCGTGCGCTTTACCATTTCGTTGTCGTTGAAGAGGTAATAGTTCATCAGGTAGCTTTGCGATGCGTCGCCGCTCCACACCCAACGGTCGCGCTTTATGCCGTCAATGAAAAACTCGCGGGAAGTAAGCTGCATGGTATAAGCGCCTATTTCCCATATTCGGTTCAGCTCTTCGTCATTGCATTTAAATGTGCCTTTCTCCTTCTCGGGCATGTATTCGTAGTCAAGTTCCACGCCGTCTACGGTGCAACCATTGGTCTCTATGTAGATGAAGCGCAGCGCCTTGCTGTTCGACATGACGTATTCAGCTGTAAGCTCGGTGGTCTTGTTAGTGGCAAGGTCAGTCACTTTGCCGTCCTTTACGATGAGCTTGTCCAGCGTCTCGCAATACTCTTTGTCGCGAGCCTCCTCTTCGCTTTCGCCGTAGTACAGGTCTATCGTGCCGTTGCCATTTATGCCTTTGAGCACGGCATAGCCGAAGGTCTCGCGGCCGAAGTCGTACAGGCTGCCGTCATTGTTTACCGGACAGATGCGCTTGCGGCTAAGGTTGAACGCCGAGGGCAGTTGCTCCGGCGTGTTGAAGTTCCAGCAACCGGCGGGCATGTAGACCGTTGACGACGTGTCGCTGGCCTTTCCGCTTTCGTCAATCCACTCCTTGTCCTCGAACGTTACGTTCCATGTGGCGTCTGTATTTACAGTCTTTCCGCTTACGTATAGAGCTGGCGGAGTGGCCTGGTTGTGTACTTTTATGTTTATGCGGTGCTCTCCGGCAGGCAGCGTGAACGTTGCAGGCATGCCGAACAGCATTTTGCCGTCAATCTTTATGTTGTAGTCGCCCTCCGTGGCAATGGTCAGCGTCTCGTCTTCAGCAAGGCTCACGGCTTTGCTGAACTCAACGGTTACGTAATGGCTGTCCTGCTTCCAGAACGGCGGGAAGTATGCGCCGCGGTCGGTGCGGCGGTTGTTCATCTTGTTGCCGAGCCAGATCTCGTAGTCGCCCGGATACCAAATCCACGTTGCTTTAGATGTCGTCGCCATATCTTTCTTTTGTTATTTGTTCAAGTGTCTTGCCTCTTGTCTGCGGTGTCCATATTGTTCCGATTAACATTGAGATAACCAATAGAGCCATCATGATGTACGCCGCAAGGGTGAATCCCTCGCCGTTCTCGCCGTAGATGTAGACGAAACCGAGTCCCCACAGTGCCGATACTCCGCGCACGATGAAGAACATTATGCCCTGGGCGGCAGCCCTGTACTTGGCGGGAAACAGCTCCGATGCCCACAGAGCATAGAACGACTGTACCGAAACGCCGGCCTGTATACCCCAGATGAGGGTGAAGAAGAGCAGGCCCGCAATGCTGTTGACGCCTATCGTGACGATAATCACCCAGGCGATTACGCCCATGCCCACGCCGAAAGCGTAGAGCCAGCGCTGGTTAACCTTGTCGACAACCATCGAGAAGAAGAAAGTTGTGATGATGATGATTACCCACTGCGCCACGGAAAGCATGTTGGCGTGCTGATTAGAGAGGCCTCCGGCCGTCTCGTATATGTGCTGTTGGAAGAAGCCCATCACCGAGCTTACCAGGTTCCATGTAAGGTAGATACCCGCAAGGAAGAGTATCGTGCGGATGTTGACCTTATTTGTAAAGAGTGAACCGAACGACGCGAATGTGCCTTTATTGCCGTCGGCGGTTGCCTTGGCCTTCTCGGCCTTCCATTCTGCCGACTCGTCGAGGCGGCGTTGCAGGTTCCATGCGATAAATGCCACGATGAACAGCGAGGCGAACACCAGTCGGCTGCTGAACACGTTGAGCGCCGTGCCTTCGGCTGTGCCGCCGGTAAGCAGGTCGGCAAGCGTCTTGACGACGGGGGCGAACAGCACTCCGGCGCTGTCGGCGGTGGCTCCCGTAGGTGGCGCGAGCAGCGTTCCGAGTATCAGGATGATGGTAGGACCAATGCCCCATGCCATCTGTGATATGCCTATGTTACGTCCGCGGTTGCCTACTTCGGAGTTTTCTGAAATGTAGGTCCACGACGCCGGCACGCCCACGCCTACCGAAATGCCGGTAACAAGGAAGCCGGCAAGCAGCATGGGGAAGTTGAACGAGAACATGATGAGCGCCACGCCGAGCATGTACACCAGCATGTTGTACGTATAGATGGCCTTGCGTCCGTACTTGTCGGCAAGGAATCCGCCGATGATGGCGCCTATTGCGGCGCCAAGGCAGTTGGCGCTTATGGCGTTGAGCAGGCCGAGATGTCCCTCGGTCAGTCCGAGATAGTCCTGCCAGAGGGTAAGTCCGCTGGCGCCGGCCACGATGGCTCCCGCGTCAAGATAGTTTGTCAGCGACACCGCGATGGTGCTTTTCAAGCTGCTTTTCGTCTTTTCCATATATTAGTTTCTTGTTATATTGTTTTTTTATGGTTAGTAGTGGTTTAGCCTTGAACAATGTTATTGCCGCATTAACGGCCATTGATTCTTGCTTAGGTTTTAACTTGTTGACATTCAGTGTGTTACCTTCTGTCTTGCGGAATGCGGCCTTTTGCTTTGTAAAAGACCGTCTTTTGTACGGTAAAAGACGGCAAATCGCAGCGCGAAATGCCGCCTTTCGCAAACTATGAAATTTGCTCCGCTATTTCCTTATGCCTGCGTTGGCCTTGATACTGTCGGCTACAGCAGGGCCGTTGTTCTCCCATGTGTTGCCCGGGCCGTTGGCGTTCTTGAGGTATTTCTCCGCCGGAGTCCAGTTGTTGCGCACCGTAATGCCTGACGAACCCTCGTCGGTGTACAGGTAGAACCAGTGCTCAGGGTCGTGCACATAGCTTGGGGTATAGATGTCGCGGACAACGTTCCCCTTTATCAGAGAGTGGGGTTGCGCGCCCAAGGTGTATATTCCCGCAGTGTCGTACATGTGCTTGGCGTAGTTGTATATCAGGTTACCGCTAATCAGGTTGTTTGCCATGGAGCAGGGTTGCTGGTTCCATCCCCAGCCAACGGATATGCCCGTATAGGATACGTCGCTAATTTCGTTGTTGCAGATGCGTATGTCCCTTACGAAGCCTGCGCCTATACCTACACAGCCCCAGTCTTCATTGGTTACGTCGGTGATGAGGTTGTTGGTGATGTTCAGCCCCGTGCAGATGATACGTCTGTCGGCCGGGTCGTAAGGCTTGTGCGCCTCGAAACCCTCCGGACTGAAGCCTCCGGCCAGTATTCCGTTGCCGCCGATGTCGCGGAAGATGCAGCGGTCAACCGTTCCTCCTTTTATATAAAGGTGGTAGTCGAGGCCTGTCGATGCGTTATGCTCGAACGTACACTTGGTGAACGATACGTTCTCGGCGCAGTTGAGGCTTACCGCTGCCGCCGGGCGGCCTACCCATCCCTGGTTGTCCAGCTTGTGGTCGCCGTTGGGACGGTCCATTTTCGGGCGCAGCTTGTACGCCTCGGTCATGTACATTCCTGCCTGAAGAGGGGCATGTCCGCTGACAGACGGACGCATCCAGGTGGCGTAGCTGAACGTTATACCCTCAAAGGTTACGTCCTTGACGGGTTCGTCCGGCGTGCCTGCTACCTGTACCAGCGTCTCAACCGCCGGCGCTATTACCTCCGCGCTGCCCATGTCCTCGCCCTTGCGGGGTATGTAATACAGTTTGGACGCGCGTGCGTCAAGATACCATTCGCCCTCGCTGTCCAGCAGTTCCTTGGCGTTTGTCAGGTAGAAAGCCGAGTTGTGGCCGTCCGTTGTGACCATTGGCGACGGCCAGGGATGCATGAAGTGCACGTGGCTTTCGGGTTGGTGGAAAGTCACGGCAGCGCTGTCGCCCTGGATTTTTATATTCTTGATTCGTAGATTAGCTATGCACCACATCTCGTGGAGCACCATTTCCGGATATTTTGCGTTAATGATTTTCTTCACCGCCTTGGCCGGAACGTATATCGTTTCGTTGGCTTTGTCGACGCTGCGGATACGGAACATTTGCTCAAAGTCGTCGACGTCCCTTGCCCTTACGGCCTTCTTTCCGTTCACCCAAAGCTGCCTGAACTCCAGCGGACGGCCGTTGAAGTCTGGCACGTCGGCCACGTAGAACTTTCCTTCCTTCTTCCATCCGCTTATGCTTACGCCTCCGCTGATGGTCACCTTGCCGTCGGCCACTATGCGTGTGCCGTTGTCCTCGGGGCGTATCGTTATCGGTTGGTTAAGCTGGTAGACGCCTTCCTGCAGTCGCAGGCAGATGTCCGTGGCATTATTCAGCCGCCTTTCCTCACGTGCTTGTTGCAGGGCTTTCTCGATAGAGTATGCGCCCGGCTTGACGAGCAAGTCGGTCGCATACGAAGTTAGGCCGATAGTTACGGCAAAGATTGATGTTATTAGAGTTTTACGGGTATCCATACAGTCATTTCGCTTTTGCCCCTGTTGCCCCATGCGTAGTAGGGGATGAGGCGTATTTTAACTTTTTTGTCGTTGTCGTTAATCTCTCTGTAAAGTGTGCCTTGCCATGATGTCTCGCCACGGTCTACGGCTTCAGTCTCGAGAGCCATGATTCGGCTGCCTTCGATAGTCGTTTCAACGGGCGTAAACTTGGCGTCGGCCGGTATCGCGATGTTGTCGATGTCAGCACCGCCGAGGTCGTTGCTCTCGATGCAATACAGTATCGGGCCACGCTGTACGGCCACTTGTCCGCGGCATTCCTCAACCAACGGGTTCGCTTCTATAAGCTTGGCTTCCATCGGCATGTCGAGAGTCACCGTGTCGCCTTTCTTCCATTGGCGGGTCACGGCCGCGTAGCTTTCGCTGCTTGTGTCGGCATTTACGGGCTCGCCGTTGACGAGTATCCTTGCGCCTTTACACCAAGCTGGTATCCTGAGCTTTAGTGTAAAGTCCTTCTTGCCCTTCAGCTTGGCTATCGTAAGCGCCACGTTGCCGTCCCAGGGGTAGTCGGTCTTCTGCTCAAGGGTAATCTCCCCAATGCCTTCAAGCTTTGTATTGAGCGTGTTCGCGCCGTAAAGATTGACGTAAATCTCGCCCTTTCCTACGCTGTACGCATAGTCCTGAGCCTCGCAAAGTGTGCGCAACGTGTTTGGCGGACAGCAGAAACAGCTGATGTACTTCACGCGTTCGTTGGGCCAGCGCAGGTCGTAGGGCAGTTCGTCCGACATGCGCAGGGGGTTTGTATAGAAATATTTTGTGCCGTCAAGGCTTATTCCGCAGAGAATGCTGTTGTACAGGCAGTTCTCTACGAGGTCGGTGTATTTTGCGTCGGCTGTGGCCTGGAACATTCTCCAGTTTAGCAACATGTTGCCTATGTTGGCGCAAGTCTCGTTGTGGGCGGTGGAGTGGGGCAGCTGGTAAGGGCGTCCGTAGCTCTGGTGTACCTTCTGGATGAGGTCCGGGTTGTACTCCGTTCCGTCGGGAGAGGTGCCGTCGTACAGCGCGCCGCAGGCTCCGTTGATGTACATCTTGCGGTTTACCAGGTCGTTCCAGATGGCGTCGAGGTTCTTCTTCAGCTGTGCCTCGCCGTCCTCTACGTACAGGTCGGCCACTCCGGCGTACAGGTAATTAGCCCTGACGGAGTGCCCCATGGCGTTGTACTGCTGGCGGAACGGTATGCGGTCCTGGTTGTCGTCGGTGCCGTTCTTCACGCTGTCGCGTATGTTTATGAGCTGCTTTGACAATTCAAGGTACTTCTGGTTGCCTGTCTCACGGTACATTTCGGTCACCGCCATGTAGTGTGACGGGCAGATGACGCCTTTCTCCAGCGCGTCGGCAGACGGGTTCATGTAGAAGTCGTAAAGGCAGTCGGCAGCCTTAACGGCGCAGTCGAACAGGGTTGTCTTGCCCGTCGCGCGCTTGTGTATGATACCGGCGGTTATTAGATGACCGAGGTTGTAAGCCTCGAAGTTCAGCGGATTGCCGAATCGTCCGTCGCCGCTGGTGCCTACCTTTGTGCCGATATTCTCGTTCTCTTTCGCCTCGTCAGACGCGATTTGGCCCGACTGTTTCTCTGCTTTCAGCCTGTCGGCTATGATAACGGGTGTGTGCAGGTAGCCGTCAGGCCGTTGTGAGCGGGCTATCAGGTCGATTACGTCGTCCATGATTTTGTCCAGCTCAGGGTCTTTGTTTACCGCGTAGACGGCAGCAACGGCCTCAAGCCACTTGTACATGTCGCCGTCATGGAATGGCGGGCCGTGGCGTTTGCCCTTCTTCTTGCCTGCGGCTATTAGGAAGTTGTTGTAGCTTTTGCCTTCGTCAGACTTCCATGTCTCCCACATGCTTTGTACGGATGTGCCGCTGAATACGCCGAAACGTTCGCCCCAGAAGCCTCCGTTCCATTTGACTGCGTCAATAGGTGTTGAATTGACTACGGCATACTTGCTGTTGCGTGTGTCGGTAATGCCGTTTTGCTGGGCCGCGGCTGGTGTTGGCACGGCCGCGGTGATAAATAGGGTTAGTAGTTTATAATTCATAATTCACAATTCATAATTCGTAATCGGGTTGTCGGCGGGCCTGCCGTGCTTGGCATTCTGTTGTGTAATCCATAATCTACAATTCATAGCCATTGCTCGGGTTATATAGGCTTCAACCGTCTTTTACGTATTAGTATCAGACAATGTGCGTAGACGCTGCTTACCCAATTATGAATTATGAATTGTGAATTTTGAATTACAACGTGCCTCCTCTTGCCTTTACACGTTCTGCCCAAGCCTCGCGTTCCTTAGTAAGGTTGTATCCGCGCTTGCTCAGGTAGTTGTTGATACGGCCCTTGTATTTGCCGAATGCCTCGTGCTTCTTCTTCGAGCTTTCGGCGTCTATGGCAAACTCGCGGGCTTCCTTGAGCCACGCAAGGATTTGGGCTTTCTCCTCTGCGGTGAGTGTAGGTATCATGTCGCACTGCGCGTCATATGTTACTTTTACAACGTTGTACGTCATGACGTCCTTTACCGTCTCGATTTGCGAGGCGTCGAGAAACAGCGACAGGTCAGCATCGAAAGCGAAGTGAGAGCGGTACAGCTTGCTGTCCTTTTGGCTTTCGGCAAATGCCTGCGCCTGTTTCTTCGCGTCGCCGGTAAGGGCCGAGGCCGCCTTCTTCAGGCTGTCTCTCTCTTCATAAATGTCATTCAGCTCGAAATAGCGGTTAGCTACAATGTTCATTACTTGCTCTCCCTTAGCCGTGCCCGTAATGTTTAGGGCGTCGGTGACTTTCTTCGAGCGGCCGAGGATGGTGTTCACATAGCCTTGGTCGCGTCCGTCGGAGTCTAATTTAAAGGTTTGGGCGTTTACGGTATTCAATGTTATTAGCGATACAAAAATAGCGATAATTTTTCTCATTGCAGTATTTCTTTTAAATATTTAACATTTTCGCCATAATTAACTTTCACGTTGCGCACTTGGTTGACGTCCCTGCTGCGTTCAACGAAGAGCCATCCGGACCATCCGGTGGCGTCGAGCGCCTTCTTGATTTTCTTCATGTTTATGGCCTTGTCGTGGCGCAGCCACACGCCGTCGGTATTGCTTGCGTGGATGGCACAGATACGGTCCTTGCCCAGGGTCTTTATTTCCTTGGCGATGTCTTGCTTGTTCTCGACGGCGGTCTGGAACTTGTAGAATATCTTTATGCCGTCGGAGCCAATCTCGTCGAGCAGCCTGATGTTGCCCTCGGCGTCGAGCGGGGTGTCTATTCCTATTACCTTGCCGCGGGCCTTGGCCATCTCGCCCGCCTCATGCAGCCGCCATACTATCTGCCGGCGCAGTTCTGTAGAGTCGGCCCAGCCGTTGCCGCAGCCGCCTAAAGGCAGAAAGGCTACGCGCGCACCGAATACGTCCATCGTGTTTAGGCAGTCCTGTATAAGCCAGCGCCAGCTTTCTTTCTTGGCGAAACTCTGGCCGTAGAAGCCCGACATGGCTACCGCGCCTACATCTATGCCGAAGCTGTCGGCCATGTGGGTGAATACGCGCACCGACTCGGGGTCGCGCATCTTGTTGTCGAAAGAGTTGCGTGTGCCGAGGCCGCCCATGTCCATCTCGAGCCCGTCGCAGCCCAGTTCTTTGGCCAGCTTGAACTCGCCGAGCTTCTGGCGCTTGAGCACCATCCAGTCGCAAACTCCGATTTTGTAGCGCTGTTGCGCTATGATTGACTCGGGAATGACCATCCCCGCCGCCAATATCAGTAAGGTGATAAAATAACGTTTCATGATACCTTAAAGACGCTTGCTGTCCCGTTTTGTACTATGTCGGTACCTTTTAATTGTGATATGATTACCCCGTGTTTTGCGAAAGACCGTCTTTCGCGTTGCAAAAGACGGTCTTTTACACGATAAAAGGCCACCTTTTACAAGCTAAAAGATGGCCTTTTGCACGGCGCCTTGTCATGAAGTGACGCCGGTTAGTAGTAAGTCATTGTTATTCAGTAGGTTCGGCTGCTTCTTCGCCGGTCTCGTCCTCCTGGTCTTCGGTAGCCTGGTCTTTCCACATGTCGCCGCTGAAGTCAGCGCCGATGTCGTATCCGGCAATGCCGTCGCAAAGGCCTTTGTAGGCTATCTTGCGGCCGTAGTTCTCGTCGAATAGGTTGGGCTTGTCGCCCTTGAGCCAGTACTCGTGCTCATCGGCGGCGTCAGACAGTGTCCATACTACGAAGCCTCCGCGCTGCTCGGCAGGCACGTTCTCCTTGTACGACTCGATAATCATCTGGTAAACGTCTGACTGCAGCTGCAGGTCTTCCTGCGTCGGCGATGATGTTCCGAGGGCTACGTCAAGCTCGCTTACGCGCACCAGCTTGCCCGTTGCGGCCAGGGTCTGGAACATCTGGTCCACCTGCTCTCTCGTGATGCCGTTAGCCTGTACGTGCATCTGCGTGGCTATGCCGTCTACCTGGGTAGTGCTGTTCTGGTCGATATAGTTCACGAAGTCGATGAGCTTTGCCAGTTTGGTCGGATTTGTCTCAAGTCCGTATTCGTTGACGTACAGCTTCATGCCTGCGAGAGCGTGGTCGCGGGCTATCTCGAAGGCTCTCGTAGCGTAGTCCATGCCGAGGTAATAGCCCCAGTAGAAGTGGTTGTCGCCCCAGTTAAGCGTAAGTCCTGTCTCCTCGTTCTCTACCGGAGCGGCGTCATACTGCGTCAGGCCGTTTGCGTCTTCCCAGCTTCCGCCGAATTGGTTGTCAATGCCGCGGTAGTAGCCGTCGTCGGTAATCGGCTCGTTGATGACGTCCCAACCCACGAAACGGGTGTCGTTCTTCACGTGGTCGAGCATTCCGCCTATCCAGCTCTCCATAGCTCCGAGCAGTGCCTGGCGTTTCTCTTCGGGAGTTTTCAGTATGTACGTGATCGTGGTGGCGCGCGTCGCGCGGTTGGCCCGTGTGCCTGCGCCTTGCTCGATGCGCGTTCCGAACTCAACGTTGTCGATGTAATAGGTGCCGGCCACGGCTCCGAAATTTATCAGCATGCGGTTCATGTTGGCCATCGTGCAGGTATATTCGCATTCGATGTCGGTCCAGTCAGTGCCCACAGAGAATGTATAGTATCCTTCTCCGCTATAATCGGTGCTGTTCTGTACGGCAAACTGCAATGAGCCCGCCGGCGTTGACGATTTTACTTTGGCCCTGAACACGTAAGTCTGGCCCACCGTCAGCGGTGAAGTCAGGTCATAGGCCAGTTGCGCTGCGTGGCTTTCTGCGTCTGTCGGGTTGTTCAGCACCAGGCCGTATGACCCGTCAAAGCCTTCGCCTGCTACTACTTCGTATGTCGAACTGTTGCCCCAACTGCTCCAGCCCGTAGTGTTTCCCATCTCGAAGTCGCCGTTCTGGAGCAATGTCAGGATGTCGCCGTCAGTCTCGACAATCATCTGTGGAGCAATGAGCGAGTAAAGGTAGTTCTGCCTTTGCTGCGTATGCCAGATGAAGTTGTGGCCGAATATCTGCTTGTCGCCGGGCACCTTGGCCGTGAAAGCGTCGAGCGTGGCCGTGTTAAGCGTTCCGTCAGAGTTCACCATGGCGTCCATCTTCATGGCATTGCCTGTTACGAACTGCTGGAAATGCGCGTCGCAAAGTCCTGCGTAGTCGGGGTGCTCGCCGTCGGCGTCGATATAATAGTTGGCCGTCAGGCCCACTCCTATGGGCGTCTCGGGCATATTCTGGGCCATGTAGTTCTTTATGTAGTCGTAATGGTCTATCTCCTCCTGAAGCTGCAGCGGTATCTCGTCGGAAGTTACGGGATTATGCCCCTCCGGAGTGTGCCACTCCATCTTCTCGTCATAGCAGCCCGTGAGCAGCAGCGGGGCGGCAAGCATCGGGAAAATTATCTTGTTCAGTTTCATGATATTCTGTTTTTTGTTATGTTACTTTAAGTTGACCGGCCGCCAGGCGGCGGAATGCAGCCCGCCGGCCGGTCTGCTTATGGATTATTCTTCTTCGTCGGGGAAGTCTGATATTATTTCGCTTGCGCAAGGCACGATACGCCAATTGTCGATATAGATGCGTCCCGTGAATACCGAAGACTTAAACTCGGTACCGTCGCCGAGCGTGATGTCGGTGTTGACGAAGCCCATGCCGAAGTTCTTGTACGTGGCGGCGTTGCGCTCGTCGATGACCTCGCGGAAGGTGGGAGAGTCGCCGGCTTCTATCTCTGCGGCATACTTGCGGAACTCGCTGAACGGTATCGTTACCGTCTGCCAGCCGGTAGTATGGAACGGAACGTTCTCGTTGTCTACGATCCAAGGTATGTAGAAAGCGCACTGGGCGCCGTCAGACGCATCGTCAGAGTTATACCCTCCGAAGTTGAAATTGTTGAACAGGCACACCTCTATCTGGCCGGTTCCGCCCCAGGCGTCGGGTACGTAGATGTCAAACTGTAGCGCTACGTCGGTTAGCAGGGTGGTGTCAGATATCTCGTCGGTCATCCAGTTCCAGTCATCCAAGTCGTCGCCGTTGGTCCAGCACTCGGTTGCGCGTGACTTCATTGCTGCCACTCCGCCTGCGTCGAGCATGCGTTGCGGAACTATCTGGAGCACTTTTCCGCGACCGGTGTTCAGCGGGTCGTCCACGAGATCTGTCTTTCCTATCTGGCTGCCCTCGCCTTCAGTGCCCCAGTATCCGAGGGTTCCGTTGCCGTCGAAGTCGAGAATCATGCACGTGCGGTTGTTGAAGTATTCAGGCGACACGGCCGTTCCGTTGGCACAGGTGACGGTTATCGCACCGTAGGTGCTCACTCCTCTCGGCATTACGAACGAGAACCACTCGCCGTCCTCATCCTCGGGAGCGTTGGTGATGACGGTAATCTGCGAGCCGTCGGGCAGTGTTACGAGCGATGTTTCCTGAAGGTTCTCTCCTCGTACAACCACCGTCTCGCCAGGCATTGGCAGCGTGTTGTCAATGCTTGTGATGATGGGCGACGCTGCGCGTATCGTAAACGGATAGGTGTATTCGGTGCCGCCCTTGACAAAGCGGATGGTGTTGCGCTGCTCAGGGTCAGCCTCGCTTACGGGTGTGTCGGTGTCGATCGACACGATGATGTTGGTATTCGTAACGTATGCTACGTTGAAATATGTCTCGAAACCGTTGATGTACAGTTCCCTAAGTCCTGCAAAGCCCGAACCCTCGATGCGGATAGTCTGCCCCAGACGGGCAAAGTCAACAGGCCTGTCGGGCACGTCAGAGTCAGCGTCTTCAAGGTAAATCTGCGTCACGGTGATGGGCGAGCTGCTTGAAGCCTCGTCGTCATCGTTGCATGAAACGAGGCCGAGAGTTGCCAGTGTGAGGCAGAACAGCCAAATATGTTTTAAGCTTTTCATGATTTAAATGTCGTTAAATGTTATTTATCCATCGGTTTTGGGTTGTAAGGCTTTACGGTTATAAGGGACTTGCAGTGTTTATTCAGCATACCCGTATGACCATAAAACCTATAAACCTCATGACCTTATTTAATTAATTGTACAGTTGCTCGTCCGTTACTTCACGTTCTCCGAATTCATAAGCCACGGTCTGCAGGTTACCGTTACCGTCGCTCTGCAGGTATGGGTTGCGGTTTACGTCAGTGTCTGGATAAGGCAACTTCAGGTTTCTTACTGTCGCCGTAGCTACGCCCGGGCCTACTCCCGTCCAATCGTCGGGCAACTTATATTCATGCGTTGAGGCGTCATAATAGTTTGCGTTGCGGTTCTGCGAATTCAGGTAGTTCACCACTTCCTGTTGGTGATAATATGCGCGCCTTACCAGGTCGTACCAATACTGTCCCTCGAACGCCAGCTCTACGCGGCGTTCATGGCGCAGGTCTTCGTATGAGATGCTGGGCTTGGGAGCAAGTCCGGCACGTGTCCTTAAGGCATTGAAATAGTAAAGGGCCGTTTCGTCGCTCGTTGACTGGTTGTTGCCCAATATCGCCTCGGCAAGGTTGAGATACACTTCGGCAAGGCGAAGCATGTGGGTGTTGATTCCGCTCGACTGCTTGTAGCTTACGCCGTTGTCGTCAATCGTGCCGACGACATACTTCTTGATGTTGGCTCCCTGCGTGGCAGCGTCTTCCGTTATGCCGTAAGTATAGCCGCCGCCTTTGGTGTTAAGTTCGGGATAATACTCGCCGTACCACGCAACTGACTCGTGCTTGCGTAGGTCGTTAGGCTCGTACTCTACGAAAAGGTCATATGAGCAGTATGTAGCTCCGCCCCAGTTGGTGCCGTCGCACACCATCGTAGACCATCCGAAGAACGTGGATATAGTCTGGTTTGCGCCCCATCCAATGGCGTCGGTAGAGCCTTGCAGCCACTGTAGCTGGAACATATCTTCCTTGCAGTTGTTGTTCTCGATCTTGAACAAGTCGCCGTATTTCTCCATAAGACTGAAGTTAGACTCGGTTATAACCTTCATGGCGGCGCGGCGTGCGAGGTCAAGATAGTATTCGTTACGTGTTCCGCGGTTGAAGTCTGTGGCTACGTTTGTGCCGTCGTAACGGCCTTCGGTGGTCAGTCCGGCCATTGAAAGATACAATCTCGACAGCATTCCGTAAGCCGTGTACTTGTTGATACGGCCCGTGGCAGGTGACGTGGCAGGCAGGTTTACGGCAGCATATTCGAGGTCGCGGATGGCGAATTCCATGACGTCGGCGCGCGGATTGGCCGGCACGACGTAGTTGTTGACCATGTCGCTGGTGTTAGAGTAGATAATGGCGTCGCCCCACAGCGAGGCAATGTACCAGTAAGCAAGGCCGCGCATGAAGCGTGCCTCGGCAATGCCGTGCGTCTTTGCTTCTTCGCTGACGTTCGATGTCGAGCGCTCCTCTATGTTGTTGATTGTGTTGTTGGCCTGCGCTACCACTGAGTAAAGCGAGCCCCAGGCTTGGAAAAGGCCCTCGCTCAGTCCGTTCTCGTTGAAGTTCGTGTACGGATATATGTAGTTAGAGTATTGCGCCGTTATGTTGTTGGCCTTTCCGTCGCCCATTCCGTAATAGGCTTGGTCGTTAAAGTTGTTCCACACGTAGTTGTAAAGCGGGAACACGGCCTCGCTAATGGCCTCGTCGCTGTTGAAGAACGTCTCGGCGTTGATGTTGGTTGTATTCTCCTGATCGAGGAAGTCCTCTGCGCAAGAGGTCAGGCCCAGTCCGGCGGAAAGGAGCGAGCCGAATAATAATATCTTGGTTTTCATATTCTCCTTTATATTATAATGTTCTCTTTTTATTCCTGTTCGTACGGATCTGCGTTAAAAAGTTATGTTAAGACCGAATGTATAGATACGCGGTGAAGGATAACGTCCGTAGTCTACGCCGGTCATCAGCGCGTCGCCGTACATCGAGCCGACCTCAGGGTCATAACCGCTGTAGTTGGTCCAGGTGTAGACGTTCTGCAGATTCATGTAAACCTTCAGGTTCTGCAGTTTCAGCTTGTTCACGATTGACTTGGGGAAGGTATAGCTGAGCGAGATGTTCTGCAGGCGGATGTATGAGCCGTCCTCGACCCATAGGTCGCTTACGCGGCTGTTGGCGTTGGTCGTGGATGCGCTGAGGCGGGGCAGGCGTGATGACGGATTTGTTACGTGCAGGTTACGGAAATCGTCATCAGGCAGGTTCGGGTCAATTACGCCTATCCTTGCATAATCGGCGCATTCAGCCAGCAGGTTGCTGTTTACGCGCACGTCGCCGAGACTCTTTCTCGTAAGGTTAAGGATGTCGTTACCATAGCTTCCGTTGAAGAATATCGTGAGGTCAAAGCCTTTCCATGAGAACGTGTTGCCGATACCGTAGGTGAAGTCGGGCTGCGGGTCGCCGATGAACGTACAGTCCTCGGCGTTGATTACGCCGTCCTTGTTTATGTCCTCGAAGATGTAGTCGCCGATCCATGTTCCCGACTCGCTGATAGAGCTGCCTTCAGGTATTGCCACGGGGCGTACCACTCCTTGGGCGTCCTTATAGTAGAAGTCCTCCGGACGGTCGAACCGGCCGATCACCTTATATCCGTAAAGCTGGCCTACGGGCTTGCCAACGACGGTACGTGTAACGGTGTTGTTTTCGGTGGTGAGCAGGGTCTTGTCGATTGACGCGCTCTCGGTGTCGAGGCGGGTCACCTTGTTGCGGTTGAGCGAGAAGGTGATGTTGGTGCGCCACTGGAATCCGCCCTTGTCGATGTTCACCGTGTTGAGGGTCATCTCGATACCTGTGTTGCGCATTGAACCTACGTTCTGCCACGGGTTCGAGGCTGCGCCGTTACCGTAAGAACCTAAGTATGTAGGCAACGGCAGCTGGAGCAGCAGGTCGTCAGTGTTCTTGTAATACCAGTCGAAGATGAACTCGATGCGGTTCTGGAAGAGGTTGAGGTCGAAGCCTATGTTCCATGACGTCGTTGTCTCCCATTTCAGGTCAGGGTTAGGAGTGTTGGCGTTGAGCACTCCGGTGCCCCACGGCGTGCCCTTCGAGGCGAGCAGAGCCATGTAAGCCCAGTCTGAAACGTTCTGGTTACCGGTAGAACCCCAGCCGAGACGCAGCTTCAGGTTGTTGATCACTTTGCTTGCCTTGGCCATGAACTTCTCGTTGGATACGCGCCATGCGAGCGCCGCTGACGGGAACCAACCCCAGCGGTTGCCGCGCGCGAAGCGCGAGCTGCCGTCGCGGCGGAGCGTTGCGGTGATGAGGTAGCGGTCGTCATAAGAGTAGAACGCGCGTCCGAAGTAAGAGAATATGGAGTTGTCGTTCTGCGTACCCGTACCCGTCGACGTCGTAATGTCGCCTGCCGAGGGGTCGTGAGTGCTGTTAGAGAGGAAGCCGTTGGCCGTGCTCACCTGGTTCTCCCAGTGCGATTGGCTCATCTCCTGTCCAAGCATTATGTTTACGGTGTGCTTTTCGGCAAAGACGTTCTGATAGGTCAGGATGTTGCGCCATGACCAGTATTTGGTGTCGGTCTTGGTCCAGCGGCCCGTGCGGGTGTTGCTTACCAGGGCGCCGAACGTATAGTCAGGCTCGTAATAGTAGAACTTGTTGAGGTTATAGTCGGCCGAGAGCTCGGTCTTGAACGTCAGTCCCTTGTAGAGCGTAGCTTCAAGATTGGCGTTGAAGCGGAAGTTCATCTTCTTGTTATAGTTTTCGCGCAACTCGGCCAGCGCCACCGCGTTGACCGGCATGTAAACGTCGTCAGGACCGTCAAATGAGCCGTCGGCGCTCCTTACTGCTACCGAGGGCTGCTGCATCAGGGTGTTCATGATGACGTCGTTGTCGGCGCCCACTTCCTGCTTAGAATCCGTAAGCGAGAAGCTGAGGCTGGCCTTGAGCCACTTCTTCACCTGCGCGTCGGTGTTGCCGCGCAGCGTGAGGCGCTTGTATCCCGAACCTACGGCGATACCGTCCTGGTTTAGGTAGCCGGCCGAGAACGAGTAGGTGGCCTTGTCTGAACCTCCGGTCACAGAGATGTTGTGGCTCGTCATGAGCGCGCTGCGGAATAGTTCGTCCTGCCAGTTGGTACCGGGACCGAGGGCGTCGGGATTAACGAAGGCGTCCTCATACTCCCTTATGCCCACTTCCGCACGCGCGTTGCTGTGGCGGGCATACTCCTGAAGGTTCATCATTGGCAGCTCACGCGTCATCTCCTGCCAGCCCACGTAGCCGTCATAGGTCACAGAGGCTTCGCCGGCCTTACCCCTGCGGGTGGTGATCATGATGACGCCGTTAGCGGCGCGGGCGCCGTAGATGGCGGTTGCCGACGCGTCCTTGAGCACGTCCATCGATACGATGTCGCTCGGGTTGATACTTGCCAGCGGGTTGTTGCTCGACAAGGGGTCGCTTGTGTCGGTGCTCTGTGGCTCTACAACAATGCCGTCGATTACGAAAATCGGCTGGTTGGTTGAGTTGAGCGAGTTGATACCGCGGATACGGATACTGGTGTTCGCGCCCGGAGTACCTGAGTTGGCCTGAATCTGTACGCCGGCAGCGCGTCCCTGGAGCACCTGGTCTATACTGGTGGGAACGGCGCGCTCGATTGACTCCGAGTTGACCGATACAACGGAACCGGTTACGTCCGAACGTTTCATCTGGCCGTAACCTACCACGACCACTTCGCTCAGTGCCTGGGTGTCGGATATCATCCTGACGTCAACCTTAGTCTTGTTGCCTACGTTTACGTCCTGGTTCTGATAGCCAAGATAGGAGAAGGTAAGTGTGGCACCCGGGTTTACCTTAATAGTATAGTAACCGTCAAGGTCAGTGACGGCTACCGACTTGGTGCCTTTTTCTCTTACCGTTGCGCCGATGATAGGCCCCTCTTCGTCGGTGACCTGTCCTTTCACGGTTATTGTTGACCCCTGGGCGAAGGCCATTAATGGCAGTATGCTCATGAGGAACAGCAAACCGAGAGTCTTGCAAACTTTGATAGAGTGTTTCATGATTCGGTTTTTTTTATGTTATTTAAAGTAAAAAATGTTTCTCGAACGCAAAATTATATAATTATGACAAAGCTCTTGTTATAATATGTTTCAGCGGCGTTTCAAAATGTCTCATACCGCTTGGAAGGGCCATTTTTTCGATATTTTGAGACATTTTATGATAGTATATTGAAACATTTGCCATTTACGGCGAAACTTATCAGCAATATAAGTTTGCGTATCAAATATTACTGTTGCGGCGCTTTGGCGCTCATCGGCTGCGCGCTGTCGTGCGTATCGGTGGCGACAGGCGGCCTTTTGCGTCGCGAAAGGCCGTGTTTTGTACAATAAAAGGCCACCTTTTACAAGCTAAAAGGTGGCCTTTTACGAACTGCCTGATTGCCAGGCTGTTATGTATGCATGTTATTTCACGTTGCCAACATTGACAAGATACTCGGCGATTTGTACGGCGTTGAGCGCCGCGCCCTTGCGTATCTGGTCGCCGCTGAGCCAGAATGTAAGCCCGTTCTCGTCGGCCAGGTCCTTGCGGATACGGCCTACGTATACGTCGTCCTTGCCCGCCGTGTCGAGCGGCATGGGGTAAACAAGGTGCTCGGGGTCGTCCTCAAGAGTAACGCCCGGCGCGGCGGCTATTGCCTGGCGCGCCTCCTCTACGCTTATGGGGCGCTCTGTCTCAATCCATACGGATTCTGAGTGAGCCCTGAGCGACGACACACGCACGCACATTGCGGAGCACTTCACGTCGCTGTGCATTATCTTGCGCGTCTCGTTAAACATCTTCATCTCCTCCTTGGTGTATCCGTTGGGCTGGAAAACGTCTATCTGGGGAATCACGTTGTACGCCAGCTGGTGGGGAAACTTGCTTACCGTTACCGGCTGTCCGTCCATAATCTCCTTGTACTGTTGCTGCAGCTCGGCCATCGCCGCGGCGCCTGCGCCGCTCGCGCTCTGGTAGCTTGCGATGTGTATGCGGCGTATGTGGCTCAGCTTCTCGAGCGGTTGCAGCACTACAACCATCATTATCGTGGTGCAGTTAGGGTTGGCGATGATTCCGCGCGGGCGGTTGAGGGCGTCCTCGGCGTTGCACTCGGGAACGACCAACGGCACGTCGTCATCCATGCGGAAGGCGCTCGAGTTGTCAATCATCACTGCTCCGTACTTGGTAATGTCGGCCGCGTACTCTTTTGATGTGCCGGCTCCCGCCGACGTGAAGGCTATGTCTATGTCCTTGAAGTCGTCGTTGTGCTGCAGCAGTTTTACCTCGTACTCCTTGCCCTTGAATGTGTACTTGGTGCCTGCCGACCGTTTAGAACCGAACAACACGAGGTTGTCAATAGGAAAATCTCTCTCTGCGAGCACCCTGAGAAACTCTTGTCCCACGGCTCCGCTCGCCCCAACGATTGCTACGTTCATATTATTATATACTTTATTTAATGTTTGCGGAAGTTAGAGAAGTTAAAGAAGTTAGAGAAGTTAAAGCCGAATGACCTGTCGGGTGAAAGGTTAAGAGTGAAAAATGGGAAACCATTGTTATTCCATCATTATTGCCATAATCCATTAATTCATTAACGAGTCATTCGGCTTTAACTTCTTTAACTTCTTTAAATTCCATAAATTCCATATTACAAAATTTCGCCTGCAAAAGTACAACTTTTAAGCCAAATGTTATAAAATCATGATTTTTTTTTGCAATTTTGCATGCAAAAACACAGCTTGACATAACATATATGCCCGGATTGTCACAATATTTTCCCATAACGTCGCCCACGATGATATTCTTCGTCGTGCTGTGCATCATACTCTTCGCGCCCATTGTCATGGGTAAGCTGCGCATTCCCCATATCGTGGGAATGGTGCTCGCGGGCGTTGTCGTGGGGCCACACGGGCTAAACATACTGGCCAAGGACAGCTCGTTCGACCTCTTCGGGCACGTCGGCCTATATTATATAATGTTCCTGGCCGGACTTGAGATGAACATGGCCAACTTCCGCAAGAACCGCGTGCGCACGTTCACCCACGGCATAATGGCCTTCGTCATACCTATGGCAATGGGCTTCTTCATCAACCGAGGGGTGCTTGAGTACAGCATTATGACGTCCATACTTCTGGCCAGCATGTACGCCTCGCATACCATAATAACTTACCCCATCGTCATGCGTTACGGCCTTGCCCGCCAGCGTAGCGTCACGATAGCCGTCGGCGCGACAGCCATCACCGACACGCTGACGCTGCTCGTGCTCGCCATCGTCGGCGGAATGTTCAAGGGCGAGATTACCGGTATCTTCTGGCTCGTGCTCTTTCTCAAGATAGCCGCCGTATTCTTCGTGATAATATACTTCTTTCCACGGATAGCGCGGTTCTTCTTCCATCGCTATGGCGACAACGTGGCGCAGTTCATCTTCGTGCTCGCCATGACTTTCCTCGGCGCCGGGCTGATGGAGCTTATCGGCATGGAAGGGTTGCTCGGGGCGTTCCTTACGGGACTGGTGCTCAACCGCTACGTGCCCAACCTGTCGCCGTTGATGCTTCATCTCGAGTTTGTCGGCAACGCCATTTTCATACCTTATTTCCTTATAGGCGTCGGCATGCTTGTCAACGTGAGGCTTCTCTTCGGCGGGCTTGACACCATCCAGGTGGCATGCGTCATGATATTGGTGGCCTTGACGAGCAAGTGGATTGCGTCGTTCTTCACCCAAAAGCTCTTCGGCATGCGTGCCGTGGAGCGTGAACTGATATACGGACTGAGCAACGCGCAGGCCGGAGCCACCCTGGCGGCAGTCATGGTTGGATATAACTTGATAACACCGTCAGGACAAAGGCTGCTTAACGACGACGTGCTTAACGGCACGGTGATACTTATCTTGGTGACGTGTATCTTCAGTTCGTTCACTACCGAGCGTGCCTCGAAGCAGATTGCGCTCGAGAACAGCGCGGCCGTTCCAGAGGACGAGAAGGCCGACGACGAGAAGATAATGGTGCCGATAAAGCACGATACGAGCATTGACACGCTTGTGGGGCTTGCCGTAATGATGCGCAACAGGGTACTTAACCGTGGCATTGTGGCGCTCAACGTTGTTTATGACGACACCAACAGGCTACAGTATCAGGAGCGAGGGCGGCGCCTTCTGGCGCATGTTACGAAGGTGGCCAACTACTCCGGCGTAATGGTTCAGACTCAAGTACGCATAGCTACGAATATAACCAATGGCATAAAGCACGCCTTCAAGGAATTCAACGCTTCCGAAATCATCATGGGAATGCATGCAGGGCAAGACTCGGCAAGGCAGTTCTGGGGAGAGTTCATACCAGGATTGTTCTCCGGACTGAACCGACAAATCATAATAGTGCGCTGCTTGCGGCCTTTCAATACGATACGGCGCATACAGGTGGCAGTGCCCTCGAGGGCTGAGCTTGAGCCTGGATTCTACCGTTGGTTGGAGCGGTTGACCCGAATGGCGGAGAACCTTGAATGCCGCATGCAGTTCCATGCCAAGCGCGAGACGCTGTCGCTCATCAACCAATATATACAGAGCCACCATCCGAGTGTGCAGGCCGAATACACGTACATGGCGCATTGGATAGACATGCCGAAACTTTCCTCTGGCGTGGCTGACGACCATCTGTTCGTAGTCGTTACGGCTCGTAAAGGCACCATATCGTACAAATCGGCCTTGGAACGCCTGCCCGAGGAGCTTACGGGAAATTTCTCAGGCAAGAGCCTGATGATAATCTTCCCCGACCAATACGGCGAATCGGTGGATATTATGACGTTCGCTGACCCGCAGCACCATGAGCAGCGCAGCGCGTACGACATGCTGACAACGTGGATAAGGAAACATTTTAATTAATAGTAGACAAGCATACGAGTAACAAGCAGACAAGGAGATATGCCTTGTTACGATATTTTGAATCGAAGTAAGCTATTAAGGCATATCTCCTTGTCTGCTTGTTACTCGTATGCTTGTCAACTCAAAATAAAAGAAAATGATAGACATCAAAGGTATAACAAAGAGCTTCGGTTCACTGCAAGTACTCAAGGGAATCGACCTGCACATAGACAAAGGCGAGGTGGTGAGCATTGTCGGTCCGAGCGGAGCCGGCAAGACAACCCTTCTTCAGATAATAGGCACGCTTGACAAGCCTGACAGTGGCGACATCATTATAGATGGAACGGACGTAAGGAAGCTTGGCGCTAAGAAACTGTCGGAGTTCCGCAACAGGCGTATCGGCTTTGTTTTCCAGTTCCACCAGTTGCTGCCGGAGTTTACGGCAGTGGAGAATGTCATGTTGCCGGCGTTTATTGCGGGTATGTCAAAGAGCGAGGCCAAGAAGCGTGCGATGGAGCTTTTAGACTTCATGGGGCTTTCTGACCGTGCCGACCATAAGCCCAACGAACTGTCCGGAGGCGAGAAGCAGCGAGTGGCCGTGGCGCGCGCGCTGGTAAACAGGCCGGCCGTGATACTGGCTGACGAACCGTCAGGAAGCCTTGACTCAAAGAACAAGGATGAGCTCCACCGGCTGTTCTTCGACCTTAGGGACAGGACAGGGCAGACGTTCGTCATCGTGACGCACGACGAAAGCCTTGCCAAAATCACCGACAGGACGATTGAAATGAAGGACGGAATGCTGGAAATGGAAGACGAGCTTTCTTTGAATACAAGTAGTTAAGGAGTTATGTAGTCAAGGAGTTAAGACAAATGTCTTGTTGCACAATGTCATACAAGAAATAGACAAGCGGCTTAACCCGGTGTAGGCATTTGTCTTAACTCCTTGACTACATAACTCCTTAACTCCACATAAATACAATAATAAGAGAAGAATTATGACCTTTATAAAATTAGGTGACTACAACCGCATGACCGTGGTCAAGCAGGTTGATTTCGGAATATATCTTGACGGAGGCGACGAAGGGGAGGTGCTTATGCCCGCGAGATACGTGCCAGAGGGCTGTAAGCCGGGTGACGAGCTTGACGTTTTCGTCTACCTTGACAACGAGGAGCGGCTCGTGGCAACCACGCAGACGCCGCTGGCCAAGGTGGGCGACTTCGCTTTCCTCAAGGTGTCGTGGGTGAACGAGTACGGTGCGTTCCTCGACTGGGGACTGATGAAAGACCTTTTCTGCCCTTTCCGTGAGCAGAAAATGAAGATGGAGAAGGACAAGGGGTATATCGTGCACGTGCATCTTGACAAAGAGAGCTACCGTATAGTGGCTTCGGCTAAGGTCGAGCACTATTTTGACCCGTCGTTCCCGCCGTATCAGCATGGCGACGAGGTTGACCTGCTTGTATGGCAGAAGACCGACCTTGGCTTCAAGGTCATAATCGACAACCGCTTCCCCGGCCTCGTCTACAAGAACCAGGTGTTCAGGGATATACGCACGGGCGACCGCCTTACAGGCTACATCGACATCGTGCGCGAGGACGGCAAGATAGACGTAATGCTGCAACCTACCGGGCGGCAGATGACCATGAATCTCAGCGACGTGCTGCTCGACTATCTTGAAAGTCACGGCGGAGTATGCCCGCTAACGGACAAGAGCCCTGCCGAGGACATTTATTCGATGTTCAATGTAAGCAAGAAAAACTACAAGAAGGCTGTGGGCGACCTGTACAAACGCCGCCTGATAGTGCTTTGTGACGACTGTATAAAGTTGAGAAAGTAAACAATTGCCGTGAGCGCCCCTTGTAGGGCGCATTGCCAAAGGCCACCTTTTACATGCTGAAAGGTGGCTTTTGGTATTGTTACGGACGGTCTGCGGGGCGTATGCCGTGCGCCATATGCCGGCTGTCGGCCATTCATCGAGGCCAGATTGCTACATTCCGTAAAATGAATACAACTGTCCGTAACATCGGTAAGCAGGCTTACGCGTGTATGCATTACCTTTGCAGCGTGAAACAAAAAGGTAATAAGTATGGAAGACATTTTCGAGAAAGACTTGTCCGGAGCCATGGTCTCGCCGGACGAACCCGGATATGACAAGCTGATAAACTCTATCTTCGAGACCATGAGGCAGGCTTATGAGCTTAACGACGGATACCATACGCCCGAAGAGACGCGCGGCTACCTCTCGCGCATTACGGGCCGGGAGATAGACCCGTCGGTTACTTTGCTGCCGCCGTTTTATGTTGATTTCGGCAAGAATATCCGTATTGGCAAGCGTTGCTGGATACAGCAGGGATGCACGTTCTTCGACCGTGGCGGGATAACCTTGGGCAACGATGTGTTCATCGCGCCGAAAGTTAACCTCATAACAATCAACCACGACCCCGACCCTGATAACCGCAGCGCCACTTACGGCCGTCCGATAGTGATAGAGGACAAGGTGTGGATAGGCATAAATTCAACCGTCTTGCCCGGTGTGAGGATTGGTTATGGAGCGATAGTCGGCGCCAACAGCGTGGTGACGCGTGACGTTCCGCCGATGACGGTAGTGGGAGGCAATCCCGCGAAGGTTATTAAGACGATAGAGCCAAGGCGCAAGTAACAGGTATTAAGAGGACGTCTTGACTTGACGGCGGCGGCGCGGGCAGGCTGGAAGCCTTGTCCGTGCCGCTTTGTTTTATGTCGATGTCCGTGGAGAGTCAAGTCTTTTTAAGGCCGGGGCGGCGGAAGATAATTACGTAAGTGTAGCTGGTGTTCCCGCTTGCGGTGGTCATTCGCCCTTGTTCCTGACCGTGTGTGCTTAAGCCGTAGGTGGCGTCATGGCGGCTGGCTCGTTGCCCTCTAAAAGCCTGTGGCCCAATGCTTTTCCGCATGCCGTATGTAAAGGCACGGCGTGCGGCCTTCGGCTGTATGGGGTAAGGCCGTGGCGAGGTTTGCCAAAGGTCGTGTTTTGCGTTGCGAAAGACGGCCTTTTATCGCCTTGTTGACGGCCTTTTGCGCTGTAAAAGGCCGTCTTTCGCAATCAGCCCGCCGTAATGTCGGTGGTTAGCGCGCAGCGCTTCATTCATCGGCGGGGGCTAAAACGCTGACAGGATATGCCATATTATGCGCTAACAAGAGGGAACATCTGCCACATATTGCGACAAAATGGCATGCCGGTTGGCATAGTTACGCTGTTGGCATACGTTTTGTTAAATAATTAGTGGCTTTTTGCCGGGATATGGAGCGGCAATGTTCCGATACCGCAAAAGCATTACTAAATTGATAACAAATAAAAAAAGAAATAATTATGGGAAAGATTATTGGAATTGACTTAGGTACAACAAACTCTTGCGTTGCCGTGTTTGAGGGCAACGAACCTGTTGTAATAGCTAACAGCGAAGGCAAGCGCACCACCCCTTCGGTTGTAGGTTTCGTAAAGGACGGTGAGCGTAAGATTGGCGACCCGGCTAAACGCCAGGCCATCACCAACCCGAAGAACACCATCTACTCAATCAAGCGCTTCATGGGCGAGACGTACGACCAGAGCCGCAAGGAGGCTGAGCGCGTACCGTTCACGGTAGTGAATGAGGGCGGTTATCCCCGTGTAGACATCGACGGACGCAAATACACTCCGCAGGAAATCTCGGCCATGGTGCTGCAGAAGATGAAGAAGACCGCCGAGGACTATCTCGGACAGGAAGTGACCGACGCTGTCATCACCGTGCCGGCATACTTCTCTGACTCTCAGCGCCAGGCTACGAAGGAAGCCGGACAGATTGCCGGCCTCAACGTTCGCCGTATCGTCAACGAGCCTACGGCAGCCGCGCTGGCCTACGGCGTTGATAAGGCCAACAAGGACATGAAGATCGCCGTGTTCGACCTTGGCGGCGGTACGTTCGATATATCAATACTTGAGTTTGGCGGCGGCGTGTTCGAGGTGCTTTCAACCAACGGCGACACCCACCTCGGCGGCGACGACTTCGACCAGGTAATCATCGACTGGCTCGTTGACGGCTTCAAGGCCGACGAAGGCATAGACCTTTCTAAGGACCCGATGGCAATGCAGCGCCTGAAGGAAGCTGCCGAGAAGGCTAAGATAGAGCTGTCAAGCTCAAGCTCAACGGAAATCAATCTGCCGTACATCACGGCTGAAGGCGGTGTGCCCAAGCACCTGGTAAAGACCCTTACACGCGCACAGTTCGAGCAGCTGGCACATTCGCTCATCCAGGCTTGCCTTGTTCCGTGCCAGAACGCCATACGCGACGCCAAGCTGACAACGTCGGACATCGACGAGGTTATCCTCGTGGGCGGTTCAAGCCGTATACCTGCCGTGCAGGAGTTGGTTAAGAACTACTTTGGCAAGGAGCCTTCAAAGGGTGTCAACCCCGACGAGGTGGTAGCTGTAGGAGCAGCCATCCAAGGCGCAATCCTCAACAAGGAGAGCGGCGTAGGCGACATCGTGCTGCTCGACGTGACACCGCTTACACTCGGTATCGAGACAATGGGCGGCGTGATGACAAAGCTTATCGACGCCAACACCACCATTCCGTGCAAGAAGAGCGAAGTGTTCTCTACCGCAGTTGACAATCAGACGGCCGTAACAATACATGTACTCCAGGGCGAGCGACCGATGGCTGCGCAGAACAAGAGCATAGGCCAGTTCAATCTTGAAGGCATAGCGCCGGCACGCCGTGGCGTTCCTCAGATTGAGGTAACCTTCGACATCGACGCCAACGGTATCCTCAACGTAAGCGCCAAGGACAAGGCTACCGGCAAAGAGCAGGCCATCCGCATAGAGGCTTCGTCAGGTTTGACACAGGACGAGATAAACCGCATGAAGGCAGAGGCCGAGCAGAACGCCGAGAACGACAAGAAAGAGCGTGAGCGCGTGGACAAGATGAACCAGGCGGACTCGATGATTTTCACCACCGAGAACTTCCTGAAGGACAACGGCGACAAGATTCCTGCCGACCAGAAGTCGAACATCGAGTCTGCACTCCAGCAGCTCCGCGACGCCCACAAGAGCGGCGACATCACGGCGATAGACAACGCTATCAACAATCTCAACACCGTAATGCAGGCAGCCAGCGCACAGATGTACCAGCAGGCAGGCGGAGCACAGCCAAACGCAGGCCAAGGCTTCACCGGCAACAACGCCGGCGCAGGACAGCAACAGCAGAGCAATGGCAAATCTGACGACAACGTGCAGGACGCAGACTTCGAGGAAGTCAAATGATTCCGATAAGTAAATACATACTAAATCGCAAGCAAAAGCGTGCAGCTCAATGAGTTGCACGCTTTTTGCGTTTATGGGGTTCTTGGTTTCTATGTTTTTTACGCCCTTTTTTATCTCTTATTTGCGACATATTTGCATCACGTCTTATTTGGCGAAAAGGTACAACTTAAATATACATAAACTATTTATAAAGAGAAAGATATGCCAAGAGGTAATTACAAAATCCAAAGAGTATGTGAAGAGTGCGGTAAAATCTTCACTCCTCCTACGTTGATGTCAAAGTATTGTTGTTCAGCCTGTTCTAAAAAAGCGTACAAGAAAAGGCAAATCGCAAAGGAAAAAGAGGCAATTCGTCAGGCTTTAATCAGACAAATACCGTCGAGTAAAGGTTATCTGACCGTCAAGGAAGCCGTATTGATTTATGGCATCAGTAAAGATGCTCTTTATCGTATGATCAGGCAAGGACTTCTTCCGTCACACAATTTCGGCCAACGCCAAACACGTTTAAGTCGTCAGTATATGGATGAGCACTTCAAGAAGAAACCTAGGCAAAGGAATAAGAAAAAGGAAGCATTGTCTTTTGACCCCAAGGACTGTTATACAATCGGACAAATAGCCCAAAAGTTTCACATCAATGAGGGTACTGTACTTACGCATATTCGCCGTAATTCTATCCCAACACGTCAAATCGGTAACTATGTTTATGTGCCAAAAACAGAAATAGATAAATTATACAAGTCATTATGAAGAAAGCATTGCCTAACACTAAAGTGACCGTTAAGCTCAGAAGGTCGAGATACAAGGAAGAGTGGTATCTGATTATCGAATCATATCCTGTGTACAAACACGGCTCAAACAGAGCAAGCCGAGTGGTAGAGTCAATCAACCGGACTATATCCACGCCTATTTGGGACAAGTCATCTATCGCACGCATCTTGCCGGATGGCAGCTTCAACTACAAGCCAAAGCGTGATTTGAACGGAATCATTCAATGCCGTTCCACAATCGACCAAGAGGCCTGTATCTATGCCGATAATGTCCGGAAGTTGCGTCAGCATGAGTACGATAGTGCCATTCTCTATACAGATAAGGAGAATGAACTTGCAGCGCAGAATGAGCGTAGTGAACAGGACTTCATCAAATATTTCAACGGTATCATTAGCAAACGCCATCCCAACAGTTCAAATTCGATTATCGTCAATTGGATGCGTGTGGGCGAATTGCTGAAAATCTATTCGCAAGGGAATCCCATTCCGTTCAAATCCATCTCCGTAAAATTACTTGAGGACATCAAGATGTTCCTGCTCCGTGCCCCAATGGGAGGTAACAAGAAAGGCACAATCTCACAGAATACGGCATCCACTTATTTCTCTATTGTCAAGGCCGGACTGAAACAAGCATTCATTGATGAATACCTAACCGTTGACATCAGTGCAAAGGTGAAAGGCATTAGTCAGATTGAAAAGCCCCGTGTCGCACTCAGCATGAACGAGGTGCAGATGCTGGTAGATACGCCCTGCAAGGATGATGTGCTGAAACGTGCGTTCCTGTTCTCAATCCTGACCGGCTTACGCCACAGTGACATAAAGCCGTTGAAGTGGAAACAGATTCAGCAGACAAGCAAAGGAACGTGGCAGGCCGTGGTTGTACAGCAAAAGACAAAGAAGCTCGATTGTAAGCCCGTTACTGCACAGGCGTTGCAACTGTGTGGTGAACGCCCGGATGATGATGAACGCCTGGTGTTTGAGGGTCTGACAGATATTTCTTGGATTTCCCATCCGTTGAAAGAATGGATAGAGGCATCAGGCATAAAGAAGCACGTAACTTTTCATTGCGGACGTCATAGTTTCGCCTCGTTGCTCCTTGAAAACGGCGTAGATATTTATACGATAAAGTCTTTAATGGGGCATACCAATGTCAAAACAACTCAAATTTATACTCATATTGTGGATGCGGCAAAGGAGAAAGCAGCCAATACATTACATATAGATAACCTGCCCGTATAAAGGTCGCGGTGCTAATTTCCACCGTTGAGCATCAGTTACTTATGTAAAGGAATTCTCTATTTACCACCCATTTGCCCCTCGTGAAGCACCCTGCTTTTTGAGGGGTTTTCTTTGTTATATCCCCGAAGTCCTATTGTTTTTCTAATTCCGCTCATGTTTTTATTCCATCAGTTACCTTTCATAAGAGCAGGTGTCTTAATGAAACTTAAATCTGCATGTGGTAACAAAGGGGCAGAGTGGTGATTGTCCGGCACCTATTTAGCACCCGTAAGCATCCATATAGTTTTGCGGCATAAACTTAAAAACGTGAGAATATGAGTTATACCGTAAATTCATTGGAGGAAATGCCAAATGCATTGTCCTACCTGATTAAGACTGTTGAAGAATTACAGTCCACCGTAAAAGCCTTGCAGCATAAGCAGGCAAGTGATTCACCTAAATGGATGGATATAGATGAGCTTTGTGCTTATCTGCCATCACATCCGGCTAAGCAAACGGTTTATGGATGGGTGTCAGCCAAACAGATACCCGTACATAAGATAAATAAGGCATTGGCTTTTTTACAATCGGAAATAGATGATTGGTTGAAGAGCAAAGTCCACAAGACACAGGACGACCTTATGTTGGAAGCCGAACAATTTGTCAAATCCAAAAAGATTATCAGATAATATGGAAGCGACGGATTATTGTTTTTCATTTTTTCGTAAGCCCATCCAGAACATTGAGCCGTTAAGGGCAATAGGCATTGTGGATGTGTACCGATATGTGGTTGGCCATTATGCCCAACCACAAACGGAAACTCTGCGTTCAATGACTTCTCTTGCGGATGTCAAAAAATATAAGGCTTCTCACTTTGACTATTGCACTTTCTCCGGTCTTTTCCGCAAGCGGAATGAAAAGGAACTGATAATGCACTCAGGACTGATGTGTCTGGATTTTGACCATGTAGAGAATATGGATGAAGTGAAGCAACAGATTCTCAATCACGAATATTTTGATACGGAACTGCTGTTCACCAGCCCTTCAGGAAATGGATTGAAGTGGATTATACCTGTGGATTTGAAAGGATGGGAACATTCACGCTTTTTCAAGGCTGTTGCCAACTGCATCCGTGCTACCGGATTGCCAAAGGTGGATATGTCGGGGAGCGATGTGGCGCGCGCCTGTTTCCTGCCTTACGACCCACAAGCATATATTAACCCTAAATACAACGAGTATGTCCAAGAAAATATTTTCCGCCCAAGATTGGGAGAATGTCCCTTTTGAGAATAGTGTTCCAACATCTCCTAAATTACTTTCGGCTCCAAATTCCACCTCTAATAATAAAGAGGAAGAAATAGAACGTATCATTTGCGAAATAGAACAACGTGCCGTTGACATCGCACCTGAATACAAGGATTGGGTGGAATTGGGCTTTGCCTTGGTTGATGGATTCGGTGAAAACGGAAGAGAATATTACCATCGTATCAGCCGCTTCCATCCAGACTATCAAAGGGAAGAAGCAGACAAACAATATACCCGTTGCCTGCAAGCCAAAGGACAAGGCATAACAATCCGTTCGTTTTTTCATTTGGCTGGTCAGGCAGGTATTCCGCTAAGTTCGGTAGGGGAACAGGATTTATCCATTTTACCAAATAACCAAAATGGCAAAACGGGCAAATGGATAAAATCGGCAGATGAGCTTCCTGCATTTCCCGAATGTGTGTTCGAGCAACTGCCGCCTTTTTTATGTGAAGTTGTCGGTAACTCCATTTCGGAAGACGACCGCGATACCATTCTGATAGGAGCGATAGTATGTCTGTCGGTTTGCTTACATAATGTCTGTGGTGTGTATGACGAGCGTATTGTTTATCCCAATCTTTACTTGTTTGTCGTGGCTGATGCCGGAATGGGCAAAGGAGCGTTGACTTTATGCCGTGAGTTGGTGGCTCCCATTAACCGTAATCTGCATGAGCTTTCGCAACGAATGGAGCAGGAATACAAGGAAGCGATGAACACCTATATCAAAAGCAAGAAGTCGGACGGTGCAGCTATGCCGACCGAGCCGCCTATGCGTATGCTTATCATCCCGGCCAATAGCAGCGCAAGTTCCTTGTTGAAGATATTGGGCGACAATGACGGTGTCGGGCTGTTGTTCGAATCTGAAGGTGACACGTTAAGCCAGACATTGAAGTCGGATTACGGAAACTATTCCGATGTGCTGCGTAAGGCGTTCCACCATGAGCTGGTAAGTCTGAGCCGACGCAAGGACAGGGAGTATTGCGAAGTCAGCAATCCGAGGGTGTCTGTAGCGTTGGCCGGAACGCCTGAACAGGTAAGGCGGTTGATACCCGATGCGGAGAACGGACTGATGAGCCGATTCTGTTTTTACATCATCCGTTTTAAGCGTGGTATCAGAAATGTGTTTGCCACAAGCGATATTTCCCAATCCAAGAATACCATGTTCCGCATATTGGGCGACCGCTTCTGTCATCTGCATGAAGAGTTCGTGAATCATGGCAACTATTCATTTTCCCTTCCCTCTGCTTTGCAGGAACAGTTCATCGAATACCTTAGCCGGGTGAATGAAGAATGTTGTGACGAAGTGGACAACCGGATGCAGGGCATAGTCAGACGGATGGGACTGATTGCTTACCGCATCATGATGGTACTGACAGCTGTCCGCCATTTGGAGAACGTGTACAATGTGCAAGCGGATTCCAATGGCATTATCCAATTGGTTTGCCAAGAGTCCGACTATTTCGTTGCCATGAATATTTGTGATACATTGCTCTATCATGCTGTCTTTATCTATCGGAATCTGTCAGGAAATCAGAGCAAACAGACTTCTTCCGCTTTACAGGAAACAGGTGTTGCAGCACGGAGGAACACCCTTTATAATATATTGCCTGAAACTTTCACGAAGAAGGATTACGATGCGGCTGTTTTAGCTTTAGGTGAGAACGGCAGTACGGCTGCCAAGTGGATAGAAGCCTTCATCAGAAGTGGCAAATTGCGTCGGATTGAACAAGGTAAATATCGGAAGATTTTTTGAGTGGCCAGTTTGTGTTTTAGTGTCACTAAAACCTATGCGGCAAGCGGCACAACTACCCACTCAAAATATTCAAAAAATCAATATCAACAAGCAGTATGAATACAGAAAATAAAAAGCCCGGAGGTCGCCCGAAGCTGGCGCGTTACCAGAAGCGCACGAGATGTTTCCGCATCATGTTCAATGAGAGCGACTACATTTATATTCAGTCAAAGGCGGAACAAGCCGGACTGTCTGTCAATGAATTTTGCCATCAGGCGGCAATGGGTTGTGAGGTAACCCAACGTATCAGCCCGGAAATGGCTTCTGCCATCCGTGACTTATCCGGCATAGCCAATAATGTCAATCAGATTGCACATCAGATGCACATTCATGGGTTGGAAGTAGTCAAGCAACATTGTATTACCATCATCACAGAAATCAGCAGAATCATTTCACAGATAAAAAACGATAGTCATGATAGCGAACATTAAAACGAGAGTGGACTTCGGAGGCATCGTGAACTATGCCAATGATCAAAAGAACAAGAAGAAGAGTGCTACACTGTTGGCACATGAGGGTGTTTGCACTGTCAGTAATAAGACTATTGCGGACTCTTTCCAGATACAGGCATCCATGCGCCCGAAAGTGAAAAGTCCCGTCAAACACGTTTCTTTAGCCTTCTCACCGCAAGATGCGGCTCGTTTCCCCAACGATGAGAAAGGAGATGCGCTCATGGTGGAGATTGCCCGGAAATGGATGGAGCGGATGGGGATTCGCAACACGCAATATATCATAGCCCGACATTATGACACCCAGCATCCCCATTGCCATTTGGTGTTTAACCGGATAGACAATGACGGCAACCTCATTTCCGACAGTAACGAAAGAATACGCAGCACGAAAGTATGCCGTGCGCTGACGGAAGAATATGGCCTTTACCTTGCACCGAAGAACAGTAAGGCGAGAAATAAAAACAGGTTGCGGCCTCACCAACTACGGAAACTCAATCTCCGTTCCGCAACTTTGGATGCATTGGCAGAATCCCATTCATGGAAAGACTTTTTGTCTGCATTGAAAGTTCGGAATATAGACATCCGTTTTAACCGAAATCAAGCGTCAGATAAAGTGCATGGTATTTCTTTCAGCCAAGACGGTATCAGTTTGGCCGGTTCCACGCTTGACCGTGACTTGAGTTTTAACAGCCTTTGCACGACATTGGGTAACTTAACGGAGGAACTGTTACTTCAACCTCATCAAGCAATCACTTCCAGTGCTGCAGGAGGGACAAGCAACAGCCTTGGATGGCGTGATGAAAAAGACAAGAATATCCCAAAAAAGAATGAACCTTTTTATAAACCCTTTAAACGTAGAAGATAATGAAAGAAGATGTGATAGCTGCAAATCTCGCAAATTTGCGTCAAAGTGTGAATGAATTGAAAGAAACCGTCAATAACCTGAATGAGGCTTCCCAAAATCATACGCAGACTGCCCAATCAGCCGTTGACGAACAGACTATTTGCAATAGCGTTGAAAAAAGTTTCTATAACTGTTGGAACGATGTCTTGTCGATATTGAAAAAATCAGTGAGAAAAGAGCAACCGGACAGAATCCCTTTCTCTGTATGGATTCCCAAACTGATAGATTTGCTTAAACGGAAGTTCAGCCTGATAGATTATCTCTATGTTCATGTTTGCGATTATAACACGAATCGCTTGAAGATTGAAGCTAATACGGAGAGAATCCTTGAACGGCAGGATGAGATACTTGCCAGAGTCAATGAACTGAGGTGTCCGCTGACCATCATTCCGCCCAACGTCAACGGCCTGTTCTTGCGTGGTTATCACTTCAAACTTCGTTATGTGATAATTGTTGCCATTGCCATTCTTGCATGGGCAGTGGCAGCCTCACTCAGCAGCATGAAATATAAGGAGGAAGCATTCGCGTATTATTCGATGTATCGGGCGGTAAAGGAGCAACATCAGCATCTGATGGACATAACGGGTACTGAGGTGAAAAGAAGTACGGAATAAATAAATCTGGAAAATCTTATGGATGTTTTGTTTTTCCGTATGTAGGTTCGGGTTCTGCTGCCATAAGATTATTGTCGCTTTCTGGTATTTCGTATGTTTTGACTTTACGGTCTTCAAGGTAAATGTGATTTAAGGTGTATGCCAGTGATTCCAATGTCTGCATCCTGATTTTAGGCTTCAGCTGACATTCCCATATAGTGATGCAATGCCAACCCATAGCTGCGAGTTGGCATTGTTCCTTTTTATCACGTTCCTGATTCCGTTCAATTTTCTTTTGCCAAAAGTCAATGTTAGTCTTAGGCAGGCGAAAGTATTTGCAATTCTCATGACCATGCCAAAAACAGCCGTTCACAAAGATGACCGTGCGGTATTTACGCAGCACCAAATCTGGGTGACCGGGCAGACGTGGATGGTTGAGCCGATAGCGGAAGCCCCGACTAAAAAGGAATTTCCGCACCAGTATTTCAGGCTTGGTGTCCCTTCCACGTATTGCAGCCATGTTGCGATGGCGTTGTTCTTTGGTTAGTCTGTCCATTTATTCCATGAAATGCGATGTTAGATTTTGGCAATCACATATAAATGAATTGACAATCTCTTGTGAGTTAATGTAATTTTGTATTTACAATCCCAATTTTACGAAACTCTCGAATAATAGGAAATTATAATTGTACATTTTATTAGTTTATCATATAAATCTATCTATACAACCCTTTACTTTTTGTGGAAGATTCGCGAATTCTTGCGTTACTACAATTCCCCGTTCATCAATTGATTCAATATAATCTTTTAATAATTCTATATCTTCAAAGGACATACCATATCTTAGCATCCAAATGTATTTTGTATTATATGTGCCATATTTTATTAAATTAGCCATCTTTATTGCTCTGTCATCTGGGTAACGTTCATTGTATTTGATGAATGCTGCATAAAAAATATCAGATAAATAAAGCCCAATTAATTTATCAAGATAGTCATATGTATCGTAAGTTATAATGTCATAGTCTACATCTTTGGCTTTTAGTCCTCTGGGAAATAAGGAAATAGGGCTGCACAAATTATTATTAGGAAGTTCTGCATACTTTTGGGTGAATCTTGCCAATATTTGATCCGTTGATTGTCCAAGTCTATCTAACTTTGAACGTTCACTTTCACGGCTTAGGAAAGCATATCTTGAATGGCATATTGTGCTAAATGTACGTCCTTGTATTCTCCAGATCATAATATAAAAAGCTGTTGTTAGGATAGCTTTTTCTCCTAACTGCAATTCACGACCTAAATAATTCGAATAGAATTGATGAAAAGAATTAACAACTATTTTTCTATCTTCTTTAGATAGATTTATGTTACCTTTTTCATCTATATGATTGAAAAACTTATCAAGAATACATCTTAGTATTTCATTAAGAGCGTTATCAGATAGTTTTATGATTTGATTTTGTGTAAGATTGAATTGATCAGAGAAAGTCTCATGAAGAATTGCATCTTTAAAATCATTATAATCATCATCAAGCCTTTCATTATCATCTAATTGTGATTGCATGTTAAGCGTGATTGTCTGAGTAAGCAGCTTTCTGAGTTTGGCTACTTTTGTCGATGCAATTATCACTGTACCATAATCGATTTTGCGGTCTTTACTTGAACGGCCGGCACGGCCAATAAGATTTTTTACTGCTAAGTACTTTTGAGATTCGAGACGATCAATATAGACAATATCAAATGGCATATTAATACCTTGTTCAAGTGTGGATGTGGCAAAACATATTCTACAGAAATGTTTTCGCGTAAATTTTTCTACAAGCATTCTTGCTCTTAAAGGAAGGGAGCCATGATGAATAACAATACCGCGCTTCAGCAATGCAAGCATCTGCGAATAATAATTCATATAAGCAACTGTTCCACCACCTGTAAAATCACTCAGTTCCTCAATTATTTCAATAAGCTCTGGATCTTCTATTTCGGAACACAACATTATATACTTACTGAATGCATTAAGATAAGCATTTGTGATGATGGAATTCTTTGAAACATAAAACAAAACACTACCATTATCTTTTATACATGATTCTATTGGATCATAATTACAAGCTACTTGCTTAACGCTAAAAACATTTGTATCACTTCCAAAATAGCTAAAACTACCATCAGGTTTTTCGCATACAAAAATCTGGCCAACGTTTCGTTGATCATATACTTTTGATATTGATTGTTCTGTAGGTAAGAGATTCTTAGAAATCTGAGCTTCTGGATTAGTTACAAATGGATGTGCGAATATTATTTTCGAATCTGGTAGTTCCCTATTGCACCGTCTAACAATTGCGTCAAAATACAAGCCTCTTTTCCCTTTTTCATCCGTAAGTTGTGCTTCGTCAAAAAGGATAACATCAATAGAGAATTGATCCTTAAGCCTAAACAGATCCTTGCAGCGTTCTGGAGTAAGGACAAAGATACTTCTTCTGCATTTAGCAGTATTAATTTTGTCAACAAAAGTTAGGATGTTTATGGACTTATCATGGATTTCTTCACATAATCGGAGATAGTATTCATTGATTAAAGCTCTTGATGGCACAATAACTACAACATCTCGGTCGGAATTTTCAATTATAGAAAACAAAACATGTGATTTGCCCGTGCTAGTAGGTGCAGAAAAACTGAATATTCTTTTCTCTTCACTATTATTCAAGATACTTGTTTGGACAGGAGTATATGCCTTACCGAAATGTTCAGCAATACATTCCAAAAACATTTTCTGTATACATCCTTGCAACGATTTTGGTGTGATTATTTCTTTATAAAACAGTCCTAGATACAGATTGATATCATCAATATGTTGTTCTATCAAATCGGGATGGAATATTGAAATGTAAGATAGTATTTCATAGTCTGTTGATTTGACAGGTCCTATTTTATAGATTTTTGATAGTGTCCGTCCAAGCATATCTTCAGCGAAGTTTCTATTTTTTAACTCTTCAATTTTCATAAATCAACAGCAATTGCGATAAATAATGGATAGTGTGATAACATGCAATAGTTTTTGTGCCCAATAACTTTAGAAATAATGTAATTATCAGCCGCTCCATTTGTAGAAAATGCAGCAACGTATCCCTTAATGTTATTATTGGCATTGTTTAATGGCGTTTGAGAAGGCATGAATCGTTCTATTTCAAATAAATCCATCATGTCTTTACGCGCATCAATAAATTCCCCAATCTGATTAAGTGCAGAGTTGTAAGCAGTAGTGTTAGCTACATATTTGGCTTCTCCAAACATTAAAAGTATACCGTCCGAAGTTACTGTATGGAAATCAAATCCAGGATTTCCATCTTTTTTCTGTTTAAATAACTCTGCAATAGGCATATCCCAATAGTTATAATCTTCAACCAACGTTCTTCTAGATATTTCAGACACAAGTTTTTCCCCTGTGTCGCTATTGATTGTAGGATTAGCTCCATTGTTAAAATCTGATGCAATCTGCTGAATTGTTGGAGTAACTCTTGCTGTCACAGAAGTTTGCATCCAGTCACACTGTGCAAAAAAACGATTTATCCAACTATCATTAATTAATGATTGATAGACATTTTGAAGAGTCACAGTTTGGTCTGTAACTTGTACTCTAATATACAAGCCATTATTAGGTAACTGCTGATATGTAATTACATCGAAACCTCTTGGATTTTGCATATTATCAAGATTTTGAGGCTATAGTATCACTTTTTATGTGCTTCTATATCCTTTTCTTTTATTAAAATCTTTATTGGTAATAAGTGCGGTGAATAGCTGTCGCCACTCTTTGTGATAGGAGAGAAATCTAATTCACCAAATGCTGGAATGACATTCAATTCTGCGTTATAGACAAGATAGATGGATGCGCCTTTCTTGGTCGTTACCATATCTGTCATCTCATTTGCAGAAATAAGCCTCGGTCCCTTTCCGTCAACGAAGAATGCAGCATATTTGTTGCTCTTGTTGTGGATGATGAGATATTTTGCGGCCGTGAAACCTTCAACCAACTGCAATGTCGCACCGTTCATATTCAGCGCAATACCTAACTTGCCTGTCTGTTTCATCTTTGCCACCGCATTGTCGAAATGTACGCCCTCTTTGGTTACGCACAATGCCAAATCATTATCGGTAGGACTTACCGCAGTAACCGCAGCTGTCGCAGGTAGCACGTCTTCCGGATTTTGCCCTAAACGGCATGGCTCAACATAGAAGAACTCTGACAACATCGTCTTGATGGCTTCATTATTGCCTTCGGGATCTTTGTTGTCCAATGCAAGCGAATACGTCTTTTCGTCTTTGAATGGAGTATAGATCTTGCCTACAACTTCCTTGAAGTTGTGCTTGATAAACTCTTCTCCATTTACTCCGGGGCGTGCACGCATTGCGTAAAAGTCATAGTCCTTTTGTAGCCATTCTTGGATTTCTTTACGGAACTTATTACGCACTTTCTCTTTCCATTCCGCTTTTTGAGCGGCATTGTCACGGGCATATAATGACAGAACAAACAGGAAGTTTACATCATAGTGAAACAGCAGTAGCGTGTCGCGGTCGAACAGTCTGTTCTTAAACTGAAACTTTTTATGTCTTTTGTTCTCTCGGTCGGTTTCTTTTATTCCGTCATCAGAGTAATCAAGGTTTTCATTGAGTTTCGCTGAAATAAAGAAATTGGGAATGATGTTATATCCTTCCGTAACATCGTCGCGCAATTTTACGCCGGACGAAGTCTGTTCGCCATCATTGAATATGTCCAAGTTACATTGTATCACGTTTCGGGCATACGTGTATTGCTTGTAAACAGATTCCGAACCAAGCTCATGCCCCATCTTATAATACTTGCTGTCGCCAATATAATAAGTTTGTTTGGCTTCACTATCAATCAGACTTTGAGCCGTAAACAGATGGTCAACAATCTTGCCATCCTCTTGTTTCTTCTCCATGCCATCGGGCAATGGGTTGTCACCGACCAATTCATCAATAATAGCCTCAAACACGACATAGAAACTCTTCACTAACAGATATTCTCTTTTCTCTGTTGTGATATATACTTGCCGAGCTTCATCGAAAAACGCAAAGCAAAGTTGCCACAGTTGAAGTGCTTTATCTGAAAAATATTTGTACTTGATTTGTCTGAGCCGTGTCTTTCCAAAACCATTGAGATATGTTTCAAACCGTTGTCCCGTAATAAGTTGGTATTGGCAGCTTATTTGTTTGGGAAATCCATAAGCATCTCCGATATAATTCAATATGGAAAAGAAAATGATGAGCAGTTCCTCGTCAAAATTTATCTGGCGTTTTTTGTTTATAGGGTTCAAATAAATGGGTTGCCCGTCTTGGATTATGGCATTGGTCGTTCCGATGGTACGCATCCAATTTATTTTGTTTAAGCCGCTGTGCATATTCTTTACGATGGTAAAGAAAAAGTTTTGGTTGTCCTTATTGAATTGTATCAGCGAAAGAAGAATATCCAAATAAGTGTTGCTCAGCCTGCGCCTGCCGTTACCAACTTGCGCAATTTGTGAGTAGTAGACAATCTCCGTATCACTACGCTTGTCGTTTTTATAAACTACAATGGCGCGGTAAATCCATACAGCAAACTTATACAAGAAGTCACGTTCAACCGAATTTAGAGGATTATTCTCATCAAGATTTGCTATGTTTTCCGGTTTGTATTTGGCGAATACTAATTCTTTTCCGTCAACGTCTTTCAATAGGACTTTCGGAAGAATAAACACGCAATCCTTTAACAGGACATTGTAATAATATCCCACGTAGTGAATGGACACCTTTCCTTCCACGTTCTCCAATGCGTCAATGCCGTGAAGAATGTCTTTTACATCAGCTGCGTTATATTGATATTCTTCTATAAGTATGCGCATGACTTGCTAAATGGTAGTTTCAGTTATTGTAATGCCTAAATCTGCGCCATTAACAGCTTCTATAAATTCACTGACGGTATCACGCAAATTCTTGTTTTCCGGATGGTGTATCCATCCGTCTTTGTTCACCCACAATGAATTTCCGTCGGCACACTTTATCTCATAAGAGTAGTTAGCGTATCTTTGATCCATTTCATCACGCTCTTCCTTATTGCATACTATCCACGAACGCATTGAGCACTTCTTAAATGGCTTCCAGATGTCAACAACTTCTTGTGCCGACATTTCCGGATGTAACTTGACATATTCTTCAATAGCAGTATAAGGTATGGCGTTTGCCTTCGTGACATCTTTACCATTTACTTTGATAATGATTTTAGAATCAAGATCTTCATCCATGTTTTCCTGCTGAACAGATGCTTCTAAACCCAGGTTTTTCAAGAACAATTTCACCTTTTCCTCAACCACTTTTGAATTATTGCCTTCTGCCGTATAGAATTTGTCAAATGTAAGTTTGTTCCCATCTGCATCATTGAATACTTGGTCGCAGTAGTCATAGTCTTTAAAGACATCGTTCCAAAGGTAGAATATCACTTTACCCACGAATG
>OIBN01000018.1_pt1 | contig 145165 bp, 109 predicted proteins | sample 1581031 | NCBI WGS metagenome assembly OIBN01 (sample SAMEA3882531, study PRJEB24775) | human gut metagenome | biome: human-associated habitat; feature: intestine environment; material: feces | place: Netherlands | collected 2009/2010
TTTACACATTTTTTATTGTTCATAAATGTGTCAACTTTTGCCAGGACAAGACAAACGACAACCGCTATGCCACCATGTAAAACGCCCGACAGCCAATAGGCTGCATGACGTCAGCAGCATCCAGTCAGCCAAACGGCACACTGATACATTATAAATAACACGGCGGAAAGAAACAGCAGGCCGCAACCTTCACTCCTCGCTGCCGCCGGCCATTTAAACATGGACCAAAAACATTGTGTAAAACTTTATTATCATGAATGCAAACCTATTTTCACACCAAAGGCAACGTCAAGCTTCGCATATTTTATCAGATGATGATACTATTATGACAAAGGCCGAAAATTGGAAATAAAAACCTTTTCCCGTTAATGTTCTTTTCATATTTTTGCAATGTTAATCTAAAAGACCAAGGAACTTTAATCAAAAAAAATGACCTACTATTTACTTTCTAACAGACAGAAAAACCGCAATGCCCGATGCCTGATACTAAGGGTTGCCTGCCTTGCCGGCATGCTCATTTTATCAATAGGGGCTGGCGCGCAACACAAACTTTGCAACCCCGGCGCAACCGAAGAGGCACGTAAAGTGTACCAGGTTCTGTGGGACGTGTACGGCAAGCAGGCCCTGTCGGCCACAGTAGCCAACGTCGACTGGAACATCAAGGAGGCCGAAAACGTGTACGAATGGACGGGGAAATGGCCGGTGATGAACGTGTTTGACTTCATCAACTTCCGCAGTTCAAAAGATGTAAACCCTAACGGCTGGCTCGACTACAGCGACATATCTACAGTAGAGAGCTGGTGGAAGCAAGGCGGGCTGGTAGGCTGTATGTGGCACTGGAACATGACTGCCAACGACGGCACGAGCCAAACCTGCACCCCGGGAACCGAGCCCGGACAGACAAGCTTCGACATCTCAAGGATAGACGACACCAACTCTGATGAATACAAGCAGGTAATCAAGGACATAGACCAGATAGCCAAGTATCTCGGCAAAATGCAGGAAGCCGGCATACCCGTCATCTGGCGTCCTCTGCACGAAGCCGCCGGCAACACTTACGAGTATGAAGGCGGCCAGGCATGGTTCTGGTGGGGCGCCAAGGGCGCCGGCCCTTTCAAGAAGCTGTGGCGCCTTATGTATGACAGGCTTGTCAACCACCACAAGCTTAACAACCTGATTTGGGTATGGACATCACAGGCCGGTTTCGACGACCTGTGCAACGCTTACGTTGCCGACAGCGCATGGTATCCCGGCGACGAATACGTCGACGTAGTGGCACGCGACAACTATGCCGCACTGGAATATCCCCTAAAAAAAGAGTATGACGCACTTTCGGCCAAATATCCGGGTAAAATCGTGGCGCTTGCCGAATGCGGCAACGGCGATGAAGTGAAAATGGCCCCGTGGAGCGAGATATGGAACGAAGGCTCACGCTGGTGCTGGTTCATGACATGGTACGACTACAGCTACAACGCAGGACAAAGCCAGGAACACAAGTTCGCGGGCAAGGAATGGTGGACCGACGCGTTCAACAGCGGTACCGTAATCGACCGGGCAGCATTCAAGCCTATGCTTGACAAAACATACAAATATGTCCTCACCAAAAACAACAAGGTATTATGAAGCAACTTAAAATAATGGCAGCGCTCATGGCATGCCTCTTCACGGCCATCGGCATAACGGCTGCCGAGCGCACTATCCTGCTGGGACCGAAAACAATCGGCCCGGGATGGAAAGACAATATCGTAATACAGCCTGAACAGTTCGCGGTAACAGACGTGGGCGACATTATCACAGTTTATGTTGACAACGTAAAAGGCGGTGCGCAAGGCGCGTTCCAAGACCCGGCAGACTGGAAGGGCGTAGCCCCCGAATACTCATACTTCGGCATTTCGGGCCCGTTCCGCATGAAGGTCACTCAAGACATCCTCGACAGGATAAAGCAACGAGGACTTGCCATCGGAGGCCATGACTACCGTATTCTAAGGGTTACCCACATTCCGGCAGCAGAGATGGTCGAAAAGGTGGTATACCGAGGCCCTTCAGTCTTGATGAAAGACGATTGGAGCGCAAGTGCAGCCATACAGAAGAGTTGTTTCGATGGTGTCAAAGTAGGCGACGTGCTCCATTTCAAGGTAAGCCGTGTCGAAGAAGGCGCCGCAGCGAAGATAATGGACTTCACGTGGAACACGATGGACGCAGGACTTGACGGCATGCCTGTAGGCCAAGACGGCTTCACATACCCGATCACCGAACAGTCACAACTTATCAAACTGCAGTTGGCAGGGGCCGACGGAATAAGCATGCGTGTAGGCGGCAAAGGCTACAGACTGGAGAAAATAGCTGTAGTTTCATTTACGGGAACACGTGACGAAGACATAAGTACAGCGCAGCGCGCGCCACGCGAATATGAGCTGCAGCCAGGCGAACTGTTCCATGGCGAAAAGGAGTTTCCTGCCGACTGGAGCGGCAACCTGCGTTTCACTGCCGAACCGTTCCGGAAATGCACCGAAAGCGACTGTATCGTGATAAGCTACGAAAAGCTGCTGCCCGACACAACACCACAACTGTCGTTCCGGATAAACCGAGGCAAATGGCTCGACCTAACCGGCTCGAAAGACCCTGTATGGTACAAGCTCGACGGAAACGACATCGTGCTGACGCTCGATGCGGCAATGCTTGACAGGCTTAAGACGGCCGGCATGGTTATAACCGGCGTAGGAGCTACGGTTACAAGGGTTTACATTTTACACATTGACAACTAAAATCTCAAATAAACAAATATGTATAAACTAATGTTATGGTGCTTCATGCTGTTCGCATGGTGCGCTAACCTAAACGCGCAGAACGTAGTCAAAGGCTCGGTGCTTGACGCATCGCATAACAACGAGCCGCTGATTGGCGCCACTGTGCAAGTGCCAGGAACGTCGACAGGCGTGGTGGCAGATTTGGATGGTAACTTTACAATCTCACTCCCTGAAGGCAAGAACGTCATTCAGGTGTCTATGATTGGTTACAAGACGCAAGTAATCAACGTTAAAGGAAAGACCAGCGTACAGGTTCTTCTTGAAGAGGAGGCCAACGAAATGGAAGAGCTCGTAGTAGTAGGCTACGGTACAATGAAGAAGCGCGACCTCAGCGGCTCCATCTCGCAGATAAAAGGCGACGACCTTATGCAGGGTAACGCTACTGACGTAGCCCATGGACTGCAAGGCAAGATTGCAGGTGTACAGGTTAACCAGAGCGACGGTTCGCCTGGCGCAGGAGTCACTATTACCGTGCGTGGCGCCAACTCTTTCACAACCAGTTCGCAGCCTCTCTACATCGTTGACGGCGTACCTTACGGAACAAACCCCAACGGCACTCCGTCGTCAAGCGCCAACGAGGGCAACAACCAGTTCTCGTCACCGCTGTCGATGATCAACCCTAACGATATCGAGAAAATCGAGGTGCTCAAGGATGCATCGGCTACAGCCATCTACGGTTCACGTGGCGCCAACGGCGTTGTCATCATTACAACAAAGAAAGGAAAAGAAAGCGACGGTGGTAAACCAACCATCGAGCTTAACGTAAAGCTGGGTATACAAACCGTGGCGAAGCGTCTTAATGTGCTCAATCCATACACTTACGCAATATACCAGAACGAGCAATACGCCAACAGCCATTACTACGAAGGCAGCACAGCGGCGTTCCCTTACCGAGGTGAATGGGATTACCCGTACGTAAACGGCAATTACATATATGATGCGGGTACATATAACCCCAGCCCCGAAGATTTCCTCAACCCGGGCATACGCACTGACGAATACGGTAACGTTGACGAAGTGGCCATTGCTGACTGGCAGGACGAGATTTTCCAGACTGCTTTCCAGCAGGACTACAGCGTAAGCGTAAGTAACGGTAACAGCAAGGGCTGGTACAACTTCTCGGGTAACTTCACGAAGCAGGACGGTACGATAAAGAACACGGGCTTTGAACGTTACGGTATTTCAATCAACATCGGTCGTCACATCACCGACTGGTTGGAGATTGGCACAAGCTCGTTCTTCACAAATACGACAACGGACTTCCAACGTACCGGTTCCGAAAACACCGGTGTAATACGTTCGGCACTTATCTTCCCGCCTACCTACGGAGTACACACCGAGACAGAACAGCTCGACGAATTGAACTGGCTCGCGACCAATCCTGTAAACTATGTAAACGGAGCAAAAGACCAGCTGAAACAAATAAGTTGGTTCTCAAGCAGCTATGTTGAAGTAAAATTAGCGCCATGGTTGCGTTTCCGCCAAAATCTCGGTCTTGGATATAACGACGGACACCGCGGTACATACTATGACCGCCACACCCAGGAAGGACGTACTCCAAACAACGGTTTGGCAGGAAAGGCTACAAGCATATGGAAGAGTTTTACCGCGGAAAGTATCCTTACGTTCGACAAGAAGTGGGGAGTACACGCCCTTAACGCAGTAGTCGGTATGACATTTGAAAAAGGAACGGGCGAAAATACGTCAATGTCGGCAACAAACTTCCCGACCGACTACACCCAAGACAATGACATGAGCCTTGCGCTCGACCGTGCGACAATAGCCAGCAGCACAACTGAACAGGCTCTCGAGTCATTCCTCGGACGAATCAACTATACCTTGATGGACAAATATATCTTCACGGCAAGTGTCCGTACCGACGGCAGCTCAAGTTTCGCTGAGAACAACAAGTGGGCAACCTTCCTCTCCGGAGCGTTCGCATGGAGGGCAAGTGAAGAGAAATTCATCCAGGACCTCAACATTTTCTCTAACCTGAAGTTCCGCCTCAGCTTCGGACAAACAGGTAACCAGGCCATCGGTGCGTATCGTACGCTCGAAATGCTGAATGCCGCTAACTATCCTTATAACGGTAATCTTGAAGGTGGTATGTCCATGGTTGACTGGCGCGGACCGACCAATCCCGACCTGAAATGGGAAACGACAGACCAGTTCAACGCCGGTATCGACATGGGATTCATGGACAACCGTCTTTCGTTCACGGTTGACTACTATTATAAAAAGACGCGTGATCTGCTCCAAAACGTCACCATTCCTGGCAGTTCCGGCTTTACCCAAATGCTTGTAAACAGCGGTAACGTAACCAATGAAGGTCTTGAGTTCACGCTCAACTACGACGTATTCCGCAAATCTCCGGTAAGATGGAATATCGCAGCTAACCTCTCTTTCAACCGCAACCGTATCGGAGGACTTGAAGGTGACCAGTACGCAACATCGCTTTGGAGCGCTGCCGACCAGGCATTCCTCCAACGCAACGGCTGTCCTATAGGAACTATCTACGGATATGTTGAGGACGGATTCTTCGACAACATTGCCGAAGTGCGTTCGTTCCCTGCATACGCCAACCTTTCAGACGCGGCTGCATTGCAACGCGTAGGCGAGATAAAGTACCGTGACTTGAACGGAGACGGACAGATAACAGCTGCCGACCGCACGATAATAGGCGACACTAACCCCGACTTTACGTATGGTTTCACCAGCAACCTGTCGTGGAAGAACTTTACACTTTCATTCATGTTGCAAGGTTCGCAAGGCAATGACATCCTGAACTACAACCTCACAGACATCGAGATGGGCAACTACGGAAACATCACACAGGAAGCATACGACTCACGATGGACGGTAGAAAACGCCGCCAACGCTAAATGGCCAAAACCAACCGCAGGATATACACGCGAATGGCTGTTCAGTGACAGATATGTTGAAAACGGCAGCTACCTTAAGATGAAATACATCACCCTGTCATACGATTGGCTTAAACCGTTCCCTGGAATCCAGAAACTGAACATTTCGTTCACTGCAAACAACGTCTTCACCATCACAAACTACAGTTGGTTTGATCCTGACGTAAATGCCGGTGGAGCAAATGCAGCAACACCTGGAGTTGACAGTTATTCATATCCGAGCGCGCGTACATTTACGCTTGGACTCAATTTCACATTCTAAACAGATATATAAAAATGAAAAAGATTATATTATCAGCCCTCACGCTCCTTATGGGCGCAAGCGCGTTTAACGGCTGTACAAGCTGGATAGAGGAAGACCCGGACAGCTTCATCACTCCCGACATGGTTGGCGACAGCGAGGACGCAGCTTCACAATGGGTAACGGGCGTTTACAGCAAGTGGGTGAACGACATGTTCCGCTGGGGTTACTTCCCGAGAGTTCTTGAGCAAGACGCCGACTATATATCAGGTCCCGACTGGCTGTTCGGCAGCTTCGGAGCCGGCAACTTCCAAGGAACTGACGACGCCTTGGCATTACAGGATGCGCTCTGGAACGGTTGCTACAACCTCATAGGCCGCGCCAATCTGGCAGAAAGGCACATCCGTGCAATGAACAACATAACCGACGCCGTAAAAAACAATGCAATAGGCGAGGTAAAATTCCACAAGGCTTTCGCATATTTCCTGCTGGTACGTGCATACGGACCTGTTCCCGTACAACCTGAAGTCGACACTTCAGACAAGAACCAACCGCGCCAGAGCGTCGACTCAGTGTACACCTACATCATAAACAACCTTCAGGATGCGGCTTACATGATGTATAAGAACACCGACCAGGCATACCAGGCGGGCCACGTGAACGCAGGTAGCGCAGCAGGATTGCTTGCCAAAGTCTATGCGACCATGGCCGCAGCGGCAATGCCGGCTGGAACTCAAATAACCGTAAGGACGGGAGGCGCATACGACGGAGATGGCGACGACAAGGCCTACGCACCGTTAAGAAGCATGACATTCAGCAAGAGAGCCGTAAGCGGATACGAGAACATGGACTCGCACGAGCTGTACACTCTTGCCGCACAATGGGCTCACGACGTTATCACGGGCGAATACGGTGATTATGAACTGCTGCCTTACAACCAATTATGGCTGAAGTCCTCATGCACCGCTTCGGAGTTTATGTTCTCAGTAGCGTCGGCTGACGGCAACGACACTTACTCCACACAAGTGCACACTCAGTATGCAGGCTACCTGATGGCTCCCGGCTCCGACTTCATAGCAAGCGGTGGCTGGACTGGCTGCACACGCCACTGGTACGATTTGTTCGAACACGACGACTACCGAATAACACAAGGCGTAAGGCACCGCTGGCGCGTAAACGGACATCAAGACGGCAACCTTGGCTTCTTCTATCCGTTGACTGAGGAATACAGTATCATGGCAACCGGAACCAACTTGGCCGGAGAACGGGTTGGAGAACCCAGCGGAATATACGCTGACGGCGTTAGTTACTATTATAATATGACAAGCGAATGCCTCGCGTTCACGACAAAATACTCCGACGTAACAAATGCCGCGACGGAGAATGCGGACGCCAACTGGCCTTTCCTGCGCTACGCCGACGTCAAGCTCATCTATGCCGAAGCAGAGAACGAGCTTGGACATCCCGAAGAAGCAATAATACATCTCAACGACGTACGCAGGCGTTCTAACGCCGCGGAGGCTTCCCTCACGGGCAACGGAGCACTCGACACCCAGGAAAAGATGCGTAGCGCCATAATCGAGGAGCGCGCCAAAGAATTCGCTTGCGAGGCTGACCGCCGCTGGGACCTCATACGCTGGGGCATATACCTTGACGCAATGAACGCTATCGGTACCAACGAAGACAGCAACGGCAACAAGACCCGTACGGAGCGTAACCTGCTGTTCCCGATACCAAACTCCGAATTTAACACCAACCACGCCATCACTGAGAACAACCCAGGATGGGCTTAACCAATGGTTGACAACTAACGTGCAGACAAAAATATCAGTAACATGAAAAAGAATATGTTAAAATATATGGCCGCAGCCCTGGCACTGTTTGCTTTCGCAAGCTGCAACGACATCGTTGATTACGACGAGGGCTACACGGCTCTTGAAGACCAGGCCAACCAAGGCGCGCCGGTAATAACCGCCGTGTACGAAGTGGGCGACACCCTGCTGGAAAACCCGATAACGGAAGGGCAGGTAGGGCAGATGATACGAATCGTGGGCCGCAACCTCAACAACGCGCGCAGCATAACGTTCAACAACGTTGAAGCCGACCTCACGCAGGTGTACACTTACTCCACGTCGGCCAACGTTGTAATACCTTCTGAACGGTCGTCTGAAGAGAACAACCAGATTGTATATACAACCGACCAAGGCTCGACGTCATACAACTTTACCGTTCCGTTCCCGCAGTTAAGCATAACCGGACTGCAAAGCGAGTTCGTCAATCCTGGCGACTCCGTGACAATCCTCGGGCTTAACTTCGACTTCTATGACTTCGGAACATCCTCGCAAGTAATGCTTAACGGCACGCCGCTCGGCGTAGGCTCAATCACCAACACGTCGATGAAGGCCGAGATTCCTGCCGATACGCCTGACAACAGCACGCTCGAGATTGTATATTCCAACAATGACGGCGAACAGACCATAAGCCTGCCGTACCGTCCGACACAGAACCTTCTGTACGGCGACTTCAGCGGAGTGTCTTTCAATAACGACGGAACGATGGCTTACAGCATCGAGGGTGACGACGCCACCTCCGCAGATGAGACCTCACTCGGACGCCAGCACCTGCATTTCACTGGTACATTCGACGCATGGGCATGGAACACCGTCGACCTCAGCTGCAACATGATCAACTCTGCCGACCTTGGCGACCTCAGCCAGGCCGGAAGCCTTGACGACTACGTGCTGAAGTTCGAGGTATATACGCCTAACGGCACTCCGCTGACTCAGGCTTCGCCACTGCAGCTCTCGTTCAACTGGGGCGACCTTTACACATGGACTCCGGGCGACGGAGCAGGCCTCAACACGCATGACGAATGGCAGACAATAACCCTGCCGCTCGCGCCGATAGCAGTAGCCGGAATAATGGCGCCTGACACGTGGCAGTCGCTGCGCATAGCGTTCCAGCCGACGGCAGCCTACACGGCCGACTTCCGTATCGGTAACATAAGAATAGAGCGCAGGTAAATACTTTAACAAATGAAGGGGCGCACATAAAACGGTGGGCTCCTTCATCTGTTAAATAAACCAACCGAAACAATCAAATATCTAATCCAACATTAATTATGAAACAAATTTTTACAACCTTACTGCTGCTTACGGCAGCTATAATCTCAGCAAACGCAGAGATGAGAACAGTGTGGACAGGACCTCATTCAACAGGAGGCTGGAGTGGCGTGGACATACCGTCTACTAATTTTTCGTCACTTGAATATGGAGACAAACTTGTTTTCTCAATAGAACGAGACATTGATGGCGCTACCGCTGCAAATCAGACGTATTATCAATGTCAGGTTAACGTATGGGTTGACGGTGTAGGAACACCTATTCTCAACGGAGAAAACGGTGTAATTAATATTGATAATGATAACGATATTGAGGTTAACCTCACCAATCAACAGGTTGACCTAATAAAACAAAACGGCATGAGTCTCAACGGACATTACGTGATATTCAATAATATTACTGCCAGAACTGAAGAAGGCGGCAGTGATATTACTCCCGATGATGGAACTACTACCGAAATATGGAGCGGTTCAAAGTCACTTGGTTGGGATCTATCTGATAATTCTATCAACTTAAGTTATGACAGCAGAGGAGCGCTTGCCAATGCTAAAATAGGAGACATTATTACTATAACTTTTACAAATGCAGGTGAGAATGCCAACATTCGAATAGGCAATCCTAATGGATGGACCGCGTTCGATTCAGATTGTGAGACAAGCCCTGCAGCTTCAACAGGGGAACAGACATTCTCTTATGGATTACTTAACGCCACTATTCTTGGAATCATCCAAAGAGATGGCATTATCATAACCGGCAATGCAGTCACCATAACCAAGGTCGAGCTTACAACCTATCCCGACAGTTATGACGCCGTCGCCGTTACTATCGGGACGGAAGGCATTGCGACATACAGCAAGAGCGACAAGTCATTAGACTTTACCGGCACTGCCGTCAAGGCTTATTACGCAAGCTCCGTTGGAACGGGTAGAGTCACCCTTACTCCTATAAGCCAAGTGCCGGAATACACAGGCATAATAGTTAAGGGTGAACCTGGCACGTATGAAATACCCGTGATAGATGATATCGACGGTCTCGGAACCAACTACCTGAAAGCTATAGGCGACTGGGAACAGCAGATTAGCGCGTCAGCCGAAGGCGCATCGCTCTATATCTTCAATGAAAGCGACGTTACGTTCAGCCTCGTAGCTGCCGGAACTACCGTAGAGGCCAACAAGGCTTACCTCGAGACGCCTACCGACATTACACCCGCCGAAGGCAGCATTGAGCTTGAGTTTGAAGACGAAGGAGGAACAGGCATAAATAATATTGAGATTGATAAGACTGAGGACGACAACTACTACAACCTGCAGGGAATGCGCGTTGAGCACCCGACGAGGGGCATTTACATCCATAACGGCAAGAAAGTCATAATCCGTTAAATAAGTAAATTAGTAGAATCGTTGTAGCGCCGTGCGCCGACACTATGTCGGAACACGGCGCTTTTCGTCGGAAAAGAACTGCGCAAGGATATCCATATTGAAAAAACCGTAAGTAAACAGTGGCCGTTTGCTTACGGTTTTTCTCACAGACAGGCGTCTCCATGCCATCCATTAATCGAGCAATGCCAATTTGATTGCAATCTAAAAGGCCGCTTCTTAGACTGTAAAAGGCGGCCTTTGGCTGTCTAAAAGACCGTCCTTTGCAATTGCGAAGACGGCCTTTTAGACTCTCCTTTCACCACCTTTTCGCTTTTTATTATCTCCCTGCGCCATTGTTTTCCATATAAAATGAGTAATTTTGCAGCATGATTTACCCAAAGACTTTCGAAAGCAAAATCGGCTTTGACGAAATAAGGACATTACTGAAGGAACGTTGCCTAAGCACATTGGGCAAAGAGATGGTTGACGCCATACAACCAAGCGGCGAGTCGGACGTGATAAACGAATGGCTCACTCAAGTGCGCGAGTTCAGGCGTCTGCAAGAGGAAGCCGACGACTTTCCCATGCACTACTTTTTCGACGTGCGCCAGGCCGTAGCCCGCCTGCGCCTTGAAGGCACGCATCTTGACGAAGGCGAACTGTTTGACCTGCGCCGTTCGCTCGACACAATCAACCAGATTGTAAACTACCTCAACCGTTCCGACGACGATAACGACGGCGAGGAACGCACATACCCCTACCCTGCGCTGCACCGGCTGACTGAAGACGTGATGACATTTCCGCAGCTGGTGCAACGTATCGACACGATACTTGACAAGTTCGGAAAGATAAAGGACAGCGCATCTCCGCAACTGGCGGACATCCGGCGTGAGCTGTCGCGCACGGAAGGCAGCATATCACGCACCCTGAACGGTATATTGCGGGCGGCCCAGAGCGAGGGATTGGTAGAGAAAGACGTTACCCCCGCCATACGCGACGGACGCCTTGTCATACCTGTATCGCAGGGACTTAAGAGAAAGATTCGCGGCATTGTGCACGACGAGTCGGCGTCAGGCAAGACGGTGTTTATCGAGCCTGCCGAAGTGGTCGAGGCCAACAACAGGATAAGGGAGCTTGAGGCCGACGAGCGGCGGGAAATCATACGCATACTGACTGAGTTCGCCAAGCTCGTGCGTCCGCATGTCAAGCCGATACTCGAGTCGTATAAGTTCCTTGCCACAATAGACCTTATACACGCCAAAGCAGAACTGGCGCGCCTGATAAAGGGCATTGAACCTGCCGTAAACGCTTATCCGCACATCGACTGGATACAGGCAGCCCACCCCCTGCTGCGGCTTTCGCTCGAGAAACAAGGCAAGAGCGTGGTGCCGCTTGACATCATGCTGACACGGGACAAACGCATACTCATCATATCAGGGCCTAACGCCGGCGGTAAGTCGGTGTGCCTCAAGACAGCCGGACTGACTCAGTACATGCTGCAATGCGGACTGTCCGTAGCCATAGGCGAGCGTTCACGGACGGGCGTTTTCAAGAACATCTTTATCGACATTGGCGACGAACAGAGTATAGAGAACGACCTCAGCACCTACTCGAGCCATCTTATGAACATGAAACAGATGATGCGCTATGCCGACGACTCGACACTGCTGCTCATCGACGAGTTCGGCACGGGCACCGAGCCGCAAATAGGCGGCGCGATAGCCGAGGCCGTGTTGGCGCAGTTTTGCGCAAAACTGGCATACGGAGTAATCACCACCCACTACCAGAACCTGAAGCATTTTGCCGACAGCCATGACGGTGTTGTCAACGGAGCAATGCTGTACGACCGCCAGCAAATGCGTCCGCTGTTCCAGCTCTCGATAGGTAATCCGGGCAGTTCGTTTGCCATCGAGATTGCACGCAAAATCGGATTGCCCGAAGACGTGATAAAGGCTGCCAGCGAAATTGTCGGCAGTGACTATATCCAAAGCGACAAATACCTGCAGGACATTGTACGTGATAAGCGCTATTGGGAGAACAAACGCCAGACCATTCACCAGCGCGAGAAGAATCTGGAGCAGACCATCGCCCGTTACGAAAACGAGGTGAAGGAACTGGAACAGAGTCGTAAGGACATACTGCGCAAGGCCAAGGAACAGGCAGAGGAAGTGCTCAAGGAGAGCAACAAGATGATTGAGCGCACGATAAAGGAGATACGCGAAAGCCAGGCTGAGAAGGAAGAAACAAAGAAAATACGCGAACAGCTTGAGGCATTCAAGGCCGGCGTGAAGGAGATTGACACTGCCGCAAACGACGAGATGATAGCCCGCAAGATGCGCCAGATACAGGAGCGCAGGGCAAGAAAGGAAAAGCGGAAGCGGGAAAAGGAGAAAGAGAATGAAAAACTGAAAACGAACAATCAACAATCCGCTAACGCAACACCTTCACCTGTAGCCGTCGCGCCGCTGAAACAGGGTGACACGGTTCGTATAAAAGGCCTCAGCAGCGTTGGCAAAATAGAAAGTCTCGACGGTAAAATGGCCACCGTAATATTCGGCGACATGCGCACCAAGATGCGTGCAGAACGGCTTGAACACGCCGAAGCACCCAAGAAAGAGGAGCCAAGGGCATACGTTTCGGTTGGACGGCAGACACGGGAAACGATGGATGAGCACAAACTCAACTTCAAGCAGGACATCGATGTGCGCGGCATGAGGGGCGACGAGGCCCTGACGGCAGTAACCTATTTTATTGACGACGCTATCCTCGTAGGCGTCAAGAGGGTGCGCATATTGCACGGAACAGGCACCGGAATACTGCGCCAACTTATCCGCCAATATCTCGCGACAAGGCCCGACGTTGAGTCGTACCGTGACGAACACGTACAGTTCGGCGGCGCGGGAATAACCGTTGTAGAGCTTGCGTGACAGAATTCAGCTAACTATGAAAGGTTAAGAGCAAGGCCGTTGTTCCTTTGCTCTTAACCTCTCTTTTTATATTCATTCAAGAACGAACGCCATACCTCCGTCCTTACTGTCGGCATCACTGTACGTGAAGCCCTCGAATGTAAATGACTTCAGCGCTTCGGGATTGCTTATCCTCTTGGTAACAGCATACCTGGCAAGGGCCCCACGGCACATTTTTGCATACACGACAACGGTCTTCAGCCGCCCGTTTTTGCGCACGAGAAACTCCGGACTGATGACTTTAACCTCACGGACAACCTTCCGCCAGTTGAACAACCGCCGCATTTCGTTGCTTGCAACGTCAAGCAATACACCGCCGTCAGCCTTGATTGACTCAATGAAAATGTCTGTCAGCAACGGCTTCCAATAGTCGAACATCGTAACGCCGTTGTCCGGAAGCACAACATTTCCTTCAAGACGGTAAGGACGGATGGCGTCAGTAGGCCTCAGCAGACCATAAAGAAACGACGTTATCCACAAGTGCCGTTGCATGTACTCAAAGTCTTTGTCGCCCAGACTTGCGGCGTCAAGATATTTGAACACTATCCCCGTATAGGCATAAACGGCCTGAGTAGACGGCTTTTCGTCAAGAAAATGAAGGTAACGCAGGCGATTCTGCCGAGCTATCTGAAGTTTGCAACCCAGCATTTGGGCAAGTTCCTCTTCGTCATACCTCATCATTTGCAGCGCATTGCTCACAGCCTGTTCGCCGAACAACGGCTTGGTGGTAAACGGGTCGCGCCCAATGACGCTATCGTCCATGTCCTTGGCACATCCTATAAGTATCTGCATAACAATAAATCCGATTTTTATTAATTGGCATTAAAACAGTCCTGTAATCGCGTCCCATAGCCACGTAGTAACTTTTATGGCCAACAACACGAGGAAATAGATAATGACACAGAGCACCACAATCAGCACGGCGGTGATTGCCGCCTTGCGGTTTACCTCACGAATGGTATCCTTGTCGCCCTCGATGAACCCCGTAATAAGTCTGAAATTCTGCCTGTACGACTTCTTGAAAAAATCCAGCACATTACCTATATAAAAAGGAACAAGACCTATGGCCAGGTCGCATAAAGCGTTGTATATTACCGCCAGCGTAAGCGGCAACGATTTTATTTTCACTGCGCTGACGTAAATGTACGGCAATGTCAGCAGCTGTGTAAGAATATCTCCAATCCCTTCAAACAGCAGTCCGGCCACGGCGTCAAGGTAATATCTGTCCATCCACTTCGCAATCTGGCCGGAAAGCCGGTATGATTTTGACTGTTTGATGGTTATATCATATTCTTGTTTCATTATTCTTTATGTTGAAGAATTAATTATCTGGTTAACGAAAAAACGGAGGGCGGACACGATCCACTCTCCGTTTACCATTTAAACAATTTTCGAGCCTCTTGTCGGATTCGAACCAACGACCCCGAGATTACAAATCACGTGCTCTGGCCAACTGAGCTAAAGAGGCGGGTGGGCAAGCTACTTATATCGCGCCGCTACAACCAACTACCTTTGCTGCGTTCCCGCCCTGGAGGATTCGAAGGGAGCTGGCCGTACAAGACTTGCCCGTCTTTGCGGCTGCAAAGGTAATAAAAAGTTTATACATCATGTAGGCATGCCGGCGTTTTTGCGGATTTTTTAACTTATTTTCAGTTTATCACAAGTATGGACAAGTAAAAACTCACGACAAAATTATTTTCTGCTCCAGAAATATTTTACCGTATTTTCAGCTGCTTTACGTAATCTAAAAAGCATTATTATAGGCGTTTTTGCTATGTGCGCATTACAAATCGAGGCGAAAACATGACCCTAATTGCCGCTATCTGTAATGCTAAAGACCGTCAAAAGGAGCGTAAAAGGCCGTCTTTAAGGCCGCAAAACACGGTCTTTCAGATAACAGCGGAATAAGAGGATACGTCAAACAAGTCATAAAACACTTGTTATCAGCATGTTAGCAAAAAGCGCAAAAAAGGCCGACAATTCGGATGAAATCACGGTTTACTGATGCCGAAGGGCCTTTACGGAACGTTAACCAAACGTTCGCGGATATGTTGTATAAACATTTTTTTACACTTACGGATATACACCATGGCGGTAATTCTGCACCCGTCACCCTTGCGCAAGCCAGCCAGGAACGCCATGCTTTAACCCTAAAAAAATAAAAAAAAGCGCCTGCCACCACTTTATATGGCGGAAAATAAGTAATTTTGCAGGGATTTTTTACATGGCCGCGACACGGGATGTATAATGCGGACATGTCGACAATACGTAACATACAATGGCTATACGCGAGGAATACGAACAACTTAAAGCTTTCGCACGCATTGACGGAGCGATAATAGGAGGCTTGTGGATACTCAGTTTCGCCTTCTTCATCGGCGAGTTTTACAACCCTTTGTTCGGCTTCATGTCGCTCATTGTCGGCGTCTACTCGCTCGTTCTTGCCGCCATGCGCCTAAAGCGTTTCCGCGACAACGTACTCGACGGCGTGATAACATTCAGCCGCGCCCTGATGTACAGCATGCTGGTATATTTCTACGCGGCCCTGCTTATGGCCGCGGCACAGTTCATCTACTTCCAGTTCATCGACCAGGGGTTCATGCTCTCACAGTATGAAGAGATAACCAACACTGACGAATTCAAGACATTGCTCAACGCTTACGGCGTCAAGCAGGAGGAGATGAGACTCGCAATAGACAACATTGCGTCGCTGCGTCCGATAGACATAGCGCTGCAATTCCTCACCACGAACATCATACTCGGCTTCATGGTGAGCCTGCCGATAGCGACAATGCTCAAGTCGAAATACAAGAGAAGATTCTAAACGGACAAAGGACCACGAACGCCTTAATCCCAACAATGACTATTAAGAATAAACGAACAATGGACATATCAGTCGTAATACCTTTATACAATGAGGATGAATCACTGCCCGAACTTTACGCTTGGATAGAGCGCGTGATGAAATCCAACAACTTCACCTATGAGGTAATCTTCGTCAACGACGGCTCTACCGACCGTTCTTGGGACGTAATCCAGGAGCTCAGCGCAAAGCACGAGTGCGTCAAGGGCATAAAGTTCCGCCGCAATTACGGCAAGAGCCCCGCACTGTACTGCGGCTTCAAGGAGGCGCAAGGCGACGTCGTCATCACGATGGATGCCGACCTGCAAGACTCTCCCGACGAAATACCCGGACTGTACAACATGATAACCAAGGACGGATATGACCTCGTGTCAGGCTACAAACAGAAACGTTACGACCCTCTGTCAAAGACCATACCCACCAAGCTCTTCAACGCAACGGCGCGCAGGATAAGCGGAATAAAGAACCTGCACGACTTCAACTGCGGACTGAAAGCATACCGGCGCGACGTGGTAAAGAACATAGAGGTGTACGGAGAGATGCACCGCTACATACCATACCTTGCCAAAAACGCCGGCTTCAACAAGATAGGCGAAAAGGTAGTACACCATCAGGCGCGTAAATACGGCAAGTCGAAGTTCGGGCTCAACCGCTTCTTCAACGGCTACCTTGACCTCATCACGCTGTGGTTCCTTAGCGGTTTCGGGCGCAAGCCTATGCACGTGTTCGGCTTCCTCGGCACCATCATGTTCATAATCGGCTTCATCGCCTCAGCTATAATAGGCATAGACAAGCTCTGTTCGCTTGCCAACGGCATACCGCAGCGACTCGTAACCGACTCGCCTTACTTCTACATAGCCCTCACGATGATGATGATCGGAACGCAACTGTTCCTCGCCGGATTCCTCGGCGACCTGATAAGCCGCAGCTCGACCAACCGGAACGATTACCAGATAGAGGAGACCATCAGACTGTAAGGCAAATGCCTGAAAGCAAAAAGGAAAAGAGACAGCATAAAGGGAAAGCCATAAAACAAAACGCAAAAGTTATATTGAAGTAAAAAAGCGCAATGAAACGGAACAGATACACACACATGCCAAATGACAAACGCACAGGACGAAGCAAACAAGTTTCGCGCCGGCGCTTTTCATTCATACCCCTTTCAATCTTTCCTTTACTAAGAGACCTTCGCTGCTTTCCCCTTTACGTTCTTGCGTTCATGCTCGTAAGCATCTCTTCATGTTCGTCCATCGACTGCCCGATGAACAGCCTCGTTTATACGCAATACCAGCTACGCACTTCCGACGGGCTTGTCGACACGCTGCACGACACGCTGACAATATCCACACAACGCGCCATCGACGGTAACGACTCTATACTGATTAACCGCAACGTGCGCACAACCGAGTTTTCATTGCCCATAAGTTACGCACATCCACAAGACGTATTCTTCTTCGAGATGATAGACACCTTGACCAAGGCTACGACTTACGACACCGTAACCGTCACGAAAGAAGACCATGAGCACTTCGAGTCGGTAGACTGTTCGCCGTCATATTTCCATACCATTACGGCCGTCAGCAGCACGAACCACGCCATCGACTCCATCGTTTTAATCTATCCCGACGTTAATTATGACACTTCAAGAAAACATTTCAACATATATTTCAGGCATCGTCGTTAGCCTGTTGTTGCTGCTCGTGCCGTCAACAGCCGGAGCGAAGGACAACGATACCGAGGCAAAAAACGACAGTGTACCGCTCTTTAACGGCATTGCCGTATCGGTAGACCTCGTCGGTCCGGCACAAATGCTGCTCGGAGATTACGGACAATACGAAGCATCGGTACGCGTAAACCTGAAAGACAGGTACTTTCCGGTTGTCGAACTGGGTATAGGCAAGGCCGACCACGTAAACGACGTGACCGACATTACATACAAGACAAGCGCCCCTTATGCAAGAATAGGCGTCGACTTCAACCTACTTAAGAACAAACATGACATCTACAAGCTCTTTGCCGGCGTAAGATACGCCTTCACTTCATTCAAGTACGACCTGTCACATCCAGGGATGACGGACCCTGTATGGGGTGACGTTGCTCCTTATGAGGCAAAAGGAGTGAAATGTTCATACCAATGGTTTGAGGCCGTCATAGGCGTTGACGCCAAGATATGGGGGCCTGTACACCTTGGATGGAGCCTGAGATACCGCAGCCGCCTGTCATACGATGACGGCGAGCTGGGCAATTCATGGTATGTACCAGGATTCGGAAAAACCGGCAGCAGCAATATAGGCGGCACGTTCAACGTCACCATTGACATATAGACAGCACGGCGGAGACAGCCATGACAAGCTGCCTCCAAGACGGGAATATCCAACAGCCGTACCGTAACGCCCCGATAAAAGACAGTATAATGAAAAACAGGAAAAAGCTATTCATACAGTCGGCATTCCTCTTATGCATCATCATCGGTGCAATTATAATCGTAGGACACCAGCGCCCGGCTCCGTACAAGCACGACACCGGATTCGTGTTCGGCACGGTATACAACATCACATACCAAAGCAACACGAGCCTGAAAAAGGACATCGAGGCCGAGCTCAGCAAGGTTGACTTCTCCCTATCGCCGTTCAACGCCCAGTCTGTCATTTCGAGAATCAACCGAAACGAAGACGTTGTGGCCGACAGTATGTTCGCCGACGTGTTCACAATGGCACAAAAGATATCCGGAGAAACCGGCGGAGCGTTCGACATCACGGTGGCTCCGCTTGTCAACGCATGGGGTTTCGGATTCAAGCATGACACCGAACCTACGCCACAAGCCATAGACAGCCTCAGGCAACTTATAGGCTACGAAAAAGTAACACTTGACAACGGCAAGGTTAAAAAGGCAGACAAGAGGATTATGCTCGACTGCAGTGCAATCGCGAAAGGATATGCCTGCGACGTAGTGGCCGGCTATCTGCGGAGCAAAGGCATTGACAACTTCATGGTGGAGATAGGCGGCGAAATCGTGACATGCGGAATAAACGAGAACAGGCTGCCGTGGAGAATAGGCGTAACAAAACCCGTTGACGACTCGCTTAACACCAAACAAGAGCTGCAAACAATACTGAACGTAACCAACAAGGCCATGGCCACGAGCGGTAATTACCGCAACTTCTACTACAAGAACGGAAGGAAGTACGCCCATACAATAGACCCAAAGACCGGCAGGCCGGTACAGCACAACATCCTCTCGGCCACCGTCCTGGCAGACAGTTGCGCCACGGCTGATGCCTACGCGACGGCATTCATGGTGATGGGGCTCGACAGGGCCAGGGCAATACTCGACAGACATCCGGGGCTGATGGCATATTTTATATATTCAGACAAGAACGGGAAAAACGCCGTATGGTTCTCGCCGTCGCTCAAGGACAAGCTCTACGGCACGCAAACCGTGACAGAAAAGGGTAAATAACGACAAAGGCCAGGAATGAACCATGCCATACATCGAACACCACGAACGACTGCTTGAGCTACCGCTGTTCCAAGGTATGAGCCGCAACGACCTCGAACAAGTAACCGCGACGACAAAATTCAGGTACATAACTTACGCCCGTGGCAAGACATTGGTTACCGAAGGCGACACTTGCGACAAGCTGCTGTTCCTCATAAAAGGCATGACGAGCGCAACCGGACATGCCGACGACAACGGATATTCAATAACCGAAACCGTCTCTGCACCAGACATTCTCCAGCCCGAACGCATATTCGGGCTAACGCAAAGATACACACGCACATTCAGGTCCATAACCGACTGCGACCTGATAAGCCTCGGCAAGATGGAGGCACTGACGCTGGCCGACAAATACGAGATATTCAGGCTCAACCTGCTCAACATCATCTGCACCCAGTCACAACGGCTAACACGGTTTCCGTGGCGTACCCAACCCGGCGACATCAGGCACAAGATAGCACGCTTCATAGAGACGCGCTGCCTGCGCCCGGCAGGCGGAAAGACCGTCAGGATAAAGATGGAGCGGCTTGCCGAAGAAGTAAACGAAAGCCGACTGAACGTATCGCGCACGCTTAACAGCATGGACGCGGAAGGCATTATATCACTGAAACGTGGCATAATACAGGTGCATGCCCTGGAGAAGATAATAAAGTGACGCAAGCATAATAGCCTGACCCTACTATATCATACGCAACAATACTTACGCGCCCAAAACAAGGCGCAGCGCAAAAGGCCGTCTTTTACATCGTGAAAGACGGCCTTTTACCGTCCGAAAGATGGCCTTTCGCATTGTAAAAGGCCACCTTTCGCAAAAACGGGTTCTTCCGCAGTTTTGTTGGATGGCCTTTCAGCAACATAAAATTGAGCACATCGAGTTTTTCTTTTAAAAGATTAAAAATCAATAGTTTTGTTATATAATTTGAAGTATGGATAAGCCGGATAGTTTTATAGCCCTAAATTTCAATTTAATCAATATACAGGTACTGATTATCAGGGACTTATGAGCATACAAGATAATACAAATACTTGAATATCAGCATCTTATCTTTATCCAACAGAACTGCGGATGAACCCGAAAGACGGTCTTTTACAAGACAAAAGGGCACCTTTTAGGCTCCAAAAGGCGGCATATCGGAAGGCAAGAGGCGGCATATTGGAAAAGCACTGACCACCAGGCACTTACATGTTCCGCGCAAATCATTGTGGCAAAGCAGCTTTCGGGGCGAGTATCAACGACGGCCGCGGCGGCTGCCTGAGCCATGGCGGACATGGCAAAAACCGGTAATGGCATGACCGGAAAACCGTGTAGAACCGACCTGCATGCAAATATGACTGCCGCGCCTTCAAGCCACGAGGATGCAGCTAACCACGCCGTAACAAAATTCTCACATCCACGAGAGTGAAAAAATTGTCCTTTCGCTTCGCTTAACCGAAATTTTGCACTATCTTTGCAGGCGCAAAACAGAAATTAAAAACTTATATGGACGATTATCACGCGGAAAAGATGAACTTGTAAGGTGAGGAGGTATGCTTGTACAGACGGTCCTCCCCACTTGACGTAACATTTTTTGGAGGATTGCAAATGAGAACATACTGGAATACCAACAAGGGCTTAAAGCAGATCGGCCAGTGGGAGCCTAACTGCTGGATACAAGTGACATGTCCAACCGAAGACGACCAGCGAATGCTGGAAGAAGAATTCAAGATTCCCGACTATTTCCTTTCAGACATCAGCGATAACGACGAGCGCGCGCGTTACGAGTATGACGACGGCTGGATGTTAATCATCCTGCGTATCCCGTTCGTCAAGGAGATACGTTCGCGCACGCCGTACACGACAGTTCCGCTCGGCATTATCCATAAGCGTGACGTCACGATAACGGTGTGCTTCCACGAGACTAACATGATGATAGACTTCGTAAGCTACCAGCAGAAACGCGGCGAAGGCTTCACGGACTACGTTGACATGATATTCCGCCTGTTCCTCTCGTCGGCCGTATGGTATCTGAAGCGCCTCAAGCAAATCAACAGTCTTATTGAAAAAGCCAAGCGCAACCTTGACCGCGAGGTGAACAACGAGTCGCTCATAGGCCTGTCGCGCCTGCAGGACTCGCTGACTTACTTCATCACGTCTATACGCGGCAACGAGAACCTTCTTGCCAAACTGAAGTTCAAGCTACAGGTGGACGAGCTCGACGCCGACCTTATCGAAGACGTAAACATCGAGATGAGCCAGGCGCGCGAGACTACCAACATTTACTCGGACATTCTCGAATCGACGATGGATACGTACTCAAGCATTATCAACAACAACATGAACACCGTAATGCGTACGCTAACGTCCGTATCAATCATCCTCATGTTCCCCACCCTGATAGCCAGTATCTTCGGAATGAACCTCATCAACGGAATGGAAAGCAATAAGTTCGGTTTCCTTATCGCAATAGTAGTATCCGCGCTGATTTCTGGTATCTCGTGGTGGATTTTTCGCCATAAACGGCTCATTTAGACAGAAAAGTCCATTTTTTTCAAAATAGTTTAGGCGTTTACAATATTTTTAATTAAGTTTGCACACCTATTAGGATAGTTAACAAACCGCCATGCCGCCAGTGCGTAAACACCGGCAATGCGTGTGCTAAAGGCTAATATATAATAAGGTGAAAGCCCGCTGACGGCGCTTAACCGAGCCCCTTACGACAGCACGCAGACCGGCAACAGCAGAGGCCGGACATGGCAAACGTAAAAACGAAAACCGATTCATGAACTAATAAAAAGGTTATATGATGGACTCTCAAGAAATGACTCTCGGTCAAGAGCGTACAGAAGAACAGCTGAACGTCACGCCTGGTGACAACGGCACCGTGGAAAACATCAACACAACCCCGGCGGACATGGCAGAAGACATTGCTACGGCCGCAGAGGCAACAACGGAAGACCAACCTGCCGGAACTGACGCCCCGGAACAAAAGAAAGTGTATAAAAACAAGAAAGAAGTAATAGCAAGGCTTAAGGAAATAGCCCACGAAGACGACAATCCGAAGAAAGACGAAGTGGACTACCTCAAGACCATCTTCTACAAACTACACTTCGCCGAGCGTGAAGCAGACATGAAAGCCTATATTGACGGCGGAGGAGACCCCGCTGAATACAAGGTCGTACCCGATGAAGACGAAGAGGAATTCAAGGCAGAGATGAGCGTCATCAAGGAAAAACGCGCAAAGATATTCCTTGAACAGGAGAAGGAGAAACAAGAGAACCTGACAAGAAAGCTCGACATCATCGAGAAAATAAAAGCCATGCTCACGTCGCCTGACGAGGCGAACAAATCATATCAGGACTTCAAGAAACTGCAGCAGGAATGGAAAGAAATAAAACTCGTTCCGGCAGAAAAGGCCAACGAGCTGTGGCGTAACTACCAACTTTACGTAGAACAGTATTACGACCTGTTGAAACTAAACAACGAAGCCCGCGAATACGACTTCAAGAAAAACCTTGAAATAAAGACACGCCTATGCGAAGCGGCCGAGAAGCTGGCTGACGAAAGCGACGTTATAAGCGCTTTCCACCAACTGCAGAAACTGCATCAGGAATACCGTGAGACAGGACCTGTTGCCAAAGAGTTGCGCGAGGATATATGGGCACGCTTCAAGGCAGCCTCTACCGTAATAAACAAGCGCCACCAGCAACACTTCGAGGAGCTGCGCGCCAAGGAGGAAGACAACCTCACAAAGAAAACCGAACTCTGCGAGAAAGTAGAAAACATAGCTAAGGATGAAATAAAGAACGCCGGCGACTGGGACAAAAAGACAAAGGAAATAATCGCCATACAGGCAGAATGGAAAACGATAGGCTTTGCCCCCCAGAAGATGAACGTCAAGATATTCGAGCGCTTCCGCGCCGCATGCGACGACTTCTTCGGCAAGAAGGCCGAGTTCTTCAAGAACATGAAGCAACAGTTCTCGGAGAATATAGAAAAGAAGAAAGCCCTCGTTGAACAGGCGCAGGCACTGCAAGACAGCACCGACTGGAAATCGACAAGCGATAAGCTTATAGCCCTGCAGAAAGAATGGAAAACCATAGGAATGGTACCAAAGAAGCAAGGCGACAAGTTATGGAACGATTTTCTTACAGCATGCAACCACTTCTTCGATGCACGCAACAACGCAAACGCAGGCACACGTAACGAAGAACGCGCCAACCTTGAAAAGAAACGTGACATCATCAAACAGCTCGAGACCTTGGCCGACAACCCTGAAGGCAACGTACAAGAGCAGGCACGTGAGCTTATCGACCAATATAACGCCGTAGGCCACGTACCGTTCAAGGAGAAGGACAACGTCTACAAAGAGTACCACGACATTCTTGACAGACTGTATAAGGAGCTAAATGTTACCACGGCACGCCGTCGTCTGGACAAGTTCAGGAATAATCTGAAGAACGTGGCAGAGAAAGGTTCAGATGCACTTGACAACGAACGGGCACGCCTGATGCGCCGATATGAATCACTGAAGCAGGAAATCCAGACCTACGAAAACAACATCGGCTTCCTCAGCGCGTCAAGCAAGAAGGGCAACAGTCTTATCGACGAGATGAACCGCAAGGTACAAAAGCTGAAAGACGACATGAACCTTGTACGAGAAAAAATAAAGGCAATAGACGCCGAAAACAACGAGTAACGATACACTAATACATTAAGGGTTAAGACAACATGGACAAAAACGCCGTAAGGCGCATGTTTCTTAACTCTTAATTTTTATAAATACAATAATCATTTTACGACTTGAAACAGGTTATTTTACTGGCATTCGCCATATTGAGCGGCACCATCTGCACATATTCGCAGACCATGAAAGAGTGGCGCGACTCGCTTGATGTAATAAACAAGCAGCTTGCCAACAACCCAAGTTCAACTGACCTGCTGCTCTGCAAGGCAGCAGTAAACCTGCAACTGCTCAACTGGGACGACGCAATAGACGCATGCAGGAAAGTGCTTGACAATGACAACAGCAACCTGTCAGCATTATTCTACCGTGCATACGCCAATAACAGCCTGCGCCGTTACGACCTTGCTAAAAACGATTACGAACGGCTTGTAAGCATGGCTCCCGACAATCTTGAAGCCAGATTAGGCCTGGCCTATACTTATGTCAAGCTGGAACGCCAAAGAGATGCTCTCGACCAGCTAAACAACTTGGTTGAAATGCATCCGGACAGCAGCATTGTCTACGCGGCAAGAGCAGAACTCGAAAAGGACATGGAACAATATGACATCGCACTTTTCGACTTTGACGAGGCACTGAAACGTGACCCTGCAAACCGCGAATGCACCATATCGAAAGTGGAAATACTGCTGATGCGCAACCGCAGGCGTGAGGCAAAAGAGGCCTTGGATAAAGCAGTGAGCAGCGGAGTGCCGCGCGGCCTGCTCCTTGAATGGTACGACAAATGCAAGGAATGACGGCGTTTATCCTGACCACATAAACACCGATACGCAACATCCTGCGCCGAACCGTGTTCAATAAAGCAATGAAATAACACATACCAATATCTTTACCTAACAACAAAAAACACATAACCTTATGAAGTCTTTGTTTATTTTAGCCGCCTGCATTGTAACCACATGCCTTGGAGTGACGGCAAGAGACGTGAACAACATCAAGCCACGGATAATCGTCAGCACTGACATAGGCGGCACGGACCCCGACGACAATCAGTCGATGACACATTTCCTGATGTACAACAGCCAGTTTGACATCGAGGGAATAATATCCTCCGCGTCATACGGACCCGGCTCGAAGGAAGAAATCCTACGCATGATCGACATATACGAAGCCGACTACGAGAAGCTGAAAAAGCACGACAAAGACCTGCTGGCACCGCAAGAATTACGCAAGCTGTGCAAACAAGGCCGGCGCGGACTTGCCTCTTACAAAGGGTACGATGACAAGACGGAAGGCTCGGAATGCATTGTCGAATGCGCACGCCGCAGTAGCGACAGGCCGTTATGGATACTGGTATGGGGCACATTGGAAGATGTGGCCCAGGCACTGCACGACGCTCCCGACATCAAGGACAAGATACGCGTGTACTGGATAGGCGGCCCGAACAAGAAATGGGGAGTAAACAGCTATGCATATATCGCCGAGAACTTTCCCGACCTTTGGTTTATCGAGAACAACGCGGCATACAGAGGATTCATTAGCGACAACAATGTCCACGACAAATACAACACCGGCTACTACGACGCGGCAATAAAGGGAGCGGGACAACTTGGCAAGGACTTCAAGAATTATTACAAAGGAATAGTAAAGATGGGCGACACTCCGTCGCTGCTTTACATGATGGACGGCGACCCGAACAATCCTTTCAAGGAATGCTGGGGCGGAAGTTTCGAGAACATATACGAAAGCCCGCGAACCGTCTTCAACCATATCCCCACCGTAAAGGATACCGTTGCCGTATATTCCGTTATGGAACTGATGTTCAAGGGACTGGTGCTTGACGCTTCGGAAAAGGGCAAAAAGTACTTCACCATGCGTGTTGACAAGCAAGACTGGGACGGAGTGTACCTCGGCGACGGCACATATGCCGTAAGATATTCGCCCAAAGCACCCGCCGTATTGACATTCACAACACAGTCGAACATCAAGGAACTAAACGGCCTTAGCGGCACTTTCGTAGTAAGCGGAGCATGGCCGGGCAAACCGACGAAGCTCGGTTACAAACTCGGAGACCACTGGTATTCAGACAAACAGGCCCCAGAGCTCTTCGACGGGCCGTGGCAAGGCGTCAAGACTGTATCTAAATGGAGAAACGAAGTACTTGACGACTGGGCCGAAAGATGGGAATGGCTCAGTGAGTGAAAAATAAGAATTAACAATGAAAAATTAAAAGTGAAAAATCCAACGGCATTATTGTTTATGTAAGCCGTTGGATTTTTCACTTTCAATTTTTCATTGTTCACTCAACAAAACAATTGTATTTTTTTACTTTTATCTTTTCACTTTTATTTTATTCCGCTTTCGTTATCCTGAGCAAGAGATACGGCAGACCGGGCAGACGCACCTTGCCGTGGTGCTTGTCGTACACCCTGTCGCCCACGGGAGCGGTCGTCTCGAACGTGTCGGGATATTGCGTTACGGTCATGTTCCACGTATCCAGTATCTCGACCTTAAACTTCTGTCCTTCCTTCAGGCGGGGATACGGGCCGTTCTTCACGGGCAAATCGAACGTCCATTCATGCGAGATTCGCTTTCCGAGATACACGATATAATAATTCTCCCCTGCCGACGACGTGTACGGATCCCAACTGCTGTCGCTGAGCTGCATAGGACCGGGCATGGCGTCGAGCACGGAGCGCATGAACTTTATGCGCTTCCAAGCCTCGCCCTGGAACTCTCCGCCCACGGCAAGGAAGTCACGTACGTAGTCGGTCGGGCTGTCCTGGTAACACTCTCCGTGCGTTACGTACGTGCCGGCAACGAGTCCCTGCCACATGCGGTGCAGCATTTCCTCTCCGCTCAGGCTGCCCCAGCGGTTGCGCATGTTGCCCTCATAGAGCACTTCATCGAATATCACGGGCTTCTTATAGATGTTCCTTACGATTGCGGCACGGCCAAAATCCTCGACGGGGGCCTGGTCCTGCACGCTGGCATGCGTGTAAACGGGCTCCCAGTACTTGTAATACTTGGCCGTGTGGCTGTGTATTGAAAGCAGATGGCCGTACGGGTCGCCCTCGTCTACGGTGCGTGTAATGCTGTCCCAGTCGGCAATGGTGAGGTGGCGCATGAAGTCATACTCATTGGCCAACGACCACCACACGTTGCGGAAGGCTCCAAGGCGTGTCGTAACGTAAGCGGCGTAACGCAGGTTGACGTCCATAGGCATCTTGTCGAAGTCCCAACGCCCGTCGTCGTAAGGGTGGAACAGCACGAGGTCTGCCTCCACGCCGATGGCCGCAAGGCTGTCTATGCATCGCTCGACATGGTCGAAGTATTCGGGATTAAAGCGCGTGTAGTCCCACTCGAAATGCGTCTTGCCGTCCTCGCCGCGGCTTTTCTTTTTCAATTCAAAGGGATACAACGCAGGCTCGGGGTACCCGAAGTCGAAGTTCTGCACAACGAGCAGCATTCTTACCTTGTTGAATCCCGCCTTGTCGAGCGACCTTATCGTGCGAGCGGGATAGTCGCCGCCGGCGTGCATCCAGTCGTACGACGTTGTGCCAACGGGGTAATAGCGCTTGCCGTCGGCATACTTGAAGCCGTAAGTGCCGTCCGTTGTCACGGGGCCGTGGTTGTCCTTGCCGGGCGCCACGCATGTAAACGAGCCTTCACGCCCGTCGAGCGCGGCCACCGCAGAACTTGTTTTGTAAGTCCACTGTCCTTGTTTTACAGGCATGAAGCGCACCTTGTAAACACCGTCACCGTCGTAAAAGCCTCGCACGGTGAACGTAGTGTCGGGCCCCGAGAATGTCGCCGTAAGGGCAACGTCAAACGGATTTCCCTTTACATCGGCTTTAAACGAGGCCTCAAAGCGCCCCCAACGCTCGACCTCAGCCTGTGCGCCGGCCGTCAGCCAGCATGCCGCAAGCAGTAATATAACGAAAAGTTTTCTCATGTCTTGATATTGATTTTAGGTTTGTTGCTGTATTAATACAAGCCGTCAGGACGTATTCTGCAAGGCGGGAATCGACCGCCACCGAGGCATTTCACCGTCCCTTCGTAACTCATTGATAATCAACGGGGTTGCAAAAGGCCATCTTTTGGCTTCTAAAAGACCGTCTTTTACCTTGCAAAAGACGGCCTTTTGCAATGCGTTTTGCCGTCAATCGGAATGTCACAGGTCGAGGTTGGTCAGCCTGAAGTCCGTCACCTCCACCTCGCCTTCACCTCCGGCGTATATTCCTGGGCGCAGGAAAAGGAATCCGTACACCGTATTATGGTGAACTCCGGATACGTCGAAACCCCATGGGAACTTATGCCATGTCCTGCCGTCGGCGCTGTACCATGCCGTCAGCACGTTGGCGTCGTTACGCATGCGCAGCCACATACAGCCCTCACGGTTAGCCTCCGGACATTTAGACGCAGCCCGGCTGACCTGTCCACGGCGGTATCGGAGAAGGCCGTCACGGTCGAAACCGAACCCGAAATGATAACGCTCGTCGTAATAGTCAACAAATCCGGCCGACGATTTGCCGCCTTTCAGCCTGACGCATGCCTCAACCTCATACCTGTGAGCGCTCGTTCGGGCGAGCAGCGGAGAGCCTTCGGCGGGCGAAACGCCCTTAGGCACGAGCCTCAACGTATCCTGCCCGATGTAGAAACGCTCGCTTATATTATGCTCACGGCACGTCTGCCATACGAAATCCGACGCCGTGGCAACCTTCTGTCTTGCAGGCGCGGGCAACGATATGGCGCCCTCTTTCAGCCGCAACCATCCGTCTTTCAGTTCCAATTCACGCAGAAGCGTCTGTCGGCCCAACGTCTGGTAACCGTTCTCGTATGCGTGGAAAATCATGAACAGGCGGCCGTCCTCGGTGTCAACCACCGAGCCGTGTCCCTTGCTCCACCATGTTTCGTCACGCGACTGCGTGCGCAGCAGCGGGTTGAACGGCGCGTTCTCCCACGGCCCAAGCACGCTCTTGCTACGCGCCTCAACCACCATGTGGCTTGTAGGAGGGCCTGCCGTACCGCCCTCGGCGGCAAACAGGTAGTAATACTCCCCTACTTTCTTGATGTTAAGGCCTTCCATGGATATGCTCTCGATGTCGTATTCATCAGGTATCTCCCATCCACGGTACACGTTCACGGGCTCGCCAACGATAGAACAGCCGTCGGCCGACAACGGATACATGTCGCCAGAGCTCATCAACAGATATCGGCGCCCGTCCGCGTCAACCACATGCTCAGGGTCGATACCTCCTACATGCAGGTCAACGGGTTTGCTCCACGGCCCCGAAGGGTCGTCGGCCCAGGTTACCATACTGGTCTTGCCGTGGTTGCCGAGAGTCGGAAAATAAATGTAGAAACGGCCGTCAACGACGGTGATGTCTGGTGCCCACACGTCTCCCGTAAACTCATTGAGCGCAACAGAGCACGGGGTCCAGTCAACAAGGTTGGCCGACTTGTAGACAACAAGCCCCGGAGTGTAGACAAACGAGGAATGAACAAGGTAATATTCCGAACCATGACGCACAATGGAGGGGTCGGAGTTGTCGCCTTCGAGAATGCGCACCGTGGTCAAGCTCTCGTCTATCGGTTCTCCGGCCGAAGCCTTCCACAGAGGACATGACGCTATAATGGCCGACGATATAAATAATGCAAGAATGTTTTTCATGACGTTAAGCAAATTGACAAAAATAAAACGGAAAAGGCTGCGCAGGCACACTGCCCCGCATACAGCCTTTTCCGCATTAAAGTTTAACCCATATTCAAACAATTACTCCTGTGCCAGTCCGTAGCCGTTGGTCACCTTTCCGTTAGAATGGCTCAACACCTCGAACGGTATCGGGAAGTAATATCTCGGAGGAACGTTGCCTGCCTTCACACCCGGCAGCAAGTTACTGTTGCAGTAATGGTCAGCGTTGTCAACAATGCCCTTACCCCAATCCGTCTTGACATAGCCGTCAGCCTCGAGCTGCTTAGCCCTTTCGCTCTCGGGGTCGATGTACTCGAAGAGTCCCTCTATCGCCAGGTTATGGTCAGTACCCTTAACCGCGCTGGCTGCGTCGGTGGTAGAATAGTCGTACTGTCCGCGCCATCCGGGATACAAAGCCGGGTCTGTCGGGTCTGCATCATATGTCAGCGGATTGTCGCGGTGTACGCTCTTCACCCATATGTACATCGGAATCTGGTTGCCGTTGGCAAACTCATGATAGCCCTTTGACTGCAGGTCAGCCACCATCTGCGACATCTCTGCGCGTACCTCGACTGCCTTTTCAACAAACAGGCCGTTGCGTATCAGGTCCCAGCGGCGTTGGCCTTCACCGGCAAACTCCAGCTTGCGCTCCTGCAGAATGTCGGCAAGGAGCTGGTCGCCGGACGATTGTATGTCATGGTTAGTGTCTCCGAAGGCACGGCGGCGAACGTCGTTAAGGTCGCTACGGGCAGCCACGTCATTACCGAGCACGGCCTTAACCTCTGCACGCATGAGCATAAGGTCGGCCAGTCTCATGATAGGCCAGTTCATGCCTGACTGTCGTTGGTCTGCGACATACGGCGGATTCATGCGGTTGGGGTCCCACTTATTCGTGGTCATACCGCCATCCAGCTTGTTACCTGGAGCGAATCGAAGTATGGCCTCGTTACCGTCGCCGTTACTACCCGTAACGGCTGCTGTTATGTCACGGCGCATGTCGCCGTCTTCAAACTCTCCATAATAGAACGTCGGCATTATACGCACGGCACCGAACACCTTACACGGCGCTCCCATCTGTGAGGCTCCGTTTGACGCACGGCCAAAAGCGTACGGATACTCGCTCGACGTTGTCTGGCCGCTCTGGCCACCCTGCATGTTGCCGATTTCGAAGATTGACTCCGGACTCAGCTGCAAGTCATGCTGATACTGGAAGTGGCGCTGAAACGGGTTGTTGGCATATCCGCGCTCGTCGGTCGTGACGAGAGTTGCCGTTCCCTTGTCAGCCATTGCCTGGTCGAAGTATGTTTCGGCAGTCCTATAATAGTCGAGATAATCCGTACGGCGTGCGTAGATACTGCTGTACTCGTCAACGCCCTTGGTCTCCAACTGCACGTCGCCGTACAATCCCTGCACATCAGTACGCACGGTCTGCCATCCTCCTGAATAAAGGGCTGCCATTCCGGCCATAGCCTCGGCAAATCCGCGAGACATGCGCTCGGCTGTTATACTGCCCTCACCAAGCCTGTACATCAATGGAGCGGCCTCACCGAACATTTCGATGACCTTGTCCAATATTTCGAAACGCGAGTTAAGGCTATACTCCGAAGCAGTTGTATTCTCGTAACCATAAGGCACGTCGCCGTAATGTTTTACAAGTTCAAAGTAGCAAAAAGCCTTCATCGAAAGGGCCTCGCCGTACAACTGTGTCCATTCGTTTACCTCGCCGGCCTCCTTGGCCTGTATGTATTCCTCCTTCGTTCCAATGATCTCAAGCAGTTTATTTAAACGTGCCACAATCGTATAATAGCCATTGAACGCGCTGTTTGCCGTACCGATACTCAGCAACTCTGGCTGAAGGCGGGCGTTTGCGTTGTTCAGCGAAGCAACTTCAGGGTAATACTCGGCGTCTGAGCCGATAGGGTCATTCCAGCGATATACGCCCATCACACAGTTCTGGCGATAGTTAGCGTAACACCAAGACAATATTTTGAAAGTCTCGGACGCGGTCGAAGTAACGAAGCCGTCATCCGCATTCTCGGGTGTTGACGTATCGAGGTAATCCCCACAGGCTACAATCGGGCAGCACAACGTCAACAAAGTAAAGAATTTTACTATCTTATTCATAATGTGATTCTTATATTTTGTAGGTTTAGAAAGTAAGGTTAAGTCCGACTACGAACGAGCGCGCACGCGGATATGTACCCCAGTCGAGGCCCACGGTAGGATATGTTGCGTTATTGTTCGATGTATTTGCGCTGACTTCCGGGTCAAGACCTGAGTAACCGGTGATGGTGAACACGTTGTATACCGTACCATAAATGCGCAGCTTGGAAATGCCGACCTTGCGCAGGAGATTCTGCGGAAGCGAGTAGCCGAGCGTCAGAGTGTTGAGTCGCAGGTAAGATCCGTCCTCTATCGCGAGGGTAGAAGTCACACCGTTCTCACTGTAAGGCAACGGATACTTGGCATTAACATTGGCGGCATTGAGCTGCTCCGGAGTGGTAAGGTGTACCAACTGGCCGTCCACTATGTCATAAATCTTGTATGCATCTTTCATGAAAGCAAGCTTGTTCTCGTATGCACCGCTTTCCTTTGCGCAGTACATTGAAGCAATCTTGTTTACGTTATAAACGTCGTTGCCATAGCTCCAGTTGAAGTAAAGGCCGAGGTCAAAGTTCTTCCACGTAGCGTTAATGTTGAAACCTCCGGTGTGTACAGGGTTCATATCGCCAATTTCGCATACGTCAAGTTCGTCTATCACCTTGTCGTCATTCATGTCCCTGTATTTTGGAAGACCGGGATATGCGTTCTGTCCCTCGGGACGATCTACGCCATGAACAGGATTGATGAACGAGCCGAGGTCGGCAACACCCTCCTTGAGGACGTACTGTCCGTTGACGTAATTGAAGTCGTCGGTAGTATAGAAACCGTCATATATGTATCCCCTGACAATACCTACGGGGCTGCCTTCCTTGAGAATGTAGTCGTTTCCGGGGAAACTGCTGCTGCCGCACCATGACGAAGAGTAGAGACCGGTTACGTTGTCGGCCAGTTCATCAACGTTACCCTTGTTGAAGTTGATGTTCATTCCCGCCGTTATGTTCCAGTCCTTGTCCTTATAGATTTCACCGGAAAGCGAGATTTCAATACCCTTGTTGCTGGTCTGTCCGATGTTGTCATACGTAGCGGTGAAGCCCGTGATACCCGGTATAGACGTAAGCATGAGCAAGTCTTTGGTGGTATTCCAGTACAAATCAACAGAACCCCACAGACGGCTGTTGAAGAAACTGAAGTCAACACCTATATTACGTGTGATTGTAGTCTCCCACTTCAGGTCGCGGTTGGCCATTTCCGTTGCAGAATAATCATAAGATGAAGAATACTGGTTGTTCAGTGCATACTGCCATCTCATGTCTGTTTCGGATGTCCACATCTGCGACCAGAGGTTTGCGTCGATACCGTCGTTACCTACGCTACCGTAAGAGAAGCGGAGCTTAAGGTTGTCGAGCCAGTCGCGTGTGCTCTCCATGAACGGCTCTTCCGATATGCGCCATCCGATTGCCGCTGCCGGGAAGTATCCCCAACGGTGCTCGGGCGAGAACTTTGAAGAACCGTCGGCACGGAACGTAAAGGTGAACAGATAGCGGTCGAGCAGCGTATAGTTGACACGGCCGAAGAAAGAGAGGATGCGCTCGGGCATGTCCACTCCTGAGAAGAAGTTGCTTGTGCCGGCCGTCTTGTCGTACTGGTTGATCATGGCGAAGGCGTTGTCCTTCGTAAAGTTGGCCGGGAAGTGGTTGGCATCAATCTCGATCTCGTCGCCGCCAGAGTCCGTAACCTCATGACCGAGAAGTAAGTTGAGACGGTGTTCTTCGGGAAGGAAGTTGAAATCATAGCTCATCGTGTTGGTCCAACGCAGGCCCCAACTGCCGCGCTTTGCCCATTCTACGCTACCTGCATAGAGTTTTTCACCGGTCGCGTCGTTCATATAGTTGTTGTATATGGCTCCGCCCCAGATTTTATCCTCTTCCCAAGTCCTGTTGTAAGACAGGTCTGTGTGATACGTAAGACCGTCGATGATGCGCCAATTGAGCGACGCCGTACCGCGCAGTCTCTGCTTGATGTACAGAGGTTCATAGTCGCCGATACGTGCGGCAGGACTGTATCTGTCCCACGTTGACTGGCGTCCGTACATCTCCATGTTACCTTCACGCATTGCGTCGAGGTCGCCAAGAATATCACTGGTCGCTATCGGGCGGAAGCGGTATGACGATGACAGGATAGAACCGGAACCGTTCGTGGTCTTCTCGTCACCCATCGTGCGCCTGTCTGAGTAGCGTGCGTCGAAGCTTACGTCAAGATTCTTGGTGATTTTCTGGTTTATCTTGAAGTTGAAACTTGCACGGCGTGCATACGAGTTGATTTTCATACCTTCCTCGTCCATGTAGTTAGCCGAGAACAGCATGCGTGTCTTGTCGTTGCCGCCGGTGATGGTAAGGTCGTGGTTGTGCGACACCGAGCTGTTGTAAACATCCTTCTGAATGTCCTGGTTAGGCACGTTGCGGTAGCTGTCTATGCCGCCGGCATTGTTGCCTGCGTACGAGCCGAGGCCGTACAGCTTCTCAAACGAAACCCTGTACGCATCACCCAAAGCGGCAGCGTTACCCCACACGAACGACAGATAGTCGTAAGGATCGAGCGTGTCAAGATATTTCGTTGGCGTGTTGAACTTCACGTAACCGTTATAAGAGACAGACACCTTGCCCTCCTTGGCACCCTTCGTGGTGACGAGGATAACACCGTTAGCTCCGCGCGCACCGTAGATGGCTGTAGACGAGGCGTCTTTCAATACGTCTATGCTCTCGACCTGGTCTGAAGGTATGTCGTCAAGCGACTTCACCGTGATACCGTCTACGAGGATGAGCGGGTCGTTACTCTGCGATATTGAACCTCCACCGCGCACACGGATTGACACCGTTGCGTCGGGACGTCCGTCCTGCGTGGTGACGTTAACGCCGGGAAGCTTGCCCTGCAAAGCCTGGGCGACATTGGCAACAGGCATTACAGCCACGTCCTCGCCCCTAACCGAAGCGACCGAGCCGGTAAGATCCTTACGCTTGATGGTCTGGTAACCGATGACCACAACCTCGTCGAGAGCAGCGTTCTCACTCTCCATATTGATTACATAATCATTCCTGTCGCCTACGGTCAACGTGTATTCCTGATAACCGATGTAAGAAAACACGAGAACCGAGTTTTGCGGAACCTCGATTGAAAACTTACCGTCGAGGTCGGTCGTGGCGCCAGCCTTACCGTCGCGCAGACGTACAGTGACACCAATCATTGGCTGTCCCTGCTCGTCAAGGACGGTACCCGTAACTTTCTTGGCAGCCTGGGCTACCGACATTGACTTTCCAGGAAGCTCAGCCCTTGCGGAGGGAGGCATTATACCGGCAAGCATTAATGCCGACAAGCCCGAGACAAACAGCACGCGCACGCTTTTACCTGCGTACAGCTTGTGCATGACTGTGCTACATTGAATCGTTCTTTTCATATTCTATTAAAGGTTAATTTAAATTAGATTAATAAAGTTTATATTCTCAAATAGGTAAAGACTCGTGGCAAAAGTAGCAAAAATTTACCCCCCGACTATATTTTTGGCTAAATTAACTGTGTTTTTTGATACATAGCATTAAAACGGCAGTTTTTCCGTTAATTTTTGCTTATTTTCGATTTTGCCGCATTGTATAAAAAAAGTAAAAACGGGTATGTTCCAAAAGGCCGTCAATTACATTGCGAAAGGTCACGTTTTGCATAACGAAAGGCCGCGTTTTACGACGCGAAAGATGACCTTTCGCATAACGTACTTCCGACAGAATTAAAACAGGAAACGAACGACGGACAGACAACACATGGCTGCACGCCATCAAAACAGTCGCAAAGCACCATGCGAACAACGCAGAAACAAACCTCTGTAAACGAAAAAAGACATCCTGAAAAGGATGTCTTAATGTTGTTGGGATACCCGGATTCGAACCAGGAATGACAGGACCAGAATCTGTAGTGTTACCATTACACCATATCCCAAAGTATCTTTTGCAAAGGCATTAGTGCCGAATTGCGTTTGCAAAGGTACGCATTTTTTTTTAACTGGCAACATTTTGCCCGTTTTTTTTCTAAAAAAACTCAAAATAATCGCCCTTTATCATTGTTTTACGATAAATCGGTGTACCTTTGCAAGGGAAATGTCGCGGCAGGAAAGAATAAAGGCAAGCCTTTAGAAGAGCCTGTCCGCCAAACCGTTTTTTGCATTAACAACACTTCAAATTCTTAATGGAACAAGTAAAAAAATTAGTAGAGAACATCACGAAAGGCATTCAAGAGAAAAAAGGAACAAACATCACCATCGCCGACTTGAGCGGCATTGAAGGTTCGATTTGCCACTACTTCATAATCTGCCAAGGCAACTCTCCATCGCAAGTTGAAGCAATCACCGACTCGGTAGAGGAGACGGCAAGAGTCGGAGCGGGCGAAAAGCCGGTACACGTAGTGGGACTCACCAACGCGCAATGGGTGGCAATGGACTATACAGACGTAATGGTACACATCTTCCTGCCTGAAACAAGAGACTATTACAAACTGGAAAACCTTTGGGAAGACGCCAAACTGACAAGGATTCCGGATATAGACTGACCCACAGGATGCGTACAACACGCATGAAGGGTACACCTATTATATATATAAAAGAACTGAAATGGAAAAAGATAAGAACAACAAGATGCCAAAATTCAGCATGAACTGGATTTACATGCTTGTGCTTTTCGGACTCATCGGAATGTATCTTCTCGGTGGCGACACCGTAGGCGGAAGCACAAGCAGGAAGGTATCTTACGACGAGTTCAAGGCTTACGTCCGGAAAGGCTACGCCTCAAAGATTGTAATCAACAAGGACGAAAGCACTCTAAAGATGTACGTCAACCCGCAGAACATACGCGACGTGTTCAACCAAGGCTCTGACCGCACGGGCAAAAAGCCTTACGTCACCACCGAATTCGGCAGCGTAGACAAGGTGGAAACGTTTGTCGAAACCGAAAAACAGGCCGGAAAGTTCAAGGGAGAGCTCAATTACGAGAACAAGAGGGGCAACGACCTGTTCAACATACTGCTCAGTTTCGGCCCGATACTGCTGTTCATCTTCCTATGGCTATACCTGATGCGGCGCATGGGAGGAGGCGGAAGCGGCTCGAGCGGAGTGTTCAACGTGGGCAAGAGTAAGGCCAAGATGTACGAAAAGGGAGCTGACGTGAACGTCACTTTCAAGGACGTAGCAGGCCAGGCCGGCGCAAAACAGGAAGTGCAGGAGATAGTCGACTTCCTCAAGAATCCGAAGAAATACACCGATTTAGGAGGCAAGATACCCAAGGGAGCGCTGCTCGTAGGCCCCCCGGGAACAGGTAAAACGCTGTTGGCAAAAGCCGTGGCGGGCGAAGCGGGAGTGCCGTTCTTCTCGATGAGCGGCTCTGATTTCGTCGAAATGTTCGTCGGCGTGGGCGCAAGCCGTGTACGTGACCTGTTCCGACAGGCAAAGGAGAAAGCTCCGTGTATCATCTTCATCGACGAGATTGACGCCGTGGGCCGCGCCCGCAGCAAGAATCCCGCGATGGGCGGAAACGACGAACGCGAGAACACCCTTAACGCCCTGCTTACCGAAATGGACGGTTTCGGAACGAACAGCGGCGTTATCATTCTGGCGGCAACCAACCGCGTCGACATGCTCGACTCGGCCCTCTTGCGCGCCGGACGCTTCGACAGGCAGATAAACGTTGACCTGCCTGACCTTAACGAGCGCAAGGAGATATTCAAGGTACACCTCAAGCCGGTGAAGATTGACGAGTCGGTAGACATTGACATGCTGGCACGCCAGACACCGGGATTCTCCGGAGCTGACATTGCTAACGTATGCAACGAGGCGGCGCTGATAGCCGCACGCCACAACAAGACGCACGTAGGCAAGCAGGATTTCCTCGACGCAGTTGACCGAATCATAGGCGGACTGGAAAAGAAAACCAAGGTTATGACCGAGGGAGAACGCCGCACGATAGCCCTGCACGAGGCCGGTCATGCCACAATATCATGGTTCCTCGAGCACGCCAACCCGCTGGTGAAGGTGTCAATCGTTCCCCGCGGACGGGCGCTGGGCGCCGCGTGGTACATGCCGGAGGAGCGCCAGATCACCACGAAGGAGGAGATGCTCGACGAAATGTGCGCAACGCTCGGCGGAAGGGCTGCCGAAGAGCTGTTCACGGGACACATTTCCACAGGCGCGATGAACGACCTTGAGCGCGTGACAAAGAGCGCCTACGGCATGATAGCGTATGCAGGCATGAGCGAAAAACTGCCCAACATCTGCTACTACAACAACAACGAGTACAACTTCCAGAAACCCTACTCCGAGACAACAGCCAAAATAATGGACGACGAAGTGCTCTCGATGATCAACGAACAGTACGACCGCGCCAAGGCGCTGCTGCTTGAACACAAGGAAGGGCACAACCGCCTAGCCGAGCTCCTGCTCGAGCGCGAGGTAATCTTCGCCGAAGACGTGGAGACTATCTTCGGCAAGCGCCCGTGGGTAAGCCGTTCTGAGGAAATAATGGAAGAGGAGAACAAGGGCGCGCACGACGGCAGCGACGACAACGCCGAGCCTGCCGATGATGGCGCAGAACCTACACCAAGCACCGTGGCAGACGGCCTGACCGGCACAAAAACGGGCGAGGAAGACATCCAGAAAGCATGAACACAAGATATCTGAAGACGTTATAGAAGTTAAGGAAGTTATGGCCGCACGCACTGACGGACAATCCTAAGGGATAACGGCCATGGCTTCCTTAACTTCTGTTTCAGATCCCGAAGCCTGGCGGCAACAGCTTCTTTAATATCCGAAAACCTAACTAACAAAAGTATGAAAAACCTTATAGTAAGAACAATCACCGGCATTTTCTTCGTCGTAGCGGTAGTAGTATGCTTCCTGCGACCCGTAGCGATGGAATTTCTCTTTGCCCTCGTTACCGGATTGAGCCTGTGGGAATACTGCGGACTGGTTAACACCGTCAAGGGCGTCAGCGTCAACCGCTTCATCAGCACCATAGCCGGCGTATATTTCTTCCTTGCCGTAGGCGGATTCTGTAGCGGCGTAGTGCCCACTGGCGCCGTGTTCATCCCCTATCTGCTCACCATCGTTTATCTTTTCATAAGCGAACTTTATACAAAGGCCGACAATGCCATCAACAACTGGGCGCACACCATGCTCGGCCAGATGTACATCGCCCTGCCCTTCTCTACGATAAACGTGTTGGCGTTCAACGCCACACCCGACGGCGGCATAGTCTACAACTACATCGTGCCCCTGTGCGTGTTCATCTTCCTTTGGGCCAACGACACGGGCGCCTATTGCTCAGGTTCGCTCTTCGGCCGCCACAAGCTGTTCCCGAGGATATCACCGGGCAAGAGCTGGGAAGGCTCCATAGGCGGCGCCATCATCGTGCTTGCCGTGGCTTATCTGATCGGCTGGTACAACAATAGCCACACCCCCGAAGCCACCCTCACCACCCTGCAATGGATGGGACTCGGCCTCGTAGTCGTGGTGTTCGGCACGTGGGGCGACCTTGTTGAGTCGCTCTTCAAGCGAACCCTCGGAATCAAGGACAGCGGCAATATACTGCCTGGCCACGGCGGAATGCTCGACCGCTTCGACTCGTCACTCATGGCAATGCCTGCCGCAGTAATCTACCTCTTCTCGCTGACGCTGTTCTGATTATCACCGGACATAACTTCCAGACATAAACTGCAATGAAAATAAAGCACTGCATTACAGCTTTTGCCCTCGCTTTCTGCCTCACCTCATGCGAGAAACACGAGGGAGAACTATACCTGAAGTCTAAATGCACGGCCGAGCTTAACGGCAAAACGTATATCGACCAGACGCGAATAGAACAGACTTTCAACCCCTTCGCTCCCACAGCTACGCCATACATTGAATACAACCCGGAAACGACCGGTGGCTGGTTCGAGACAGATCTCGGGCCAGACAGGGATGCTCCGGCAGAGTATTTCATTAAAATATTCATACCCAAAGACTTACTTAAAGGCGAGCATCTAACCTCTACGGCCGGGCGAAGCATGTTTGAATCAGATTTAGACTACAAGGTATATTGCCAGGACAACAGAATCGCTTACGCCACAATAGGAGGAGAATTAGTAGACAACGGCACATTTGAGATAACGTCATACGACTTGGACAACGGTTGGGCATACGGCAGATTCTCCCTGCCGTTCAGTGAAGGCACAATCACAGGCCAGTTCTATTGCGGAATTTAACCCCAATCGGTCATTAGAGCATTGCCAGGCTATTAGCCATAACTTATTTAGCCTCCATATAAAACCTATAAATTCAAGATTGATGTAAACTTTAGCCTGATTCACTCTTTATCCTTAATATAACGTGAGTTCGGTACAAGAATAATACTTCTTTTGAATAAAGAACTTACAGTGTTTTATAGTTCAAGCGGTCGAAGCGCGGAATGACAGATACCCATCGACAGCTTGAAGTAGAATTATTGTCACATCATCATTATACCGAACTCACGTTAATATAAAAACAGAAATAAATTCAGTAAACCACTGTCAGCCGTCAGCCATACGCATATCTTATTGACAATAAGCGGTTTTACGGGCTGACATAGATATACGTCAAGCGTCAGCCGTACGTCGTCTTGCACAACACATGTGACACTTTGATGGCACCTAACGAAATCCTCTGTCAGTCCGTAAGCCATTGAAAATCAGCCATTAGCATGCGAAGCATGACGGATGACAGTGAATTTTGAAAAATTTATTATATTTCATGACGCCATCCCATCATGCGACAACTTTACGTAACAACGTCAAAACATCGTCAACCGCCATGCGAAAGACGGCAAAACGCACGCTAAAATGTGGCATCTTGCAATATAAAAAGCCGTATTTCACAAAACGAGACACGGCTATTTCATGAGGCGTTCCACTATTTTGCGGCAGGCACGGAAGTCACCGCCGGTTAATGAAGGTCTGCTTTTAGTGCCGCCTTTCTCAACCGTAGCGACAATCTTAAATCCGCTCCACTTAAATATCTCACGCAGGGCTTTCACCGCCCCACGGCTCTGACGGAACAGAATGTTAAACGGCCAAGGCGTTGAACATGTGGCAATAAAAGCTGCCCGCTTGCCTTTGTGCAATGGCAAAGGCATTCCACGACGGCTCTCTCCCATCATGCCGTAAACAATCCTGTCGAAAAGGACTTTCAGACTGCCAGGAATATTACCCCAATAGCACGGCGTCCCTACTATCACAGCGTCAGCCTCGTTTATCATGGCAAGCACTTTCCGGGCGTCGTCATATGGCAAAACGCACTCCTGGCGGCTCCGGCACTGCATGCAACCGATACATGACCTCACCTGCAAATCGGCCACACGCACAACTGTGACCTCGGCGCCACGGGCCTCGCCCTCTTTCCTTACAAGGCCGAGCATTTGCGACACGCAACCGTCACGCCTCGGACTGGCGTTGATTATGAGTATATTCATAGACTTTCCTGATGATTGCCACATTCACTCCGGAGCAGCCTCAACATCGTCTCTGCCGCATTGTCAGGCGCCCCTTTCCTGCCTATAAGCCTCTTTACCTCGGCATAGCCGTCAAGCATACGGGCGCGCGCCACCCCGTCGGGCAACAGACGGCCAAGCTCATTGACTATGTTGTCGACTGTAAACGTATCGGCAACCAACTCAGGTACGACTTCACGACCGGCTATGAGGTTGACAAGCGAAATGAAACGAACCTTTATGAGATGTCTGCGAAGAAAGGCTATGACCTTAGGAATCGGCGTCTCGTAACACACAATCTGCGGCACGCCGAACAGCGCTGTCTCCAGAGTTGCCGTGCCGCTGGTAACAAGTGCCGCCCGTGAATGGGCAAGCAAGGGGTAAGTCTGGTCGTAAACTACACTAACTTCATACCCTTCGGTGAACTTGTCGTAATAGTCATGCGGAATTGAGGGCGCGCCTGCCACAACCAGCTGGTACTTATCAGCATAGCGCGAGGCAGCCTCGAGCATGGCGGGCAGGTTGTCCTTTATTTCCTGGCGGCGGCTGCCGGCCAGCAGCGCTATCACGGGACGGTCGGCAGGAAGCGAGTTTGCCTTGCAGAAACCGTCAAAAGTATCAGAATAGCCAGCAAGAAAATCTGCCACTTCATCAGCCGTGGGATTGCCAACATAATGTATAGGATAATTATGTTTTCCCTCATAAAAAGAAATCTCGAACGGCAGGATGGAGAACATCTCGTCAACATCACGCTTGATATTCTTTATCCTGTATTCCTTCCAGGCCCATATCTTGGGCGAAATATAATAATAGACGGGAATGTCCGTATGCGCTCTCACGTACTTGGCAATGCCGAGATTGAAACCGGGATAGTCTACGAGAATGACAACGTCAGGCCGCCAGGCCACAATGTCACGCTTACAGAACGCCATGTTACTGAATATTGTCCGAAGATGCAGTAGCACAGGCACAAATCCCATATACGCCAGTTCACGGTAATGCTTGACACGCGTGCCGCCGACGGCTGACATCAAGTCGCCGCCGAAAAAGCGGAAATCAGCCTCAGCGTCAACACTCTTAAGCGAGCGCATTAGCCTTGACGCATGCAAATCGCCGCTGGCCTCGCCCACGATAATGTAATATTTCATCTTGATAAATCCTGCTCCATAAATTCATAAACGCATAATCCACAATGGACTACATCCTAAAAAAGCGCTATCGCTTGCCCCTGTACGACCATGCTGCCGATATCATGACTTACGCAATATGCCCTTAATCTTGTCTATCATTTCATAGTCGGTGACATCTATGGTAGTAGGCGTTATGGCCACATAACCGTGTGTCAACGCCCAGTTGTCGGTATCTTCAGCCTCGGGCTCATCATTAGTGTACTTTCCTACAAGCCAGAAATAATCATATCCCCGGGGATGTCTTGCACGAACAACCTCGCTACCCCACGTTCCGTGAGCCATTCGACACGCTTTTACACCTTTAAATTCACTCGCCAGCGGGAAGTTTACATTAAGACATACACCCTTTGGAAGTCCGTCACGCAAAACACCTGAAACAATGGTTCTTACATACTTTCGCAATGGTTCGAAATCAGCCTCATCCCTATGGTCGCACAATGAGAATGCCACAGACGGAATATATTTCATACACCCTTCGCGCACGATACCCATAGTGCCTGAATAATGCGAGTTGACAGAAGCGTTGTCACCATGGTTGATACCCCCTATCACGATGTCGGGGCGACGTGGACACAGCTCGCTAAGGGCCAGTTTGACACAGTCTACGGGCGTGCCGTTGCACGACCACATGTTCATGCCCTCACGCTTACGGCGCAGCTTCAGCCGTAATGGAGTTGTTGCCGAAAAAGCAGTGGAGAACCCTGACCGTGCCGACTCGGGTGCGCAAACAAGTATTTCACCGAAATCTGACACCATGTCAATTAACGAATTAATGCCTTTAGCATGATAGCCGTCGTCATTGGAAATAAGTATTAACGGTTTCATCTTTTCATTAAAAATAATTTTCTTTCGCTTACAAAAGTACGAAAAAAGGTTTAAATCAACTATTTCTCGCATAAAATATGTATTTTTGCAAAATAATTTTAGCGACACGAAATTGTCAATCAAAATAAAATGGGAAAAATTATCGCATTAGCAAACCAAAAGGGAGGCGTCGGCAAGACCACAACGACAATAAATCTGGCGGCGTCACTCGCAACACTTGAAAAGAAGGTTCTGGTAATCGATGCCGACCCGCAGGCAAACGCATCGAGCGGTCTCGGAGTCAACACGAAAGACATAGACTGTACTCTCTACGAATGTATAATCGACGGGGCAGATGTGCACGACGCCGTATATACAACAGATATTGACGGACTTGACATAATACCCAGCCATATCGACCTGGTTGGAGCAGAAATAGAAATGCTTAACCTCGAGCACCGCGAACAGGTAATAAAAAATCTGCTCGCGCCAATCAAGAATGATTATGACTATATCCTTATCGACTGCTCGCCGTCACTCGGCCTAATAACGGTCAACGCGCTCACGGCGGCCAACTCGGTAATCATTCCCGTGCAATGTGAATATTTCGCCCTCGAAGGTATAAGCAAACTACTCAACACCATCAAGATTATAAAAAGCAAGCTCAACCCGAAACTTGAGATTGAGGGATTTCTCCTTACGATGTACGACAGCCGCCTGAAACTGGCAAACCAGATATACGACGAGGTAAAACGCCACTTCCAGGAACTTGTGTTCAAGACGGTAATACAACGTAACGTAAAACTGAGCGAATCACCCAGCCATGGCCTGCCTGTGATACTGTATGATGCCGACTCGACAGGAAGCAAGAACCATTTGGCGCTGGCTAAGGAAATAATAAACAAGAACAACTAATATTATAGCCATACGGATATTTGGTTACAAGGCTTTCACGTCATATGAAGCTATAACTGCAATTTAGTTGCGACAAAGGCATACGGCATTCGACAAGCCACAAACCGCAAATAACCAGGCAAATACATAACAGCAAATACATGGCAGTAAAGAAAAGATACGGAAACGCTTTAGGACGCGGACTTGACGCGCTGATTTCAACCGACGAGGTCCGTCCGCAAGGCAGTTCGACAATTAATGAAATACCGTTAGAACAAATCGAGGCAAACCCCAACCAACCACGAAGGGAATTTGACCCCGTAGCCCTGCAGGAACTTGCCAACAGCATACGCGAAATAGGTATAATACAACCCATCACGCTACGGCAGATAGAGGTCAACAGATTCCAGATAATCGCCGGAGAACGCCGCTGGAGAGCGTCACAAATGGCAGGACTAAAAGCCATACCTGCATACATACGCACCATAAACGACGAGAACATTATGGAAATGGCGCTCGTCGAGAATATTCAGCGCGAGGACCTCAACGCAATAGAAATAGCACTTGCATACGAGCACTTGCTGTCAAGTACCGGCATGACACAAGAAAAGGTAGCCGAGCGTGTCGGCAAAAGCCGTACCGCAATAGCAAACTACCTGAGGCTGCTTAAGCTGCCGGCACAAGTACAGATGGCCTTGCAGAACAAAGAAATAGATATGGGACACGCCCGTGCCCTTCTGGCCGTAGACAGCCCTTCACTACAAGTAAAGCTGTTTAAGGAAATACAGAAAAACGGCTACTCTGTACGTAAGGTTGAAGAAATGGTACAAAAGCTGAAAAACGGGGAGGACATCGTAAGCGGTAAAAAGAAAATTACGTCAAAACAACAAATGCCCGAAGAATTCTCCACTATGAGACAGCGGCTCTCCGATTTCTTCAAGACACCGGTACAGATGTCGGTATCCGCTAACGGGAAAGGCAAAATAAGTATCCCGTTCGCTAACGAAACGGAGCTGGAACAGATAATCAACATGTTCGACAAACTGAAAGAGCAGCAATAAACTTGTGGCTACAAAAAGCAGACTCATCATACAAAAATTGGCAATGGTCATGGCCGTATGGCTCGTGGCGGGAGCCTTTATGCCGTGTAAAGGACATACTACATGCGCGCTTCCGTTTATCAACGACAACGACAGTACCACAATAAAAACCGACAGCCTCTCGGCAAACGTCAACGACTCTGTCGCTAAAATCATTACGGCCGTAGACTCTGCAAATCTTAACCGGACAGTATTTCCGGACTCTACGGGCAAGAAAAAGAAAGAAAAACGTGACTGGTCAACATGGCGGCCGAGCGCAAAACGGGCAATGTGGCTGGCAATAGTAATTCCTGGCGCGGGTCAGATATACAACCGTAAATACTGGAAACTGCCCATTGTGTACGGAGGTTTCCTCGGATGCTTATACGCAATAAGATGGAACAACCAGATGTATCAAGATTATTCCCAGGCCTATATGGACATAATGGACAATGACCCGAATACGCAGAGCTACAACGAATTTCTGCATTTGGGCAATACAATAACGCCTGAAAATACCGAACGCTACCAGGACTTGTTCAGACGGCGAAAGGATTACTACCGTAGATACCGAGACTTGAGCGTATTCTGCCTCATAGCTGTTTATGCCCTGTCGGTAATTGACGCTTACGTTGACGCATCACTATCCGAATTCGACATTTCACAAGACCTCAGTTTCAAAGTGGAACCGGCAATTATCAATAACGGCTCATCGCTTAACCCGCTTAAGTCTTCGTCTGTCGGTATACAATGTTCAATCAATTTCTGACACATCCCAATTTTTATAACTATAGATATTTGCATTTTTAATACCCTATGAAGAAAAAAACGTTTATCGTCATTGCCGCAATGATTCTCGGCGGAAACTGCGTGATGCAGGCGCAAAGCGAGGTAGAGGAAATCACTGTGACCGACAATGACGGAAAAGAAGAGGTCATAGACGTTCCGGAGGCCATGAACTATGAAGTGGACAGCCTTCTGAACCTATATTATTCAAAGACATATCTGCATGCCGACAATGACTGCAATTTTAAGGACGAGAATATAACCTATCCCAAAGAGATATACATCGAGAGACTGAAACGGCTTCCGAACGTAATGGAAATGCCGTATAACGAGATTGTACAGAAGTTCATAGACAGATACACCGGACGTCTGCGCCACTCTGTAAGTTATATGTTAGGTGCGGCAAACTTCTATACACCAATATTCGAAGAAGCACTTGAGGCTTACGGACTACCCCTCGAACTGAAATACCTACCGGTAATAGAATCCGCCCTCAACCCACAAGCTACATCACGTGTAGGAGCGGCCGGGCTATGGCAGTTCATGGTTGCTACCGGAAAACAATACGGACTTGAGGTAAACTCACTTGTAGACGAACGCCGCGACCCGATCAAGTCATCATATGCAGCAGCGCAATACCTAAAAGACCTGTACAAAATATTCGGCGACTGGAACTTGGTAATAGCTGCATATAATTGCGGACCAGAAAACATAAACAAGGCGATACACCGTGCAAACGGACAAGCCGACTATTGGAAAATATATCCGTACCTGCCAAGGGAAACACGCGGATACGTACCTGCATTCATTGCGGCAAACTACGTGATGAACTATTATTGCGAACATAATATCTGCCCAATGCGAACTACGCTGCCAGTTAAAACAGACACAATAGTAGTCAACAAAGACGTTCACTTCCAGCAAATTGCGGCAGTATGCGGAATTGACATAGACGAGCTGCGCACACTTAATCCCCAATACAGGCGCGATATAGTGAACGGAGGTAACAAACCGTCTATAATACGCCTGCCGGCTTCATCAACAAACATGTTCATTGCCAATGAAGACTCCATATATAATTACAAGACGGAGACTTTGCTTGCGCGCAGATCGCTTGTCGAAGTGGACAACAGTACAAGCTATACAAAAAAAAGCTCGACTAAGAAAAGAAGTTCGGCAAGAAAGAAAAGATCAAGACGCTCAAGGGCAAGACGAGTAACCATAAGACAAGGTGATACACTGTCCGAAATAGCGGAAAGACATCATACTACGGTCAGGAAGTTACGTCAGCTTAACGGAATAAAAGGCAACAACATCCGCGCCGGAAAGAAAATCAGGGTAAGATGACATGCTTACAGTCATCATATCCCCATCACCTTATTATAATTAATATCAAAGGAACACGGTTATGGACGAGCAGAACAATATCGACAAGTCCAAAGAGACTGCCGAAGACAAAATGGTAAACGAGGCGTTTCAACACCTGTTGGATAGCTATCTTACGACACGCCACCGCAAGAAAGTAGACCTTATAACAAAGGCTTTCAACTTTGCCAAACAAGCCCACAAAGGAGTGCGCCGCCTGTCTGGCGAACCATATATCATGCACCCCATTGCCGTTGCACAAATTGCATGCTCGGAAATGGGGCTTGGCTCGACCAGCATAAGCGCAGCACTGCTGCACGACGTGGTTGAAGACACCGATTATACTGTAGAAGACATTGAAAACATCTTCGGGCACAAAATAGCCCAAATAGTTGACGGACTGACAAAAATATCCGGTGGAATATTCGGAGAGCAGGCATCGGCACAAGCCGAAAACTTCAAGAAACTGCTCTTGACCATGAGCGACGACATACGCGTAATCCTGATTAAAATTTGCGACCGCCTGCATAATATGCGCACGCTCGCCAGCCAACCAGCAAATAAGCAATATAAAATAGCCGGCGAAACGCTATACATCTACGCGCCACTCGCAAACAGGCTCGGACTGAACAAAATCAAGACAGAGCTCGAGAACCTCAGCTTTAAATTTGAACATCCAGAGGAATATAAAGCCATTGAAGACCAGCTGGCAGATACGCAGGCATCACGCGACAGCCTGTTTGCCGACTTTACGACTCCTATACGCGAAGCACTCGACAAGATGGGACTTGAATATCAAATCAAGGCGCGCGTAAAGAGTCCGTATTCCATTTGGAACAAGATGCAAAACAAGCACGTCACTTTCGACCAGATATATGACATTCTCGCCGTACGAATCATCTTTAAGCCAAAAAAACGTGAAGAAGAAGTAAACGAATGCTTCAACATATATGTCGCGATAAGCCAGATATACAAATCACACCCCGACCGCTTACGTGATTGGGTAAACCATCCGAAAGCAAATGGCTACCAAGCACTGCACGTAACACTCATGAGCAAGCAAGGGCGATGGATTGAAGTGCAAATCCGCTCAGACCGCATGGACGAAATAGCAGAACAAGGATTTGCCGCACACTGGAAATACAAGGAGGGCGAGGAAATTGTTGAAGACGACGGCGAACTGAACAACTGGTTGCGCACAATAAAGGAAATACTTGACGACCCGCAACCCGATGCGATGGACTTTCTTGACGCTATCAAGCTAAATCTTTTCGCTTCGGAAATATTCGTATTCACGCCTAAAGGCGAAATCAAGACAATGCCGGCAGGATGTACCGCCTTAGACTTCGCCTTTCAAATCCATACTTTCCTTGGAAGCCACTGTATAGGCGCTAAGGTTAACCACAAACTTGTGCCATTAAGCCACAAGTTACAGAGCGGTGACCAGGTTGAAATTCTCACATCCAACTCTCAGCATGTACAGCCATCATGGATCAACTTTGCTTCAACAGCTAAAGCAAAGGCGAAGATACAGGCCATACTGAGACGCGACGCACGCGAGATACAAAAGAAAGGCGAAGAAATCCTAAACGAATTCTTGGGCAAACATTCGCTCGAAGTCAATTCTTCTATAATCGACAAACTCTGCGATTACCATGAGGTAAAGAATCCAGAAGCGCTGTTCCGCGCTCTTGGCAACAAGAACATAATACTCGGCGACAAGGATATAGATGAAATCAACGGCAAAAAGAAACAGAACATTGCCGGCACCTTACGCAAGTTCGTGCCTTTCGTAGGAAAAGAGAAGAAAAAGAACGCTGAAGAGAAACAACCCAACTACTTCATCGTAAAGGAAGGCTTCAACCGCAAGAAACCCATCTACATCACTGACGAAAACATTGGCCAGTTCATTTTCCCCACCTGTTGCCATCCCATCCCGGGAGACGACGCTTTAGGTTTCATCGACGGTAAAAACCGCATAGAGATACACAAGCGCTCTTGTCCTGTCGCCGCAAAACTAAAATCAAGCTATGGCAACAGAATACTTGACGCAAAGTGGGACATGCACCGCCAACTTTTCTTTGACGCAACGATAGAAATCAAGGGTATCGACCGTATCGGAATACTCAACGAGGTGACACAAGTCCTATCGGAAGAACTGAACGTCAATATCCATAAAATCACCATATCGTGCGACGAAGGCATTTTTGACGGCTCGCTCGAACTGCGAATCCACGACCGTGACGACGTAAGAAACATCATAGATAAACTGAAAAAAATCAACGGAATACAGGAAATTACACAAATCGTATAAATCATCCAGAACCAAAACTACCTACCATTATGAAAAAAGCACTCTTCATCATGTTTGCTGCCATCTTTGCCTTTACGGCCAAGGCAGCCAACCCTTACGACAACCCAGACACCATATTCGTGGCAAGAGACGGCACCGGACAGTTCAGAACAGTCGGCGAGGCCGTTGAAGTATGCCGCGCGTTCATGGAATACCACAAAGTAATATACGTCAAGAACGGCATATACAAAGAGAAGCTCATCATTCCTTCATGGCTCACAAATATCGAGATTTGCGGGGAAAGCAAGGAGAAAACCATAATTACGTACGATGACCACGCAAACATCCGCCTGCCTGAAACAAATAAGGGAATGGGAACTTTCCGCACATACACGGTAAAGGTGGAAGGCAACGACATTACGTTCAAGAACATAACAATAGAGAACAATGCTGCCAGACTGGGACAAGCCGTGGCACTACATACCGAGGGCGACCGCCTCGTGTTCATTAACTGCCGTCTGCTGGGCAATCAAGACACGGTCTACACAGGCGTAGGCGGTACACGCCTTTACTTCAAGAACTGCTACATTGAGGGCACAACGGACTTCATCTTCGGCCCGTCAACGGCATGGTTTGAAAACTGCACCATCCACAGTAAGCAAAACTCATACGTAACGGCAGCATCAACACCGCAGGACGTGCCCTTCGGCTACGTGTTCAACCACTGTAAACTGACCGCTGCCGACGGTGTAAACAAAGTATATCTCGGTCGCCCATGGCGTCCTTACGGCTACACCCTGTTCATGAACTGCGAACTCGGCAGCCACATCGTCCCCTCAGGATGGCACAACTGGGGCAAGACATCCAACGAACAAACCGCCCGCTACATGGAATACAACAACACTGGCGACGGCGCAAAAACATCCGAACGCGCGGCATGGAGCAAACAGCTGACGAAAAAAGAGGCCGCACAGGTAACACTTGAAAACGTATTCAAGACCGATACAAGTTGGACTATTGAATAAATTAAGAGTTAAGAATTAAGAAAATATGCTCTGTTGCTTATTATCAGCAGCATATTTTCTTAATTCTTTTTTAGCCCATTCATTCGATAAAAGTATGATTTATCACATCTTTATCGAATATGGACAAAATTGTCACAGGCTTGCGCCGATATTGCAATATACGGCATATTGCACAGTAAAATGGTGCAAATCGCGGCACAATAAGCTGTTTTTTCGACTAACGAACACGCAAAACCGTTAAACCTACAAGGCAAACAGTCATCGGCCTTGTCGGTTGATATTGACGACAATGGAATTCGTCAATATGCGGACATCCATATTTTGCATCGTAAACCACGGCTTTCCCAAGGCTTGGCGGCCGTGAATCCATAAAATCACAATTATTGGGTATTGCCCGTTATGGCGCGTTTTAATACCTTTGTCCGAGAAAACAACGCAGCAAGATGCAGACGACAAAGGACTATATAAGGCGCGGCCTGATTGAGGCTGCCGAGGAGCTGTTCTACGAGAAGGGCTTTCGTGGTGTGTCAATGCGCGAGGTAGCGGCACGCTCGGGCGTCGGGCTGAGCAACATATACAATTATTTCAGGAGCAAGGACGAACTGTTCCGCGGCGTCGTAGGCCCGGCCCTGCGCGACTTCGAGGCAATGCTCGAGGCCCACCACGGACAGGACGGAACGGACGTTACGGCCATGTGCGATGACGGTTATTTCGAGAAGGTGGTCGACGAGTACACACGTTTCATCAACTGCCACCGACGCCGACTGGCCATACTGCTATTGCGTTCGGGCGGCTCGTCGCTCATGGGATACCGCGGCGAGTTCACCCGCCACGCAACGAAGACGGTGAAGGAATATTTCGCCGAGATGAAACGCCGCCACCCGGAACTTGTCACCGACATCACCGAGACGTCTATCAGGATGCACACGATATGGATTTTCAGCATGTTCGAGGAGATAATAACACACGACATCGGGCCGGACGACGTGCCCAAGGTGGTGGGCGAATACATAACCATAGAGATTTCAGGTTGGAGAGAGCTTATGAAAATATAAGCTCTCTCCTTTTTTTTGAACAATACTGCCGTTCGTTCGCTTTTGCCACGCAGGCAATACCCAACGCCGACATACGCTTGAGGGAACGCGACAAACGAAGACGGACAGGGCACGAGATAGCCTGTTGCATAACGCGCTGGCATACAGCACGTTATAAAAGGTCGTCTATTACGCTCCAAAAAGCCGTGTTTCATCGTCTCAAATACGGCCTTTTAAAATACGAAAGGCCGCATTTTGGACAACGCACGATGGCATGTACGTGGATTGAGCTAACATTAATTTAAATAAACAACAAGAAGTATGACTACATTTAAGAAACTTTGGGGCTACATGGGGCGGCGCAGGGCGCTGCTGCCCGTGGCCATCGTGTTGTCGGCCTTGAGCGGACTGGCCGGGCTTTTACCATTCGTGTTTATCTGGCTGATAGCGAGAGAGCTGTTGAGCGGCGACGATTCGGCATCGCAGTCGTCGGTAATAAGTTACGCCTGGTGGGCGGCAGGTACTGCGGCAGGCGGCGTGGCGCTGTACTTCGGGGCACTGATGTGCTCGCACCTTGCCGCGTTCCGCGTCGAGAGCAATATCCGCAAGAGCGCCATGCGGCGTGTGATAGCCATGCCGTTGGGATTCTTCGACGCCAACACGAGCGGCAGGATACGCAAGATAATAGACGACAATGCCGGCATTACACACTCGTTTCTGGCCCATCAACTGCCCGACCTTGCCGGCACCGCGCTCGTCCCCGTAGCTGCCGTCGTGCTCATCGCGGCCTTCGACTGGCGGCTGGGGCTGGCCTGCCTCATCCCCGTATTCATTGCCATGGGCATAATGGCATACACGATGAACACGCGCGGACGCGAGTTCATGAAGGAGTATATGACATTACTCGAGCGCATGAACACCGAGGCGGTAGAGTACGTCCGCGGCATTCCCGTAGTAAAGGTATTCCAGCAGACTGTGTTCTCGTTCAAGAATTTCTACCGCACCATAATGCAGTACAGCCATACCGCCACACGCTACACACGCCTGTGGGAACGGCCGATGACCCTCTACACGGTCATCATCAACAGCTTTGCCTTCATTCTCGTGCCCGTAGCAATCATCATGACAGGGGCAGGCGAAGGCCTGGCCTACGTAATTATCAACCTCATACTGTTCGTGCTCGTTACGCCGGTGTTCTCGGAGTGCGTCATGAAAAGCATGTACATAGGCCAGGCCTTGGGGCAGGCCGGCGAGGCTGTACGCCGCCTTGACGAGCTGACATCCTACCCTACGCTGAAGGAAAGCGACCGTCCGCAGACCCCGAGAGGACACGACATAACCTTCGACAACGTGGTATTCGCCTATCCTGGCACCGATAAAGACGTTCTTCACGGCATATCGTTCAGTATAAAACAGGGCCAGAGAATAGCCCTTGTAGGCGCTTCGGGCAGTGGAAAGACGACGATAGCGCGCCTCGTTCCACGCTTCTACGACGTCAGCAGCGGTTCCGTGAGGATAGGAGGAACCGACGTTCGCGACATCAGCCACGACGTATTGATGCGTACCGTGTCGTTCGTATTCCAGGAACCACAGCTTATCAAGACCACCATCCTCGAGAACATACGCTACGGCAAACCTGAAGCCACGCTTGAAGAGGTCAACCGTGCCGCCGACATGGCGCAGTGCCGTGAAATCATCGACCGCCTGCCTAACGGCCTGAACACCGTAATCGGCACGGAAGGGACATACCTATCGGGCGGCGAACGGCAGCGCATAGCACTGGCGAGGGCATTCCTTAAAGACGCGCCAATCATCGTTCTTGACGAGGCCACGGCCTTTGCCGACCCCGAGAACGAACACCTCATGCAGCGCGCACTGCGCGAGCTGACGCGTGGAAAGACCGTACTAACCATAGCCCACCGCCTTACCAGCGTGGCCGACGCCGATGAGATACTCGTAATCGACGGCGGACGCATAGCCGAACGGGGCACGCACAACACTCTGCTCGGCCTAAAAGGGATATATTATAACAGGTGGAACGAATACTGCCAGGCGGTAAACTGGGAGATAAAGTCCTTTAAGCAGAACGCCATTAAGCCAACCGTCAGCGAAAGGACAACCACTAATGAAACCACGTTCAGCAAACAAACAAATAACGACGGCACGTACAAACGAGACCGTAACAGACCCGGTTCCACCGCTTATGGCCTGGCGGATAAACTCGCCTTGTCTCCAAAGGGCTACCGCGACTTCAAGAAGGGCGTGGCGTGGACGGCCATTTTCAACATCGTGCTTATGCTGCCTGCCATATTCGTATTCCTTTTCCTTGCCGACTGGTTGCGTCCTTTACTCAACGGCGGAGCGTCTCCCGCACACGGACTATCATACTTCTGCGTGCTGGCAGTGGCCTTCTTGGCCGTTATGTACGTAGTCGGTGTGTTCCAGTACCGCAGCACATACACCTCCGTTTACGACGAGAGTGCCAACCGCAGGATAAACCTTGCAGAGAAGCTGCGCAGGCTTCCGCTTGCTTTTTTCGGCGAAAAGAACCTGTCAGACCTAACCTCAACAATAATGGACGACTGCACCGACCTTGAGCATACGTTCTCACACTCCGTGCCGCAACTGTTCGCCTCGCTCATCAGCATTACGCTCATAGCCGTCGGCATGTGCATATACTGCTGGCCGCTGGCCGTCGCCCTGTTTTGGGTCGTGCCCGTAGCGTTGGGCATATTGCTGTTGTCAAGAAAAGGGATGAGGCGCAGCAATAAGGTAAACTACATGAACAAGCGCGCCGTAACGGAAGTGATACAGGAAGGACTCGACACCGTTCAGGAAATAAAGTCGTACGGACAGGACGCCCGCTACACGCTCAGGCTCGACCAGTCCATTGACCATTACGAGCGCGTAATGACCCGCAACGAGTTAGTATTGGGCATACTCGTCAACGGAGCGCAAAGCATATTGAAGCTCGGACTTGCCACGGTGACAACCGTCGGGACATGGATGATGGCGGCAGGGACGGTCGATATGTTCACGTTTCTTGTGTTCCTGGTCATAGGGTCACGTGTTTACGGCCCTATAAACGAGGTACTCAACAACCTGGCGGCGCTTACTTACCTCGACGTACGCATTTCACGCATGAACGAGATGGAGCGAATGCCCGTGCAGGAAGGTGCCGACGTCAGCATTGACGGCGGTTTCGACATACGCTTCGAGCATGTAAGTTTCGCTTACGAGGAGGGCAAACAAGTGCTCAACGATGTCTCGTTCACGGCCCGTCAGGGTGAGATTACGGCGCTGATAGGCCCGTCGGGCGGAGGAAAGAGCACCGCCGCCAAGCTGGCAGCCCGCTTCTGGGACGTCAATTCGGGACGCATCACTTTGGGCGGAGTGGACATATCCACCGTAGACCCCGAGGCATTGCTGCGCAACTTCTCCGTCGTATTCCAGGACGTAGTGCTTTTCAATGCCTCCGTAATGGACAACATACGTATCGGACGGCGCGACGCAACGGATGAGGAGGTACTCAGAGTAGCCCGCCTCGCATGCTGCGACGAGTTCGTAAACAAGCTGCCCGACGGCTACCGGACTGTCATCGGCGAAAACGGACAGACCCTTTCAGGCGGCGAACGGCAACGTATCTCCATAGCCCGTGCGCTGCTTAAAGACGCGCCCGTAGTACTTCTTGACGAAGCCACGGCATCGCTCGACGTCGAGAACGAGACGCTCATACAGGCAGGAATATCCGAACTGGTCAGGAACAAGACCGTTCTTATCATCGCACACCGCATGCGTACCGTAGCAAATGCCGACAAGATACTCGTGTTAAGCGGAGGGGAAATAGCCGAACAGGGCACACCCGGCGAACTGAAAGCCCGCGGCGGATACTTCGCCCGCATGCTTTCGCTTCAAGGGGAAAAGGCATGAAAGGAATGCAGGGCGGTAAAGTGAAAAGGCGAACCGCCACCCACGCTTTTCCAATATGCCGCCTTTTACGTTCCGAAAGGCCACGTTTTAAACGATAAAAGGCCGTCTTTTACAAGCTAAAAGACGGCCTTTCGCAAAACAGCCGGCCACAAGGCGGCATTCATGCCCATGCTACCAGCATTGCATTGCGTGATTAACCGTTTCACGCCAAGAATGCAGACAAAGCCTAATACGTTGAAACTCAAAAATATATTGACCGTTACTTAACGATTTTTCTTGACTTATTGGATAAAAAGTCGTATCTTTGCAAACACGTAACCATCATTATAAGGAGGAACAAGACATGAGAACATCATCTGCAATGGAGAATCTCCTGCTTTACCTCCAGTCACTGCCGAAGAGCAACAGGAAGTGGTTGTCGGACAAGTTGATTGAAGGATTGCACGAGGAAGAGAGCGACACTATCAGCAAAAAGGAAGTTCTCGCTGGCATTGACCGTGGACTGAAAGAGATGATTGAAAGAAAAAAGACAGGCAAGAAAGCAAAGACTTTAGAGGAACTTATCCATGAATTATAAGATTATATTGGACGAAAGCTTCGATAAAGAAGTAAAGCGTCTTAGCAAACGTTACCGTTCCTTAAAGGCCGATTTGCAAACATTACTCAACGACCTCTACGCCAATCCGCAGCTCGGAACAGACCTCGGAGGGGGCCTGCGCAAAGTTCGCATGCGCATAACTTCCAAGGGTAAGGGCAAGAGCGGAGGCGCAAGGGTCATCACGTTCACCGTGGTCGTAGCCGTTGAAGAGAGCGAAATCAACCTTCTCTACATCTACGACAAAAGCGAAAGGGAATCAATAACGCACAATGAAATAGACGAATTGTTGCGCAAGAACGGACTGAAATAAAAACAAACCGCCATGGCACTTAACACGGAAAAGAACCTGAAACTGTATTACTCGATAAAAGAGGTGGCCGGAATGCTGGGCGTTTCGGAAAGCATGCTGCGCTTTTGGGAAAAAGAGATACCACTGCTCAAGCCGAAAACGACTGGCAACAACGTTCGCCAATACACCGAGGCTGACATCGAGAACGTAAAAGCCGTGTACAACCTGGTAAAGGTCAGGGGCTTCAAACTGTCAGCGGCACGTAAGATGTTGCGTGAAAACAAACAGGACGTTGACAACAACGCACGACTGATTGAGAGCCTTATCAAGGTGCGTGAAGAACTGAAAGAGCTGAAGAAACAGCTTGACTATCTTGAATAAAGCACCCGCTGGCACCGCTTACGGCGCCAGCAGAAGCGGCGGAAAAGCCGTAATCGTCATTAAACATACAGCCCGGTACATGACAGTACCGGGCTTTTTCGTTCACTTCAGCATAATCATACGCCGCAGGATGAGGTTCTTGTACGCCCTGCACAAGTCTTCCGGAAGAAACGAGCGGTCGATAAGCTCAAACCACTTGGGCAACACACGTCCGAACCGGCGCGCCATGTTGTCAATCACCTTCTCGTCAACGCCCGACGCGGTTATGGACTTTATGAAGTCAGCCTTGCGCAGTTTACGCTTCTTGCCGTTAAGAGTCAGCGCCAGTTCTTCGGGGTCTTCGGGCATGACGAGCGTCGTGGCGAGCATGTCGTAGGCAGGAGTCAGGGTGTATCCGCCGTGCATCGGGTTGTACAACGAGAAGTTCTTGAGGTGCATGTCGGCGTTACCCGTGAGCCACGAGAACACAACCACCTCCCAAAAGTTGACCACATCAAGCTGCGGAGCCGACGAATAACGGCGTATTGCCTTGGCTATCTGCTCGTAAGAGCCTTTATATTTATATTCGGTAAGGCGCTCTGTAAGCTGGCACATGTCCTCCATGGGCACTTTGTTGCCGTCGTCAAGGCGGTCGATACGCCTTGTGATGTAGCACAACTCGCCGTCGCTGAAGCGTATGAGGCTGTGCGGTACTACGCTGATTTTTGCCGCTTCGGCCAGGTGCATGGTAAGGTCTTCAAGCTCAGGCAGGGCTCGGTACGAATTGGTTTGCGGTTTTAGGATAAACCGTCCCCACAGTCCTACGATGGTAAAGCGGTCGGGTTCGTTCCTGCCTCCACGGTTTATGTCGAGCGAAAGCTTTGCCTGCACGCCGGTAAGAGTGGTCTGCGCGCGCACCACCTTGCGTGCCAGGTCACCCAGTTGGGCGCGAATGTACGGCAGCTTGGGAGCCTCTTTCGTTCCGAAAAACTTGCGGGCGCAAGCCGGATGATAGTCGGTCTGGCCCTCCTTCAGGTCCTTATAGCAAAACAAACACCTCATCTTTTTGAATTAAGAATTAAGAGTTAAGAGTTAAGAAAAACGCACTTCGTGAATTAAGAGTTAAGAACTGAATGTCAGGGTTAAGTTAATTAAGAGGTAAAAATTAAGAAAATATGTCTCAGCTTTTGTTCTCATACTGGCTTATTAGCCTCATTTTGCTTATTAGCCTTTATTGTTTTTACTGGCAAGTCATATTTTCTTAATTCTTAACTCTTAATTCTTAATTTCCATGATTCTTAACTCTTAACTTCCTCCGGCACCACGCTTACTGCCCCGATGCAGTCCTTACAGCAGGCAAGAAGCAGCGACATGCGGTCGCGCTGGTTGATTTTCCAGCTCTTTTCGGCTATGTCAAGCAGCCAGCCTTCGGGTATCAGACCGTCGAAGAAGGGAAACATCACCGTGTCGTGATACGCCTCCTGCCTGAGAGGAAGCGTCAGGCTGACAGCCTCGGCACTGCCGGAAGCGAGATAACCGGCGTCGTACTCGAAGGTATAGCCGCTCTCGTCTTCTGTCAAACGGCCGGCCAACCGGTCGTAAAGATATACCAATGCACGTTTCATATCTAATTTGTTAGTTGTCAATGGATGAGAGACAAGCAGACGAGGATATTTGTCTCGCCGCTTGCATGCTTGTATCTTGTCACTCGTCTGTTATGGAAACAGCTCCCACCTGGCGGCCGAACAGGCGCAATACCTGGTTGATCTTGTCCATGCGCAACGTCTGCTTGCCCTGCTCCAGCTCACGGACAAAGCGCAGGCCAACGCCCGACTTGTCGGCCAAATCCACCTGCGTAAGGCCGAACTTCTTGCGCATCTCTTTCACAAAGTCTGCTATTGCCAAATCATCCATACCTTAATTATTATGTTAACAAGAGCGAACCACAACGTTATAGTACGCCAAGATTACACCCTTTCGGGTACAAATATAATAAAAATTCACGTCAATTATACCTTTTAGGGTATAATTTTATTAAATTAAATTTGCTTTATACCCGAAAGGGTACACTCTAAACGCTTTACCAAAGCATATCGGCTTAATTACAAAAGGCCACCTTTTGCAAGGTAAAAGGTGGCCTTTCAGGAGCCAAAAGACGGCCTTTTACAACGCAAAAGGCCGTCTTTCGCAACTCTATTTATAACTTATTGATAATCAACATGTTACGAGCATGCCATCATAAGGGCAAATAACGGCATTCCGACTGCCGTTTCCAACGTATCTTAATGCGCCATTTTAAGCCCCACAACCGACGCTATTAGCGTAGCGATGAAGAACAGGCGCCAGAACGTAGCCGGCTCCTTGAACACCAGAATGCCTACTACCACCGTGCCGACGGCGCCAATGCCTGTCCACACGGGATATGCCGTGCCGATAGGAATGGTGTGTACAGCCTTTGCCAAAAGCACCATGCTAAGCGTAAGACTTATCAAAAATCCGGCGCACCACAGCCAATGCTCCGTGCCGACGGTATCTTTCATCTTCCCTAAACAAAAGGCAAAGCCCGTCTCAAACAGGCCCGCGATAATCAAAATAACCCAATTCATCTTATTCGTTTCTTATTATCTTATATTATTTTCATAAACGGTGACAAAGTTAACGCAAACGAGAGGAAAGTAAGCTTGCTCACAGTTTCCTGAGTACAGCTTATCTTATGCAAAGATAGCGCCCATAATCGACAAAACGTTTTACATTTGATAAAAAGCGCATTGGCGCTTCGTTTCTTTTTAATAAATTTGCATCCGAAACCATAAAGACATGGACATCGAGCAGATTATATCACGTACCTAGCCCCTACCGCCCGCCTCGATGGAGCGGCTTAAGGCCCTTATGGAGGAAATAGAATTGCCCAAAGGCCACCATGTGCTGCGCATGGGAAAGGTGGAGAAGGACATTTTTTTCATCAAGCGCGGCATAGCACGCGCCTATACCACGGTAGACGGAAACGAAATAACCTTCTGGATAGGCGAAGAGGGAGACACTCTCGCTTCGATGAACGGCTACGTGAACAACCAGCCGGACTATGAAACAATCGAACTGATGGAGCCGTCGGTACTATATAAGTTGCGCCACGACGACCTGCAACACCTTTACCTCGACGACATCCACATAGCCAACTGGGGCCGGCGCTACGCCGAAACCGAGCTGATAGCCACCGAGCGCAGGCTCATCTCGTTTCTCCTCACCGACGCGTCGGAGCGTTACAGCCGCCTCATGGCCGACAATCCCGAATACCTGCAGCGCCTGCCGCTGGGCAGCATAGCCTCGTATCTCGGCATAACGCAGGTCAGCCTGAGCCGCATCAGGGCGAAAATCAAGTGACCGACAGCCTCGGTGCGCATAAGCTGCAGCCGCCTTCTTCTGCCACATTTATAGTGTATAACATTGCTACAGCATAACGGCCTTTTTCCAAAAGACCGTCTTTTGCTTTGCGAAAGGCCACCTTTCAGCGTGTAAAAGGCCGTCTTTTGGAAGCTAAAAGACGGCCTTTTGCAAAGCCGTTGGCCGTGGCTTGCGAACGTGCTCATTATCAATGAATTATGAATTTATCATTCATAACGGCAAATAATTTGGCTTTTTGTCGGATTTTTTATAATTTTGCCGTCCGAAAGTAAATGAAATATAATATGATGACAGCTAACGAAATCCGTGAATCTTTCAAGAAATTCTTTGAATCGAAAGGACACAAGATAGAGCCGTCGGCACCGATGGTTATCAAAGACGACCCCACACTGATGTTCACCAACGCAGGTATGAACCAGTGGAAGGATATAATATTAGGTACGCGCGACCCCGAACCGCGCCGCCGCGCTGACTCGCAGAAGTGCCTGCGAGTGAGCGGAAAGCACAACGACCTTGAGGAGGTGGGCCACGATACGTACCACCACACGATGTTCGAGATGTTGGGCAACTGGAGCTTCGGCGACTACTTTAAGGAAGGCGCGATTGACTACGCCTGGGAATACCTCGTAGACGTGCTCCACCTTGACCCCAACGACCTGTACGTTACGGTGTTTGAGGGCTCGCCGGAGGAGAACCTCGAGCGCGACGACGAGGCGGCGCGATACTGGGCAAAGCACGTGCCCGCCGACCATATCATCAACGGAAGCAAGCATGACAACTTCTGGGAGATGGGCGACACGGGGCCCTGCGGCCCCTGTTCGGAAATCCACCTCGACTCGCGCACGCCCGAAGAGAAGGCCAAAGTACCCGGACGCGAGCTGGTGAACAAGGACGACCCGCAGGTGATTGAAATCTGGAACCTCGTGTTCATGCAGTTCAACCGCAAGGCGGACGGCTCTCTCGAGAAGCTGTCGATGAACGTTATCGACACGGGAATGGGCTTTGAGCGCCTCGTTCGTGCCCTGCAAGGCAAGCACTCTAACTATGACACCGACATATTCCAGCCCATCATAAAGGAAATATCACGCCTCTCGGGCCTTGAATACGGCAAAGAGGAGAAAACAGACGTGGCAATGCGCGTCGTTGCCGACCACCTGCGCGCCGTTGCTTTCTCTATAGCCGACGGCCAGCTGCCGGGCAACGCCAAGGCTGGTTACGTTATCCGCCGTATCCTGCGCCGTGCCGTCAGGTACGCTTACACCTTCCTCGGACAGAAAGAGACATTCCTCTTCCGCCTCGTGCCCACGCTTATCGCCGAGATGGGCAAGGCTTATCCCGAGCTGACGGCGCAGCGCGAGCTTATCATGAGGGTGATAAAAGAAGAAGAGGACTCGTTCCTTCGCACGCTGTCTAACGGTATCAACATGCTCAACGACGCAATGGATGAGGTTAAGAAGGAGGGCAAGACCGAGCTTGACGGCGCCAAGGCGTTCCGCCTGTTCGACACTTACGGCTTCCCGCTCGACCTTACCGAACTTATCTGCCGTGAGAACGGACTGACCGTTGACGAGAAACAGTTTGACGAGGAAATGCAGAAGCAGAAGCAGCGCGCACGCAACGCAGCCGCCGTTGAGAACAGCGACTGGACCGAGTTGCGCCAGGGCGAACAGCAGTTCGTTGGCTACGACTATACCGAATACGAGTGCCACATTCTCCGCTACCGCAAGGTGACGCAGAAGAAAAACACTTTCTACGAGCTGGTTCTCGACAATACGCCGTTCTACGGAGAAATGGGCGGCCAGGTAGGCGACTGCGGTGTGCTGGTAAGCGAGAACGAAACGGTTGAGATAATCGACACAAAGCGTGAGAACGGACAGTCAATACACATAGTAAAGGCGCTGCCCAAGCAGCCCGAAGCTGACTTCATGGCCTGTGTCGACACAGACAAGCGCGAGGCAAGCGCCGCCAACCATACGGCAACCCACCTGCTCGACTACGCCCTGAAGCAGGTTCTTGGCGACCATGTAGAGCAGAAAGGCTCGTACGTATCACCCGACACGCTGCGCTTCGACTTCTCCCACTTCCAGAAAGTGACCGACGAAGAGATACGCCAAGTTGAGCGGATAGTAAACGATATGATACGTCAGGACATCCCGTTGGACGAGCATCGCGACATGCCTCTTGACGAAGCGAAGAAGATGGGAGCCATTGCGCTGTTCGGAGAGAAGTACGGCGACAAGGTTCGCGTGGTGAAGTTCGGCCCCAGTGTTGAGTTCTGCGGCGGTATCCACGCACGTTCTACCGGCCGCATCGGCATGATAAAGATTATATCCGAAAGCAGCGTGGCCGCCGGAATACGCCGTATCGAGGCAAAAACGGGCAAGGAATGCGAGGAACTTCTGTACAACATAGAGGACGCTCTGAAGGCTATCCGTGCGTTGTTCAACAACGCAAAAGACCTGAAAGGCGTCATTGAAAAATATATCGAGGAACACGACTCGATGAAGAAGAGTATCGAGAGTTTCCAAGCAGAAGCCGTAGAACAGACAAAAGACAAATTGCTGGGCCAGGCAAGAATGGTAAACGGCGTGAAAGTTGTGTCTGCCGTAATCCCGATGAAACCCGACATGGCTAAAGACTTGGTATTCAAGGTTGCTGCGGCAGAGCCGGGCCATCTGCTCTGTGTCGTAGGCAGCGTATATGAAGGACGCCCGACGCTCAGCGTGATGATAAGCAAAGACCTCATAGCCGACCACGGCCTTAACGCCGGACAGATGGTACGCGAGGCGGCAAAGCTCATACAAGGCGGCGGCGGAGGCCAGCCACACTTCGCCACTGCAGGCGGAAAGAATCCCGACGGACTGTCGGCCGCTGTGGACAAGGTTATCGAACTCGCCCAACTTTAATAAAACAAGCAAACCGGTAACGAACGGGCAGACAAGGGATTTTGAGGCCGTTAGGCCGTTTCTCCTTGTCTGCCCGTTCGTTGAAAAATAACAACCGAATAAGCACAAATATTCACCTAATAAACACTCCTTGGCGCAGAGTATGCCAAAGTGGGGATTTAAGGGTTTGCTCCTGTCAGCAAATAAAGTTATCTTTGCAATTCAAGAATGTCCAAATTGTAAAGTAAGCGATTGTATGAGAGGACTTAGAATGATGAAAAACAACCTTGGTCCGGTAACTATCGGCACCATAATAAGGAGCAAACTGAAAGAACGCAGACATACGGTAGTATGGTTCGCTGAGCAATTAGGCTGCAGCAGGACTAATGTCTACAAAATATTTGCCAAGCCCTCAATCGACACAGAAGAACTGTTCAAGATATCCAGGATTCTCGATTTTGATTTTTTCAAAGCCTACAGCGAAAAACTAAGCTGTAGAAATGAATGAGACCTACGGGTAACTCACCGCATGGCGTCATTCCGCTTGTGGCAAATCAAGGCTTTTCATACCCCTAACCAGACGTTCGTATGTATCTTGCGGAATTACACGTCCACGGGGAGTACGCACAACCGGAAAGCCGGCAAAGTAACTGTCGGTCGATATATGCCATGAAAAAGACTTAATATCCGTTGACCTCTTCAGTATCCTGTCAATGGAAATAACGTATCTCGGACTTACCACCGAGACTATATGCCGTCCCCCAAAAGTCACGACCGCAAGTATAATCCGTGCCTTGTTGTTTGTCCTGACGGCGTTGAGTGGCGTGCCGTTCATACGCGCCGAGACTGTAATATTCCATCCGTCAGCGTTGATACGGTCCATGTTCTGACGGAAAATAACCCCGTGCGGAGCGGTGTCTTTCAAACGCTTGTACTCAATCAGCAGGTGTATCATCTCATGAAGGAGCACGCTCTTGAACGCTTTAGAGTCCATGTCGTAATAGTTACTTATACGTATGGCATACTCGGTTCTTGTCCTGAACATCTTTTTTGTACGTCTCCACGACATCGAACCGAGGCGAGTTCTCGACATGCCTACCGACAATGCCGGCATGGGCAGTATGCCACCGAAATACTTAACGTTGAATTCGGAGAACCATTCTTCAAGTTCTTTTACGCTTATACGCATTTACCACAAGCCCTGTTTACGAACCGCCAAAACAAGCGCAACGGCCTGAAACAGTGAGGGAATAGCCTTATATCCCCACGGTTTCAGGCCGTTGGTTACATGATTCCTAAATATTGTTATTGTCAGAGATAGCCTGCATAATCTGAGCTTCTATCTCCTCACACAGCTCCGGATTATCCTTGAGCAATATCTTGGTGGCATCACGTCCCTGCGCAAGGCGGCTTCCCTGGTAAGAATACCACGAGCCGCTCTTCTGTATGATGTCATATTCAACGCCGAGGTCAACAAGTTCACCGACCTTAGATATTCCCTCGCCAAACGTTATTTCAAACTCTGCCTTGCGGAAGGGTGGCGCAACCTTGTTCTTTACAACCTTAACACGCACTTGGTTGCCTATAACCTGGTCGCCGTCCTTTATACTTGTAATGCGGCGGATGTCAAGTCGCACACTGGCATAGAACTTAAGGGCGTTTCCTCCGGTTGTCGTTTCAGGATTACCGAACATCACTCCTATCTTCTCACGCAACTGGTTGATGAATATACAAGTAGTGTTTGTCTTACTGATGGTTGACGTCAGCTTGCGCAGAGCCTGGCTCATAAGGCGCGCCTGCAGACCGACGTTGTTGTCGCCCATGTCGCCTTCTATCTCCTTCTTCGGCGTAAGGGCGGCCACCGAGTCAACAACGAGGATGTCGATAGCCGACGAACGGATAAGCTGGTCGGCTATTTCAAGAGCCTGTTCGCCGTTGTCGGGCTGCGAGATGAGCAGGTTGTCGATGTCAACACCTAACTTGGCGGCATAGAAACGGTCAAAAGCATGCTCCGCATCTATAAAGGCGGCAATGCCTCCAGCCTTTTGCGCCTCAGCGATGGCATGTATCGCGAGCGTTGTCTTACCGCTACTCTCAGGACCGTAGATTTCTATTATCCTGCCACGAGGATATCCGCCTACGCCCAGTGCGGCATTAAGTCCGATACTGCCCGTTGGTATTACCTCAACATTCTCAATGTTCTCGTCGCCCAATTTCATGATTGAGCCTTTGCCAAAATCTTTCTCTATCTTTGCCATTGCGGCCTGAAGGGCTTTCAGTTTACCTTCCTGCGCCATTGCGTCGGCCGCGTTGTCTTTATCTTTTGCCATTGTTTCTTTGTTTTAGGAGAGAAGGAGTAAGGAGTAAAGGAGTAAGTAGAAATACACTTATGCTACATTGCATACAGCCGGGCACCGACCAACAAAACATATCTACTTACTACTTCCCTCCGTTCTCCTTTATTACTTACTATTTAAATCTTACAATTCCAGGTCACCGTCGAATACCTCATGCCAAGGCAGACCTTGCTTATTGAGCTGCTCCATGAACGGATCCGGGTCGAACTCCTCGACGTTCCACACGCCGGGCTTGCGCCACAGACCCTTGAAGAACATCATGGCGCCAATCATCGCGGGCACTCCCGTAGTGTAGCTTACGCCCTGCATGCCGGTCTCATTGTACGCTTCCTGGTGCTTGCAGTTGTTATATATATAATAGGTGCGCTCCTTTCCGTCCTTCAGTCCGCGTATGCGGCAACCTATGCTCGTCTCGCCGTCGTAGTTGCTGCCAAGGTCCTGCGGGTTGGGCAGCACGGCTTTGAGGAACTGGAGGGGCACTATTTTGACCTTTACCGTCTTGCCCGAACCGTCGGCCAGCGGTGCCTCATACTCTATTTCGTCTATTCTTGACATGCCGATGTTCTGGATGACGTCGAGATATGTCAGGTATTGCTGGCCGAAAGTCATCCAGAAGCGTGCCTGCTTGATTGTCGGATAGTTCTTCACGAGGCTCTCCAGCTCTTCGTGGTGCATAAGATAGCTCTCGCGCGGGCCGATGTTCGGGTAAGTCAAGGCCTTGTGAACCTCGAGAGGTTCGGTCTCAAGCCATTGTCCGTCCTTGTAGTAAAGGCCCTTCTGCGTTATCTCGCGTATGTTTATTTCGGGGTTGAAATTGGTGGCGAAAGCCTTGTGGTGGTTGCCGGCGTTGCAGTCCACGATGTCGAGATACTGTATTTCGTCGAAGTGATGTTTAGCCGCGTATGCCGTATATATGCCGCTCACGCCGGGGTCGAAGCCGCAACCGAGGATGGCGGTCAGGCCAGCCTGCTCGAAGCGCTCCTTGTAAGCCCACTGCCATGAGTACTCGAAATGTGCCTCGTCCTTGGGCTCATAGTTGGCAGTGTCAAGATAGTTGCATCCGCAAGCCAGGCATGCGTCCATGATGGTGAGGTCTTGGTAAGGCAACGCAAGGTTGATAACCATCTCCGGCTTGTAGTCGTTGAAGAGGGCCTTGAGCTGCTCCACGTCGTCGGCATCAACCTGCGCGGTCTTGATGTCCATGTCGATTCCGGCCTTGTGGATGGCCTCGACGATGAGGTCGCACTTCTCCTTGCGCCTGCTTGCAATCATAAACTCAGTAAAAACGTCAGCGTTCTTGGCGATTTTGAACGCTGCCACTGTAGCGACGCCACCGGCGCCAATCATTAATACTCTTCCCATTGTAGTTATTTTATTATTTGTTGTTTGCTTTTATTTTGGAGGTTTGGAAGGCCGGGAGGACTGGGGGAACGGGGACAGCTGGAACGGTTGTCAACAGACCGTTGGGCGCAAAGCCTCTTCTTCACCTTTTCACTTCTTCACGCTTTCACCTTTCCTTTACTTTTTATCTAATTCTTCAGCCCGTATTCCGAGAGCGTTCATCAGCGAGTAGCCAAGTATCTCCTGGCGGAAGTTGCCGCCCTGCATGGGCTGCATGGCGAACACGGTCACGCGCTTGTCTTCGTCCACACGGCGCAAGGCATGGCGCACATCATCGTACATCCGCTCAGCATCGGGCACTATCATGACGCGCTTTACGTCCTTATGGTTGCACACAATCTCGACCGTTTCGGTAAAGAAATCCTCCTTTGTGGCCATGTCCTCGGGCGACAATGCCGAGATAACGAACTCGCCGAGGTTATCCCTGAAAGCCTTTCCGTCAAGCTCTTCAGCGTATATTGACGGCTTGAAGTTCTCCAGTCGGCCGTTCTTCCTGTCGTGTATAAGTATCACTTGCGTAACGTTGTCGCCCTCGCGTAATCCTCCGTCAAGGGCCACGCAGTCAATCCACCGCGCCATGTCGGCCTGCGGTATGCGCCGCTCAATCATGCGCTCGAAGTTCACGATAAGGTCAAAAGCTACCTTGTCTATATAGTCGCCGTCGGCTATTATCACATTGTCGCACCATTTCACGGTGCCCGTTAAACCATTATTCATGTATGCAAACTTACACAAATTCTTCGGAATAAACGAATAAAAAGTACAAAATACAATAATAATTAAGGTTTAAAAGGCGTGCGTAACCTACCTACTGCAGCCTATCGCACACCATGCCAAACGGCCCTTCGGCATGGCGGCTACCGCCTCTTGCATAATATCCTGATAATCAACGCATTTTAAAAGGCCATCTTTTAGCGTGCAGAAGATGGCCTTTTAAAAGACGAAAGACGGCCTTTTACGTTTCAAAAGGCCGTCTTTCGCAAAACATGCAGCCACGACCCGCAGAACGGGCGGGCGCAAGGGGTATCATTACGGGCGGCAAAGCGCCTCGCAAACGCTGTCCTGAAACCTGCGTCCTGACGACGCATGGCGTATGCCCATGTTGATAATCGAGAAGCAAAGTACATGCCCGTTGGCCGCCGTACAATATCCGGCCAGGCCGCTGACGCCGGTCACTGTACCCGTCTTGGCATGCACGTTGCCGCGCGCATAGCCGCGGCGCATGCGGTCGTCAAGCGTTCCGTCCATGCCAGCTATCGGCATTGAGGCGTACAGGGGCACGTATATGCGGTCGTGGCGGTAGGCGTATTTAAGGAAAGCAACCTCCAGTTCGGGCGACACATAATTGTAAAGCGACAGCCCGCTGCCGTCGGCAATGTAATAATCCGACGCATCATAACCGAGCTTCTCTATCAAGCGGTTCATCATCCGGCGCCCGTCCTTGGCGGTTACCGTGGCAGAATGTACCCTCGACGCTGCCAGATGATAGAACAATGACTCCGAATAAAGGTTGTCGCTTTTCTTCATCATGCGAGGCAAAATGTCCTTGACGGCACGCTTGACGGTGCACTTCCGTATGGCGTCAGACGGCGTACGGGCCTCCTTCACCTCGCCTTCAACCGTTATTCCGGCACGGTGAAGACGACTCTTAAACTCCTCAACAAAACCGTCCTTGCCGTTAATCAGCAACGGGGTAAGCACGGGATTGTCGTCATCCCAGCACCAGCCCTCGCCCAGGCGGTCGGCGTCTTTCATCGAGAGGTCGGCATACAGGTTGCCGCGAATAGTGTCAACGCCGAGGCTCCGCACACTGTCGACAAAGGCGGAAAGGTCACGTTGACCGAACACGGGGTCGAAACCGCCCTTGCAATACAGGTCGCCGTCGAGCACGCTATCCGTCACCTCGCCCGTCATGTACAGCCCAGTCTCGTACTCATAACCGTCGCCAAGACGGTCGAGAGCCGCCACGGCCACCATCATCTTCAGCGTGCTGGCCGGTCGCATGAGCTGTTTCTCGTTATACTTGAATATAACCGAGTCGGCCGTAAGGTCGTAAACCATCAGTCCAACGGTAGAAGTACGCAACATATCGCTGCGCAACAGCACGTCAAGCCGCGACTGCACGTCAATCGGCCAGAGCAGGTTCGGCTCGGCGATCACCGTGTCATGCACGGCCGAATCGGTCGCGACGCTATCCTCCGTGACGCCCGCTACCGTCCCGGAGACATAATGCAAGCCCGTTGGCACGGCCGCCGACGACATCAAAAAAACAGCCATTGACACAAGGGCAATGGCCTGCAAACGAATATTCCAGTATTTTCTCATTTCAATCTAAAGGCTAAACGCATTCCTTCAACCTGCTTTCCAACTCGGCCATAAACGCCGTGAGACCGGCCGGCTGCACGGATACCACATGGTCTAAACCGTATCTTACCAATACATAATCCACGGGAAACAATCCCGCACGCAGCCTCTCAATGCCCGTTATGTCGCCAATGCGCAGCCTCAACGGCCGTGAGAAGCGCCCCCGGCAGACAACAAGCCAGCCGTCTTCAGTAACGACATACCGCGTATTTACCGTCCTGTCAACCATCAGCACGCACGCAGCCACAAGTACGATACCTGCCATAATGCCAAGCGCCGACCAACAGCAAAACGCCCATACGGCACCACCCGCTACCACAATGATACCGGCATAATTCAACCAAGAAGCACGGTGACGGAATACTTTGTCCATGATTTTGCGTGCAAAGTTAGTCATTTTATCAGTAAAATACATGTTTATGAGGTTTAAAGAAACCTTTTATACATCAAAAAAGGCCATAAGCGTGTTCTCTATCGGAAATTCTTTGTACTTTTGCAGGCAAAATCCAACCGACATAAGGCAAGCCGGCCTGTCGCAAACCTACAAGAACATGCCGTTCGTCAGGCGACAAAGACTAATATCCTTGTCCGCTTGTCAACAGCCTGAATGCCGCATAAAAACTGTTATTATGGTTTATAAATATGACTTTCTGATTATCGGCGGAGGCGTAGCCGGTATGAGTTATGCCCTGAAAATAGCACGGGCACGCAAGGGAAAAGTATGTATCATCTGCAAAACCACGCTCGACGAGGCCAACACGGCGAAAGCCCAGGGCGGCATTGCGTCGGTTACCAACCTCGCTGTTGACAACTTCGAAAAGCACATCGAGGACACAATGATAGCCGGAGACTACATCAGTGACCGCAAGGCTGTTGAACAAGTGGTGCGCAACGCGCCGTCGCAGATTCGCGAACTGGTACAATGGGGCGTTAATTTCGACAAGAAAGAGAATGGCGAATACGACCTTCACCGCGAAGGCGGACACTCAGAGTTCCGCATACTGCACCACGCCGACGATACCGGAGCAGAAATACAGCGTGGCCTTATGGTGGCAGTAAGGAACAATCCGGACATCGAAATCAAGGAAAACCACTTCGCCGTGGAAATCATCACACAGCATCATCTTGGCATAGAGGTAACCCGCCGCACTCCGGATATTGAGTGTTACGGCGCCTATGTGCTCAATCCCGATACGCAGAAGGTCGACACTTACCTGAGCAAAGTTACCCTGATGTGCACCGGCGGGTGTGGCGCTGTATATCAGATAACCACCAACCCCATCATCGCAACGGGCGACGGAGAGGCCATGGTGTACCGTGCAAAGGGCACAGTGCAGGACATGGAGTTCGTACAATTCCACCCGACAGCCCTCTACAACCCGGGAGAGACACATCCGGCATACCTCATCACCGAAGCCATGCGCGGCTACGGAGGCATTCTCAGGTTGCCTAACGGCGAATCGTTCATGGAGAAATACGACAAGCGTCTGTCCCTGGCGCCGCGTGATATAGTAGCCCGCGCCATCGACAAGGAGATGAAGATACACGGCCTTGACCACGTATGCCTTGACGTAACGCATAAAGATGCAGAGGAAACGAAGCACCATTTCCCCAACATTTACCACAAATGCCTTTCCATCGGCATTGACATTACCAAGGAATACATACCCGTACGCCCGGCGGCCCACTACATGTGCGGCGGCATAAAGGTTGACCTTAACGGCGAATCGTCAATCCACCGCCTTTACGCAATCGGCGAATGCTCTTGCACGGGACTGCACGGCGGCAACCGCCTGGCCAGCAACTCGCTCATCGAGGCCGTTGTCTACGCCGACGCGGCGGCACGCCACAGCTTGGCGCACGTTGACGAATACGAGTTCAACGACCGTGTGCCGGAGTGGAACGACGAAGGAACGATGACCAATGAGGAGAAGGTTCTCATCACGCAAAGCGTCAAGGAAGTAGGCCAGGTGATGAGCAACTACGTGGGAATCGTGCGCAGCGACCTGCGCCTGAAGCGTGCATGGGACCGCCTCGACCTGCTTTACGAAGAGACGGAAGCCCTCTTCAAGCGCGTAAAGGCAAGCCGCGACATATGCGAACTGCGCAACATGATTAACGTAGGCTACCTCATCACGCGCCAGGCAATCGAACGCAAGGAGTGCCGCGGACTGCATTACACGATTGATTATCCGCTCCACGCGTACGATAAAAGTAATTCATAATTCATAATTCAAAATTCATAATTGGGTTGGATGTCTTTTTTAGTGTTGAGAATACTCATCAACCCAATTATGAATTTTGAATTATGAATTATGAATTAAAAAGTTCTTTCTGTCCTCAACGATGTCGGTTATGTTGGCCGACGCCCATTCTATCAGGTTATTTATCAGCGGAATAAGGGTCTGTCCGCGCTCGGTCAGGGTGTATTCCACCTTTGGCGGAATCTCGGCATACACCTTGCGGCTGATTAGTCCGTCAGCCTCGAGCACCTTCAGAGCTGCCGACAACATTTTCTTGGATATGTCGGGGATATACAGCTTCAGTCCGTTAAACCGCAACACGCCATGCTGTTCCAGCGTATAAAGCACCAGCATTGACCATTTATCGCCTATTCTCGACAGCACGTTCCTTATCGGACAGGTTGGGAACAAGGCGTCATTAACCTCTGTTTTAAGCATATCGATTACACGTTTAATAAATTACGGAAGCACCTTTTGGTCTACAAAAGTAACCATTATGGACGAAACATCATGACGCTTCGTGTTAAACATTGTAAAAGTCTGAAATGCAACGTGTTGTAAACCAGCATTTGTAACCTCGGAGTAACCGGGTTTCGTCAATTTCACTTCTTGCATGTCATACCGCGTTTTCATAACTTTGCACTGTCAAAAACAACAATAACATAAAGCAAACAAGATGAAAGAGATCAAGACTTTAAGGGAAGGTAGCAACTTTACGGCAGTGACCGTAGGCAAGTTGGACAAGGTAAGTGAGTATAGCCTGCCGCTCGGCGAGAGCGTGGTAATCAACGGCAAGGTGTTCACCGGCGACGCACTGAAGTCAACAGGCATGGAGATGTCGCTCCAGACGTTCGCCCCGGGCGAAGGCAGCGCGTTCGTACATGCCCACAAGGAGCACGAAGAGCTGTACATGGTAATCAGTGGCGAAGGCGAGTTCCGTGTCGACGATGCACTGTTTGAGGTGGGCGAAGGCAGTCTCGTACGCGTGGCTCCGGCCGGAAAGCGTGCGCTGCGCAACACTGGCAACGGGCCTATGCTTGTAATGTGCATACAGTACAAGGCCAACTCGTTCGGGTCTGAAGACACTCCGGCTGCCGACGGAATAATCCTTGAGGACGAGGTGTTTCCCGATGGATTGAAGTAAACGAAAGATGAATGTCCGCAAAGCTACCATTCATTGGCAGTTAAAGGAGTTAAAGAAGTTATCGTTAACTGCGGTCGGCAAGTAGTTAAAGGCATAACCACTTCGCCTTACTCCGTCGGTCGTTAAAGCCGAATGGCTCGCTGATAATAGGCCGTAAAAGTAATGGCTATAACTTCTTTAACTTCTCTAAGTTCTATAACTTCATTATTATATGCGTCCTTTTACATTACAAAAGGCCGCAAACCGCAAGCCAAAAGGCCGTCTTTTACACGCTAAAAGACGGCCTTTTACAAACCCGCTGATTATCAACAAATTACGGAAGGAGCGCTAAACGGGGCGCTAAAAGTAGCCGGCAGGACAATACAATCCTGTGAAGATTTAGGGCGGAAGCCGTAATTTGTTTTACAAGTTCGGCTGAAATGCTTAAATTTGCACCGTATTTCAGACGTTATCAATCAACAAAACGATAATATGGGAATTAACAATTTACTGAAAAAGGCCGTTCTCATGGCCGTAGTCTTAACATGCCTTGGATGTGCTAAAAGCGTTGCCGAAGGCCTTGACAGACCAAAACTGGTTGTCGGTATTGTGGTTGACCAGATGCGCTGGGACTACCTTTACCGTTATTACGACCTGTACGGCGAGGGCGGCTTCAAGCGCATGATGAACGAAGGGTACAACTGCGAGAACACGATGATTAACTACGTGCCCACCGTTACGGCCGTAGGCCACACGTCGATATTCACCGGAAGCGTGCCGGCGATACACGGCATTGCCGGCAACGACTTCATGATTGACGGCAAAATGGCGTATTGCTGCTCCGACCCGACCGTAAAAGGCGTGGGCACCGACAGCGAGGCGGGCATGATGTCGCCGCGCAACATGCTCACGACGACCATCGGCGACGAGCTGAAAATTGCCACCGACTTCAAGGCTAAGGTAGTAGGCGTGTCGATAAAAGACCGCGCCGCCATCCTACCGGCAGGCCACTCGGCCGACGGGGCGTACTGGATTGACAACGCTACGGGCCGCTTCATCACGAGCACTTACTACATGGAGAAGCTGCCGGAGTGGGTTGTCGCGTTCAATAACAAGTACGGCGGCAAGGACGAGCGCCAGGTGTCATACTCTACTTACGGCAACCTGATAACCGAAGAGATGGCCAAGGCGGCCGTCGAGGGCGAGGCATTGGGAGCCGACGAGGTGACCGACATGCTTACGGTGAGCTTCTCATGCACCGACAAGGTAGGCCACGAGGTTGCCACTCACAGTCCCGAGATACGCGAGATATTCGTCGACCTTGACAAAAGGCTGGCCGACCTGTTCACGTATCTTGACCAAAAGGTGGGCAAGGGACAGTATCTTGCGTTCCTCTCCGCCGACCACGGCGCCGCGAACAACATCCTCATGCTGCGCGAACACGGCATCCCAGCCGACGGATTCGTGGCTTCAAAGAAGGCCAAACAGCTTGACGACTACCTGAAAGGCAAGTTCGGCGTGGAGCAGAGCCTGGTAAACTGCATCAGCAACTACAAGGTTTTCTTCGACCACGGGGCAATCAAAGCCCTTTCGCTCGACCTCGACGACGTGAAAGAGGAAGCCATCGAATGGCTCAAGGGCGACAAGCAGTACGCCTATGTGGTTGACCTCGAGCACGCAAGCGAGGCATCCATCCCCTCATTAATAAAGGAACGCATCATTAACGGCTACCACCGCCTGCGCAGCGGAGACATCCAGATGATTCTGAACCCCGCCAACTACGAGGTAAGCTCGGAGGTGATAGACAAGGGAACGACCCACGGCGTATGGAATCCGTACGACTCGCACATCCCGTTCCTGCTCATGGGATGGCACGTACAGCCCGGTCGCACCGACGCGCCGACCACCATCAACGACATCGCCGCAACCGTATGCTCGCTCATACACGTGCAGATGCCTAACGGATGCATCGGCAACGCGGTAACCATAAATTAAGAATTAAGAGTTAAGAACTGAAAGTCAGCGTTAAGCTAATTAAGAAAATATGCCTTGACAGTTGTCCTTACTCTGGCCTATTAGGCCCATCAGGCTCATTCGACCTTATCTCCCCAACAGCCAAGTCATATTTTCTTAATTAGCTTAACGCTGACTTTCAGTTCTTAACTCTTAATTCTTAATTTCTCCGCTCTTAATTCTTAATTATTCTTTCAACCGTAAGGTTGGTTGTTTTATCCGTAAATCTGATACCTTGTTTTCTTTCTTTTTTGTGTAATTTTGCAACAGAAAACAAAATAAAAGGCAAAAAGATATGAAACTGATAGCAAACACTGAATTCGGCGGCGAGCGCCCGTTGTTCGCCTCACATGACCTACATCTCGATAACGTGACCATCCGCGAGGGCGAGTCGGCAATTAAGGAGTGCAGCAACATTGTAGCTACCAACTGCCGTTTCGAGGGCAACTACCCCTTCTGGCATGTCCACGGATTCACCATCAAGGACTGTTATTTCGACGTAGGCGGCCGCTCCGCCCTGTGGTATTCCGACCATTTGAAGATGAGCAACACGGTAATCGATGCGCCGAAGATGTTTCGTGAGATGAACGACATCGACATAGAGAACGTGGAAATGAACGATGCCGACGAGGTGTTCTGGCGCTGTAACCGCATAAACATAAAGAACCTGAAACTGCACGGAGGCACTTATCCGTTCATGTTCAGCAACGATATCCGTGTTGACGGCCTCGAGAGCGACAGCAAATACGTGTTCCAGTACGTCAAGAACGTGGAAATCCGCAACGCCAAGATTACCACAAAGGACGCTTTCTGGGAAGTAGAGAATGTCACAATATACGACTCTGAGCTTAACGGAGAGTACCTCGGATGGCACTCCAAGAACCTCCGTCTCGTCAATTGCCACATCTCCGGCGAGCAGCCTCTGTGCTATGCGCACGACCTTATATTAGAGAACTGCACCTTCGACGCTGACTGCGACCGCGCATTTGAGTACTCTACGCTCAACGCCGACATACGTGGCGCCATCACGAACATCAAGAACCCCACATCGGGACGTATCGTGGCAGACAGCATCGGGTCGATAACCATCGACGAAAACATCAAGGCTCCGGCCAACTGCGAAATCAAAACGAGAAACTAAAAATTAAGAATTAAGAGCCGTAGAAGTTAAGAATTAAGAGTTAAGGATTAAGAAAATATGTTTTGATTGTAAGAACAATAAGTCTAATAAGCCCGATGAGCCTAATAAGCCAGTGTAAAAACAACGGTCAAGTCATATTTTCTTAATTCTTAACTCTTAATTCTTAATTCAAAAAACCGCCTCCATGCCTGTTGTCATTGCCTACTTCCTCATCTACGTTGTGTGGGGTTCCACCTACTTCTTCATCGGCCAGTGCCTGCATGACATACCGCCGTTCATGCTCGGGGCGCTGCGCTTCAGCATGGCAGGAGCCGTGCTGCTGGCCATTTGCGGATGGCGTGGCGAGAAGCTTCTGAGGAAGAAACTCATCCTGAAATCTGCCGTAAGCGGTATCGTATTGCTGTTTATCGACCAGGCGGTGATTATGTTTGCCCAGCAATACGTCAGCAGTAGCCTTGTCGCGATAGTGGCTTCGTCGACGGCGTTGTGGATAATGTTGCTCGACGTTCGTGCCTGGCGGCAGAACTTCAGGCGGCCTGCCACGGTTTTGGGGATGGTACTCGGCTTTGCGGGAGTAGGCATGCTGTATGCCGAACAGCTATATTCCGACACGTCGGTACACCCCGACAGCGAAGTAGGAATACTCCTGTTGGTGGGCGGATGCATATCATGGGCGTGCGGAACGCTGTACTCCAAATACCGCTCCTCTGCCGAAGAAGAGACCAACGGCTTTGCCGGCTCGGCATGGCAAATGCTCTCCGCCAGCGTGGTATTCAGCATTTGCGCAACTATTAGCGATGATTTCTCAACGACAGACATGGCCACAATATCAATGACTTCATGGCTTTCACTTGCTTATCTGATAACTTTCGGCTCGCTGCTCGCCTACTCCGCCTACGTATGGCTGCTCAAAGTGCGCCCTGCTTCGGAAGTGGCAACCCACGCATACGTCAATCCCGTGGTGGCCGTTGCACTCGGAGCGGGTATCGGCGGCGAGCATGTTACGGCGGTGCAGATTGCCGGACTGGCGGTCATTCTTGCCAGCGTGATGATGGTAAGCATGAGAAAGAGATAAAAATCCACAACCTATTATAATGCAAAATACGAATATTTCACCCGTAAAGCCATCCGAGCGGTACATCATTCTCGACGCTCTAAGGGGCTTTGCGCTGCTCGGCATTTGCCTTGCCAACTATCCCGAGTTCTCCCTTTACACGTTCCAGCCTTCCGAAATAGCCGCCGCAATGCCGTCGGCAGGTGTCGACCGGATTGTCCGTTTCCTGCAATACGTGCTGGTTGACGGCAAGTTCTACACACTGTTCTCACTGCTTTTCGGCATGGGATTCTCGATAATCATCAGCCATGCGGCCGAGAGAGGCACGGGCGGATTCCGTCTGTTTTACCGCCGAATGGCCGTTCTGTTGCTCATAGGCTTCATCCATCTTATGTTCATATGGAGCGGAGACATACTCATGTTGTACGCTCTGATGGGCATGGCGCTTCCCCTTTTCCGCAACGTCAGCGACCGCGGACTGCTCTGTTGGGCAGCTGCGTTCGTGCTGTTGCCCATCGTCGTCGATACGGCGGCCAACCTTGCGGGCGTCAGCCTGTCGGCCCCCGCCGTGCGGGCGCAGTGGCATTACTGCCGGATGTACGGCATAACGGAAGAGAACTTCGGCTATTGGCTGCGCGATGCCGACACATATAAAGAAGTGTTCCAGTTTCTTGTACAAGGCGCTTTGGTGCGAGTGCAGGAGTTTGTTGACGGCAACCGCTATTTCAAAGTCATGGGACTGTTCATTCTCGGTTTCTATATCGGCCGCCGCCGGATGTACGCCGACCTTGAAAATCACAAGCGCCTGCTGCGCAAGACGGCTATTACGGGCTTCACAATAGGCGTTCCCCTATCGCTGGTCTATGCCTGGAGTGCCGTCAACGGCCATCCTTTGGGCACACCGATGCACGACATTCTCTATCTCGTAAGCGTCTACCCGATGGGGCTGGCGTACATGTCGGCGCTGTGCCTTATATACTTACGCAGCCGCAACGGCGCTTTCTGGAGATGGATGGCGGCGCCGGGCAGGATGGCGTTGACAAACTATATCGGTCAGTCTGTTATCGGAATGTTCCTTTTTTATGGCATAGGCATGGGACTTGGAGCCAGCTTCGGCCTTACGCAGACAGAGATTACGGCGCTCGGAGTGTTTGTATTCCAAGTGCTGTTGAGCAGCCTTTGGCTAAGATATTGCCAGTTCGGACCGCTCGAATGGATATGGAGAATGCTCAATTACGGCAAAAAACTGAGACTAACAAAACAATAATAATTAAGAATTAAGAGTTAAGAATTAAGAAAAATAGTCTTGACGGTTATAGTAATAAAGGCATATTTTCTTAATTCTTAACTCTTAATTCTTAATTCAATACGCTCTTAATTCTTAATTATTTCGTATTCCGAAGTCAATCACTTCAAGCGAGTCAACCATCTCGCCGACGTCAACCGTAGCGAAGCGGACGTCGCCCGCTGGGTCAATCAAGTACAACGTAGGAATCCACCTTATATTATATGCCGCCGACAAGGGGCTTTCCTTCCACGCCACCGTCTCACGCCGATGCAGCCAGTCCATGCCGTTCTCGGTGATGTAGTCCTGCCACTGCTCCGCGTCTTCATCGAAAGACACGCCCACGAGGGTAAGTCCGCGTGGGCCGTAGGTGTCGTGAATGGCTTTGATGTTGTCCGTCTCACGCTGGCAGTCGGGACACCACGACGCCCAGAACTCCACCAACACGTAACCGCCCTGCAGGTCGGAGAGCCGCAAGTCGCTGTCGTCGGTATTCTCGGTTATCACAAAATCAGGAGCGGGCGTACCCCTTTCGAGCAGTCCCGTGCCGTAGTCGCTATCCTCATCGCCGCCTATCGTGCATGCGGCAAGCAACAGCGACGCCATCAATACAGGCAATATCCTTTTCATAAACCAGTGTTTTTAAGATTAGTCGAACGCCGTCAAGCCCACGACTGACGGCTTATGCTTTGCAAATATAGTGAAAGGCGAGCGCAATGGAAAGAAAAAAACAAAGTTTTTGACATTCCATTGCCGAGCCGCATCCTATATTCGTGAAACAAATATACGGAAAGGCGAGCGCAATGGAAAGAAAAAAACGAAGTTTTTGACATTACTTTGCCGAGCCGCATCCTATATTCGTGAAACCAATTTACGCAAAATCTGTAAGTTGGCTGCCGTCTGGAGTAATATAATAGCATAAAGCCACCGTTACGGAGACATTTCGATAAGCTTGCGAAAAGCCGTCTTTGGCATCCTAAAAGGCCGTCAACAGCAATGCCAAAGGCCGTCTTTCGCATCCCGAAAGACGGCCTTTTAGTCTGTAAGCAAACCCATACCAAATAATTAACGACCGCTATACGACACACGTTAAACTGACGCGAGTGTAAGCAAAGACGTTCCATTTGCTTACAATTTTCACCTAACCACTTTTCAACAGGCGCCCACACCACACATAAAAAGGGGCGCCACGACATGCCGTAAAGGGCGTTTTTGCATACTACAGGTTACAATTTATAGCTTACGTTTTGTCCGATAACACCGTAAAATATGCCATAATGAAACGCCAGTAGATAATATTCGCAATGATTACAAACATTTTTCGTTTCTTTATGTCAGATATTCTATTTCCCCTTTTGTTTGGCCTAAAAATACAAAAAACAATTTATTTAACTGCCAATTATTTTGTAGATATACATACTTTGCGTATATTTGCCATATCAATTTATTAACCATGAGAGTGATACGAAATTTTAGCGACATAACGGACATGCTCCGCCTGTCGCACGGACGTAAGCGTGTAGCCGTGGCATGCCCGGCCGACTCGCATACGGAATACGTTGTAGAGCGCGCCCTGCGCGAAGGCATTGCCGACTTCACGCTGGTGTGTGCCGGAACCTGCGCTCCCGAGTTTGCCCGCCTTGCCGGGCAATATCCCGACCGTACGGACGTAATCATAGTACCCACTCCCGACGACACGGCACGCCGCGCGGTGGAAATAGTACGCCAGGGCGAAGCCGACGTACTGATGAAAGGCACGCTCAATACTGACAACCTGCTGCACGCCGTACTCAACAAGGAGCACGGACTGCTTGAGCCAGGCAGGATATTGAGCCACGTAACGGCGACATTCATACCGGCATACGGCAAAATGCTCGTCTTTGCCGACGCCGCGGTAATACCCCGCCCCACACTTGAACAATTTGAAGCGATACTTGGCTATGCCACCGGCGTGAGCCGACGTCTTGGCGTAGAGCGGCCGGCCGTAGCGCTGGTCAACTTCACCGAGAAGGTGAACGAAAAATTCCCTCATTCCATTTACTATGAAGAACTGAAACAACGTGCCGCCGAAGGCCGCTACGGTAACGTATGCCTTGGCGGCCCTATGGACGTAAAGACAGCCCTCGACACCGAGAGCGGACGCATCAAAGGCATAACTTCGCCCGTAGTGGGCAATGCCGACGTACTGATATTCCCCAACATCGAGTCGGGCAACGTGTTCTACAAGACCATCACCCTCTTTGCTTCGGCCGAGACGGCCGGCATGCTTTGCGGCACAAATGCCCCGGTAGTGGTGGCCTCGAGGGCAGATTCGTGCGAGTCAAAATACTACAGTCTCGCTATGGCATGCGTCTGAGAAATTCATAATTCACGATTCATGATTCATAATTGGGCAGGATGACAATGTACTGTACTTTATGAATTATAAATCAACAAGTGACCATATTATTAATTATGAACTGTGAATAAGGAATCAACACCTTGCCCAATTATGAATCATGAATCGTGAATTATGAATTAACAAGTGCCCCAATTATGAATTATGAATTGTGAATCATGAATTAAATACTATGCGTATATTCGTTATAAATCCCGGTTCAACGTCAACAAAGATCGCCGTTTACGACGACGAGAAGCCCGTATGGATGACAGGAGCGCACCATCCCGTAAGCGAGCTGTCGACGTTCAAGCACATCAGCGACCAGTATGAATACCGCAAGGACTTCATCATGAAACGCCTTGCCGACGCCGACATAAAGCTCGACTTCGACGCAGTAATCGGCCGCGGAGGCCTGCTCCATCCGCTCAGCGGAGGCGTATATGCCGTAAACGAGAAGATGAAGTACGACCTGTTGCACGCCGAACGCGAGCACGCATGCAACCTCGGCGCCCTCATAGCGGCAGAAATAGCCGACGAATGCGGCTGCCCGGCCTATACGGCCGACCCCGTGGTGGTTGACGAGTTGTGCCCCGAGGCCCGCCTGACGGGCATTCCAGATATCGAGCGGAAGTCCATTTTCCATGCCCTTAACCAGAAAGCAATAGCACGCAAATACGCCTCTTCGCTCGGCAAAAGGTATGAAGACATGCGCCTGATTGTAGCCCACCTGGGCGGCGGAATGTCCATCGGAGCGCATCTCTACGGACGAGTGATTGACGTAAACAACGCCCTTGACGGCGAAGGACCGTTCTCTCCGGAACGCGCCGGAACGCTTCCTGCAGGACAGCTTGCCGACATCTGCTTCAGCGGAAAGTACACCCTGAAACAGGTGAAACAACTGATAAGCGGAAAAGGCGGACTTACCGCCCACCTTGGCAGCAATGACATGATAACCATATCGCGCAAGGCTGAAGAGGGCGAGGAGCCTTACAAGGGAGTGGTTGACGCCATGGTATATACCATAGCCAAACAAATCGGCGCCATGTACGTGGCCATGAGCGGCAAGGTTGAGGCCATAATACTGACCGGAGGCATTGCACATAGCGATTATTGCGTAGACAACCTGCGCCCAAGGATTGACTATCTCGCCCCGATAGTGGTAATGCCTGGGGAGAACGAGATGGGCTCCCTGGCATACAACGCACTCGGAGTACTGCGCGGGGAACTGCCGCTGAAGGAATACGAATGACTTATAGAGTTAAGAAAAACGCACTTCGTGAATTAAGAGTTAAGAGTTAAGAATTAAGAAAAACAGTCTTGCCAAATAAGCATCAATACATATTTTCTTAATTCTTAACTCTTAATTCTTAATTTAATAAGCTCTTAATTCTTAATTTTATTGTCTTTTTTTCGCAGCCGTAATGTAAAAAACGGAAGTTATCTTTGCCTTAGTTAATAACTAAATCACGCAAGAGATGAAGGCAAAGGTATTGTTTCTGCTTATCCTGTGTACGATGTTCATGGGTGGCGGAGTAGCCCGTCAGACGGTGTTCAACATATCGGGCACGGTGAAAGACACCTACGGTAAAGGCATAAAGGGCGTAGTGGTAAACGACGGTGTAAGCTTTACCGTTACCGACGCAGACGGCCGTTGGACACTGTTTACCGACACATTGGTGAGTAAGCACATATCAATCAGCACCCCTGCGGACTACGAACTGCCGGCCAGCAACGGCATGGCAGCGGGCTTCTACGTGCCGGTTAGCGAGGCTGTCAGCGCCGACGGCCATGACTTCACGCTGAAACGACGCGGCAAGACGGCCGACAACTTCTACTACATAGCCATATCCGACCCGCAGGTACGCACGCAAAGCGACATGAACAGATGGCGGAACGAGTCGCTCGCCGACATCCGCCGTACAATAGACTCGCTGGGACGGAGCCGCGAAGTGGTGGGCATAGCCCTTGGCGACCTTGTCTTTGACAACATGCCCCTGTACAAAGACTACGTGAAGTCGGTAGAGAATACGGGCATGACGATGTTCCAATGCATAGGCAACCACGACTTCGACAAGCGCTGGCAGGACCTGCACAACATGAGGCTCGGCACCCCCGTGTACGGAGAAATGGTGTATAACAATAATTTCGGACCGACGGATTACTCGTTCAACATAGGCAAAGTGCATGTCGTTACGATGAAAAACATCGACTACGCGGGCAACTGCAAATACATGGAGAACATAACGGACGGACAGCTTGCGTGGCTCGAAAAAGACCTGAGCTACGTGCCCAAGGGCTCTCTCGTGCTGCTTAACATGCACGCGGCGGGCTGGAACAGCGTGAGCGGCGAGGGCAACATACGCAGCGTCAGACAGCTCGAAAGGGTGCTGAAGGACTATCGCGTACACGTATTCTGCGGCCACACGCACTATTACCAGAACGTAGAGGTGAACGCCAACCTGTACCAACACAACATCGGAGCAGCCTGCGGAGCGTGGTGGGCAGGTGGAGTGAACCGCTGCGGAGCTCCCAACGGATACCTCGTGGTTGACGTAAAGGGCGACGAAATAAGATGGCACTACAAGTCAACGGGCCTGCCCGCCGACCGCCAGATGAGGGTTTACGGCAAGGGCGAGTTCGAGTCGCAGCCCGACTGCATAGTGGCAAACGTGTGGGACTACGACAACGCGTGCAAGGTGGAATGGTACCAGGACGGCAAGCCCATGGGAGCGATGGAGCGCTTCACCGACACCGACCAGGCATTCATCATACAGGAAGGCAAAAGGAAGAGCGGTTCGGAGACGGCACATCTGTTCCGCTGCCGCCCCGAAGGCCCTTGCAAGGAAGTTAAAGTGGTGTTCACCAACCGCTTCGGCGAGCGCTATGAGACCGTAACCAGACACACAACTTAACCCAAAACGTAACCGGCAAAAAAACACAACCTGACATCCTGATACCACGTAAACACACTCCGGCAAAACTATGCATGCCGGTGGTTTTCCGAAAGGTGGCCTTTCGCATTGTAAAAGGCCACCTTTTACCGTGCAGAAGACGGTCTTTCGTAAGCTAAAAGGCCGTCTTTCTGTAAATACCAGATTACTAAGCGTTTACAATGTCGTCGCATTGCCCTTGACCATTCTGGAGCTGGCAATTCAATGAATCCCGCAAGACAAGCATAAAAAGGCGCAACCCGATATTACGGATTGCGCCTTTAGCTATATAAATCGACACGGGTTAGGCATAAGAACAAGTTAAAAAGTCCCGAAACTAACGGTCTAATGACGTTCAAGGTACTTGCGTACGCGCAGCCTGACGTTCTCCTTCAAGCAGTCCTGGTACAACCACGGCTCGGCACTATGAAAGTCGCCGACATTCAGGAAGCCAAGTATCGGTTGGTATTCCGCCCCGCTGTAACCAGTCACTACAAGAACATTATGTTCCGGCGACACAGCTACTGTTATGGTATCGGCCAGAGTTGCGGGGGTATCGTCCGTGCGCCAGTTGACGGGATTAATACACATCGCGCACGGCTCGCTAATCACCGATTTGATATAACGCACGTCGGCAACGGAGTTGTAACAGATGGTTACGCCTGTGTCGTCGGCACGTTTGGCGGCGCGTATGTTCTTCGTAGCCGAAGTATCGTCAGGCGTCACCTTATAGCCGAGTACGTAGGCCGCGACAAGATGTTCGGCAACATCATCCGGAAATTCCTTGAGGAGCTCCACTACAGCCTTTCCGCCCTGGCTGAAACCGGCGAGAACCAACGGGCGGGAAGGGTCGCGCCGACTGAGGAAAGCGCTGAAGGCGGCACGCACGTCTGCCATGGCTATCCTGAAACGGTTGCTTATGGTGTCTTCGTTGAGTGTCGCCCACGATTCTATGGATATATGCCGGTAGTACGGCGAGTAGAAATTATTGTCCACGCCCATGTATCCTGCTATGCGGCTTATCTCCTTGTCCATGTCGGCGCGGCGCTCGGCATTGTGAACGTCGGCATAATGGCAGATTCGTCCGTCGGCCGTTGTCCAGTCGGTAGCCCATGTAGAGACGATGTAGAACACGTCGGCACCGCTTCCACTCTTGTCGTTTTCCTGCGTAAACCACATCGTAGGGTCACCGTAGTCGGGCGCTTCCGGAATGTATTGCGCCACGGCAATACCCTTTGTATCGTCGTCACATGAAGCGAACAGAACGGCCGACTGCATTGCAGAAAGGAACAAAGCCACGGCACAAAGAATAAATCTCGGCCGACAGAAAAGATGCCGGCGTTTGGGAGTTTTTTCCATTTTATGAATTACACGATTATGCCTGGAAAATTAAAATACTTATAAACATAATACAAACAGACAGCCGTCAAAGCATGGCGGAAAAGTAATTACGCCATGCCTGACGGCTGACAGCTTTATATTAAACGCCTAACTTATTCGGCTGCGGCCTCTGCCGCGCGGAAGTTTACAAGGTCTTCGGCGATGAAGCTCTTGACGTATGTGTAGTGTCCTACCACCTCTTCCTCAGCCATGCGCACATACACGTTGGAGCTCTTTGTAAATAGTTCAGGCGCACGTGTGGCGTCGTCGAGTATGAGCAACGACATCATGATGTCTCCGGTCATGTCGTACAGGCGGCGTGCAAGGAAGTCGTGAGCCTCTTGGTTGCCCAGTTCCTTGGCATAGTTTACGGCCTGCTCGTACAGTTCGGTCATCTTCCTGACGCGCTCCTGCAACGGCTTCAGCTCCTCTGCAACCTCGCCCTCGAGCATTTCCTTTATTATTCCAAGGTACGTTCCATTGGTGATGTAACGTATTGCGGCAACCACCTGAAGCTGCGTCGTTCCCTCATAGATTGAGAAGATACGGGCGTCGCGGTACAGACGCTGGCTCTTGTATTCCATGATGAAGCCCGAACCGCCATGTACCTGGATGGCGTCGTAAGCGTTCTGGTTGACGTATTCAGAGTTCATACCCTTTGCCAGGGGAGTGAAAGCGTCGGCAAGTTTGGTGTATTTCTTCAGTTCCTGCCTCTCCTCAGGCGTCAGTTTGCGCTCACGTGAGATGTCCTCCAAGGTCTTGTAGATGTCGACATAACGTGCCGTCATGTACAGAATGCTGCGTCCAGCGTCAAGTTTCGCCTTCATGCGGGCAAGCATGTCATACACTGCGGGGAAGTTGATGATGGCCTTGTCGAACTGCTTACGTTCCTTTGCGTATGCCAACGCCTCGTTATACGCAGCCTGGCTTACGCCCACGCTCTGTGCTGCTATACCCAGACGGGCGCCGTTCATCAATGCCATTACGTACTTGATAAGTCCCAATCGGGTGCTTCCGCACAGCTCGGCCTTGGCATTCTTGAACACAAGTTCGCACGTCGGCGAGCCGTGAATACCCAACTTGTTCTCTATGTGGCGCACGGTTACACCGCCGTTTCTCTTGTCATAAATGAACATCGACAGTCCGCGGCCGTCATGCGTGCCGGCCTCGCTACGTGCAAGAACGAGGTGTATGTCAGAATCTCCGTTAGTAATGAAACGCTTTACGCCGTTAAGCAACCAGCAACCCTGCTCCTCGCTGTATGTAGCTTTGAGCATGACGCGCTGTAAGTCTGAACCCGCGTCAGGCTCGGTGAGGTCCATACTCATCGTCTCTCCTGCGCAAACACGAGGTATGTACTTCTGTCTCTGCTCCTCGTTACCGAACTCATAGAGCGTCTCTATGCAGTCCTGAAGGCTCCAGATATTCTGGAATCCCGCGTCAGCGGCAGCAACAATCTCCGACGCCATTGAATAAGGAGTGACAGGCATGTTCAGTCCGCCGTAACGACGGGGCATTGACACGCCCCAGAGTCCTGCTTTACGGGTAGCGTCAAGGTTCTCGTAAGTCTTCGATGCGTAGTGCATGCGACCGTCAACGAGGTGTGGTCCCTCAAGGTCTACATCCTCACTGTTAGGCTCAAGAACATTGGCAGCGATGTCGCCGGTGATTTCCAACATTCTCTTATAGTTCTCGATAGCGTCCTGATAGTCAACAGGCGCGTCTGCGTATTCATCCTTGTCAGCGAAATTGCGCTCCTTCAGCTCGACAATCCGCTTCATAAGCGGGTGGTTGAGGTGGAACTCAAACTCGGGATGGTCTGTATAATAGTTTGCCATTGTTTCTTTATTTTTTAAGGAGTTAGCGGGAGTTAATGGGAGTTAGGCGCTTCACGCCGGAGTTAGCGGACATTAGTCTTGTTGCTTAATCCGACAATCTGTTAGTCTTTTATTCCATTATTGCTGATTATTCCCTTGCAATATGAGTTAAGATACCAGCTTGTTTTCTCTAACAAAGCTTGCAAATCTTGTACATCTTTCGCTGTTATATAACAGAGGTCTGTCGCCAAGATGATGTAATATCTACATTCTTCCAAACTGCCTTGTGCGATGTTCAAAAACCTAAGTTTGTCTGCTTTGCCTGTTTTTCTGTAACCTTCGGCGATATTAGCAGGGATTGATACAGCTGCTCTTCGGAATTGTGAAGTAAGTCCTAAAGTTTCCGATGCAGGAAACTTTTTGGTCATTTCATAAACGGAAAGCACAAACTTGTGCGCAATCTGCCATGCTATAACTTCTTTAAAACTATTCGTCATAAAAGCATTTGTCCGTTAACTCCGGCGAGCATAGCGAGCTAACTCCAGTTAACTCCTTATAACTCCTGATTTAAAATATTATTTACTGTTCTGCTTGTAATACTTGATGAGCTTAGGAACGACATCCTCCACGGTGCCAACAATTACGTAGTCAGCTATCTGGTTGATAGGAGCGTCGGGGTCGCTGTTGATCGATATGATAATGCCTGAATCCTGCATACCGGCTATGTGCTGGATTTGGCCGGATATACCGCAGGCGATATAGACTTTCGGATGTACCGTTACGCCGGTCTGTCCGATTTGCCTGTCATGGTCAACGAAGCCTGCATCCACAGCAGCACGGCTCGCGCCGACCTCTCCGTGCAGTTCTTTCGCGAGCTGGAAGAGCTGATCAAAGCCCTCTTTACTGCCCACTCCGTAACCTCCGGCTACTACTATCGGCGCACCTTTGAGGTTATGCTTGGCAGCCTCAACGTGGCGGTCGATAACCTTTACGATGAAGTCTGCCGGGTCTGTGTACTTACTTGCATCGGTGTAAACAACCTCGTTCTTAGCCTCACCGTCATACAATGCCTTCTGCATAACGCCGCTGCGGACGGTTGCCATCTGGGGTCTGTGGTCTGGGTTGACGATTGTCGCCACGATGTTACCGCCAAAAGCGGGACGTATCTGGTAAAGAAGGTTGTCGTAATGCTTGCCTGCCTTCTTGTCGTCATAGTCTCCGATTTCAAGCTGAGTGCAGTCTGCGGTAAGTCCGCTGGTGAGCGACGACGAAACGCGCGGGCCCAAATCGCGGCCTATTACGGTAGCACCCATAAGGCAAATCTGCGGCTTTTCCTCCTTGAAGAGGTTTACCAGGATTGACGTATGGGGTGCGGACGTGTACGGGAACAGTCCTTCGGCATCAAAAACGAACAGTTTATCGACGCCATAAGGCAGTATCTGGCTTTCCACTTTGCCCTTAATGCCGGTGCCGGCAACCACGGCGTGCAACTCAACTCCAAGCTGGTTGGCGAGCTTGCGGCCCTTGGTAAGCAATTCTTGAGACACTTCCGCAACGGTAGTGCCTTCTATTTCGCAATAAACAAAAACGTTATTCATTGTTTTATTTTTTAGGAGTTAAGGAGTAATGAAGTTAAGGAGTTAAGACAATAGTCTTGTTGTTGTAAAGCTATACAAACGCGGCATGGCATTTGTCTTAACTCCTTAACTTCATTACTCCTTAACTCCATAATTGTCTATAAATAGGAATCATCCAATTATCTTCTCCTCGAGCAGTTCCTTTATCATGCCTTCGATGTCGGCGTCGCTGCCCGTTAGTGTTTTACTCTCTTTTGCCTGGAACACTATGTTCTTGACGGTCTTCACCTTGGTGGGTGAACCTGCGAGGCCGCACTGCTGCGGATCGCCGTCGATGTCGGCCACGGCCCACTGGTTGAGCGTAAGGTACGGACGTGTCTCGTACAAGTCGGCGTAAGGCATGTCGGCCGTACGCTCGAGTGGTACGGTAGCGTGCTTGTACTTCATCACCAGCTTGGCGTTGCACGGGCGGCACGGAGCTGCGCTGCCGTTTACGGTTATCACGATAGGCATGGGAGCCTCAACGGTCTCCACTCCACCGTCGATATGGCGGCGTATGGTCAGCTTGCCGTCCTCGCATTTGAGTATTTCCTCGGCGTATGTCACCTGCGAGAGGCCGAGCTTCTGTGCTACCTGCGGACCTACCTGTGCCGTATCACCGTCGATAGCCTGGCGTCCTCCGATGATGACGTCGGCCCCACCGATGTATTTAATGGCGGTGGCAAGCGCGTAGGAAGTGGCGAGAGTGTCGGCTCCGGCAAAGAGGCGGTCGGTCAACAGCCATCCAGTATCAGCTCCGCGGTAAAGTCCCTGGCGGATGATTTCTGCCGCGCGCGGAGGGCCCATGGTAAGAACGCCCACGGTAGAGCCCGGATTCTGCTCTTTCAGGCGCAGTGCCTGTTCGAGCGCGTTAAGGTCTTCAGGATTGAAGATTGCGGGCAGCGCGGCGCGGTTGACCGTCCCTTCTGCGGTCATGGCATCCTTACCCACATTCCTCGTGTCGGGTACTTGTTTTGCAAGTACGATGATTTTTAATTTCATAGTTATATATTATAATGTAAAGTTCATGAATGCAAAAATACACTTTTTTTACTTTTTGGCAAAGGAAAAAGAGTAAAAAGGTCTTTTTCATGAGGAGTTAAGGAGTAAGGGAGTAAAGGAGTTAAGACTAATGCCATTACTTCCATACGGCAAAAATGAATTAAGGAGCAAAGGTATTGTCTTAACTTCTTTACTCCCTTACTCCTTAACTCCTTGATAAATTTACTTCTTCTCCATCTTCATGAGCGTCTTACCGTCATCGGCCTTGAACACGAGCTTGCCGCCTTTCTGCAGCTCGAACGACTTTGTCTTGCCTAAGGCTTGAAGCACCTTGCCCTCAGTCTCCATAGCGGGACACATCATCTGCGTGGTGCCAGTATTGCCGAAAGATATCGTGCCGTTCTTGACGTCTGCCTCGAATCCGCCTATCAGGTTATTACAGCTTGCGTTGCCGTACAGGCGCATTTCCTTTGCGTTAAGTCCGATGAAGGCTTCCTTCTCGCCAGGCAGTGGCTTGACTCCCTGGCCATCGACTTCTGTTATCTTCCATTCTCCGTTAAGTGCGTCGATTGACGTTACCGCAACACGCGATGTTCCGCACGATGTCAGGCCGGCTAACATGCCTGCCATGCACAACGAAATGAATAATTTTCTCATGACTTTTCTCCTTTTTTATTTCTGTTATTTATACATTTTGGCGGCGCCAAGGCACCGCATGTAACCTAAACGGGTGCAAATGTACAGAAAAAGAGCGGAGAAATTAAGAATTAAGAGTCGGAAAATTAAGAATTAAGAGTTAAGAATTAAGAAAATATGCCATGTTGCTTATTTGACAAGGCATTTTTTCTTAATTCTTAACTCTTAATTCTTAATTCACGAAGTGCGTTTTCTTAATTCTTAACTCTTAATTCTTAATTTTCTTGTTTATGCTTACACATTGATTTCCGTTGACGCTTTTATTTCGCGTTATTCAGAAAAATAAATCCTATGCAGGCAAATATCGCAGTTTTCGGTGTGCAGAAATAACACATTGCATATCAACCGATTAACATCAAGACACGGCTGATTGTGCAACAATTGACGGCCATGAAGAATGCAAAAGGCCGTCTTTCGGCATGCAAAAGACGGCCTTTAACATTCCTTTCGACGGCATATGGCAACATGAAAAACTGCCTTTTACACAGCGAACAACCGCCACACGGCATTCAAAAGCACGCCATTCGCCCACAAATCAACGTCTTCCCATCATGAAAAACATGACCTAACACCGCCTTAAAAGGCTATTTCACGGATTACAGACGACATTTTCCGACTGACGTTTTGCTATGAGTTGCATCATTTTACATTTCATACTGAACAGATAAACTTTTTCTTACAATAATAAAAACATGTATAGCTTAATGAAAAATGTACTGCTTCTGTTCAAAAAAATAAGAACAAAAACATTGTATCCTTTTGCTTTTCTCGCTATTAATACTTATCTTTGCAGTAAAAGGAGTAAAGCCTATTATATCTATACCTGGCTTACTATAAACTAAAACAATATACTACATGTGGAAAGAAAAGCTTGGTAATTATCTTATAGATGTGTCCAAATACTTTCTGACGGGTGTTTTTGTTGCCTCATTAATAAAGGATTTGGAAGATGTGCGTTGGCTGATATATGTTCTTAGCGGCACAATAGCAGCTTTATTACTAATATCAGGTTTAATCTTAGTTAATCAAAAAGAAAAGAAATGACAGGAACACTGATTATTTTAGGCATGGTCGGGATACCGTGTATCATCTTCTTGCTGTATTGCCTTACCCCGAGCGGCAAGCGCTGGCTGCGCAAGAACAACATGATTTGACGCCGTGGCGGCACAGACTGACGGTATGACATAATACGATGATTGACAAAGCGACGATAGACAGGATTATGGACGCGGCGAACATAGTTGACGTCGTGTCTGAGTTTGTCACCCTGCGCAAGGCCGGGGTGAACTATAAGGGCTTGTGCCCGTTCCACAACGAGAAGACGCCCTCGTTCGTCGTGTCGCCGTCGAAAGGCTACTGCCACTGCTTCTCCTGCGGCAAGGGAGGCAACGTGGTAGGCTTCATCATGGAGCACGAGCAGATGACCTATCCCGAAGCCCTGCGCTGGCTGGCCAAGAAATACAACATCGAGATACACGAACGTGAGCTGACCGACGATGAACGACGCGAGGAGAACGAGCGCGAGAGCCTGTTCATCATCAACGAATGGGCCCTGCATTACTTTCAGGACAACCTGCTAAACACGGAGAAAGGACAGGCCATAGGCATGCAGTACTTCCGCTCACGAGGCTTCCGCGACGACACGATAAACCGCTTCCAGCTCGGCTACGCCATGCCGGAGCGCGACGCACTGGCACGCACGGCGCTGGCCAAGGGCTTCAAGGAGCAGTACCTCATTGACACTGGACTGTGCTACCGCAAGGAGGACGGCACCCTGCAAGACCGCTACCACGGCCGGGTGATATTCCCGGTGCACACCGTAACGGGGCGTGTGGTTGCCTTCGGAGGGCGCATTCTCGAGAACAACAAGAAGCTGGCGAAGTACGTCAACTCGCCAGAGTCGCTCATTTACCACAAGAGCAACGAGCTGTACGGCATATACCAGGCCAAGCATGCCATAACGAAAAACGACCGCTGCTACCTTGTCGAAGGGTATATCGACGTCACGTCAATGCACCAGAGCGGCGTTGAGAACGTCGTGGCATCATCAGGAACGTCGCTTACCACGGGGCAGATACGCCTCATCCACCGCTTCACAAGCAACATAACGGTGCTTTATGACGGCGACGCCGCAGGCATACACGCCTCAATCAGGGGTATCGACATGCTGCTGGCCGAAGGCATGAACGTGAAGGTGCTGCTGCTGCCCGACGGCGACGACCCCGACAGTTTCGCGCGGAAACACACGGCACAGGAATTCCGCGACTACATCGAAAGCCACCAGACCGACTTCATCGAGTTCAAGACCAACCTGCTGCTGCGCGGCGTCACCGACCCCATTAAGCGCTCCGAGGCTATCAGCAGCATAGTAAAGAGCGTGTCGGTAATACAAGACCAGATCACGCGCGCTACCTATATAACCGAATGCGCGCACCGCCTCGGCATGAACGAGGCCACGCTAATCAACACAGCCAACAAGTTCATACGTGGCGAAATAGAGGAAAAACAGAAGGAACAACGGCGCGAAGAGGCCAAGGCAGACACCCCGGTGAAGCCTCTGCAGCCGCTTACGCCGGTAAGCCAGGCGCCGTCCGTGGAGTTCATGCTCATGCAACTGGTGGTACGCCACGGCGAAGAGATACTGTACAAGGACGTCGAGACGGACGACGGAGGCAAGATAGACCTTAGCGTGTCGCAATATATCAGCTATGACCTCGGCGCCGACAACCTCAGATTTAAGAACGACCTGTACAACCGTATGCTTGCTGAGGCCGTCGAGCACAACAACGACGAGGGCTTCAAGGCTGAGACATACTTCACCCACCACCCGGACATTGACATAAGCCGGACGGCCACCGACATGGTGATTGACCACTTCCAACTGAGCAAGAGCCTGCAGGTGAAGCACGACGAGGACACTCTGCGCAACCAGGTTGAGCACCTGATACTCGACTTCCGCATGGATTACGTCGAGCAACACCTGAAGGACCTGAAGCGCGAAATCAGTCTCTCAATCAACGACACGGAAAAAATGATGAGGCTTATGGCCGAATACAAGGACATGCAAGTTATCCGCAACGAGATTGCCAAAGAGCTGGGCAGCGACATAATAATTCATGATTCTTAATTCATAATTCATAATTGGGCTGCATGATAACGGGTAATGAACCATACAACAAGAATCTACACCCTGCCCAATTATGAATTAGGAATTAAGAATTATGAATTAACACCCTGCCCAATCATGAATTAGGAATCGTGAATTATGAATTAGAAAGATGGTTTACTTTCATTGGTTGATATTCATTGTGTACGTATGCGTGGTGCTCGGAACCATGCTTACGGTGCTGATGGACAACCGCCAGCCGGCCAAGACGATGGCATGGGTGATGGTGCTCATCTTCATTCCCGTGATAGGTATCGTGCTTTACTTCTTCTTCGGGCAGAACACGCGCAAGGAGAAGTTCATCAGCCGGCAGAGCATGGACCAGCTAACGAAACGCTCCATGCTCGAATTCGCCGAGCAGCAGAACCTTGTGCTGCCCGAGGAACACAGCGTATTAATAAACCTGTTCAAGACACAAAACTGGGCATTGCCGTTCAAGAACAACACGACCGACATCCTTACTGACGGTACGGACTTCTTCATTTCGCTACTGCGCGACATCGGGCAAGCCACCCACCACATTCATCTGGAGACGTACATAATATGCGACGACCCCCTTGGCCGCCTCTTGGCCGACGCGCTCGCGGACAAGGCAAGGCAAGGAGTGGAGGTCCGCTTTATATACGACGACGTGGGGTGCTGGAATGTTCCCAACTCTTTCTTCGAGCAGATGCGCAACGCCGGAATTGACGTACACGCCTTCATGCCCGTAAAATTCCCTGCGTTTACAAGCAAGGTGAACTACCGCAACCACCGCAAGCTGTGCGTAATAGACGGCAAGATAGGATATATCGGCGGCATGAACGTTGCCATGCGCTACGTGAAAGGCAGCAACGGGCGCGCATGGAGGGACACGCACATGCGCATTCGCGGTGGCGCCGTGTACGGCATTCAGCGCGCTTTTCTTGTCGACTGGTTCTTTGTTGACCGCACACTCGTTACCAACAGGTGTTACTACCCCATGCTTGACGGCAGCATAAACAACGACTGCATAATGCAGGTCGTAACGAGCAGCCCCATCAGTCCATGGCCGGAGATGATGCAGGGATACGTACGGATACTGCTCGAAGCGAAAAGATACGTCTACATGGAGACTCCATACTTCCTCCCGACGGAGCCGGTAATGTTTGCCATGCGTACCGCGGCGCTGGCAGGAGTGGACGTCAGGCTGATGGTTCCGCTGCATTCCGACGCCAAGTTCGTAGAATGGGCCAGCCGCCCGTACATCCAGGAAGCGGCCGACTCGGGCGTTAAGGTGTATCTGTATAAAGCCGGATTCAACCATTCCAAGCTGCTCGTGAGCGACGACTCGCTGTCAACATGCGGCTCAACGAACATCGATTTCCGCAGCTTCGAGAATAATTTTGAGAGCAACGTGTTCATATATGACAGCGGCATGGCGCAACGTGTCAAGGCAGTATTCATCGGCGACATGAAGAATTGCGTGATGTACGGTGACTACATGCGTACCCGCCGCCTGTCGTTCACGCACCGTCTGTGGGAGTCGTTCGTGAGATTGTTCTCCCCATTGATGTAGTTTGGCGCCCACATTGCAGGCCGCAGTATTTACGGATATAAACAACGCGTTTCCAAAAGGCCGTCTCTTATGTTGCAAAAGACGGCCTTTTATCGTCTAAAAGGTGGCCTTTGGGCTTGCGAAAGGCCACCTTTTGGAAATACGCTTTCCGCAGGCGCCACAACAACCGGTTAACAGCGCCTGTCAGGGTAGTAGTGAACAGCAGTCCCATTTATTTCCGCCATCTTCAAATTTTCTTCAAAATTTTACGTTATCTTTGCGTATAAAATCCTTACAGCAGTAAGGTCATATTACTTAAAACAGGATAAATCCATGTGGAAATACTATGCTTTGCTCTCGGCATTCTTCGCCGCGCTGACGGCAATCTTCGCCAAGATTGGCGTAAAAGACATCAACTCTGACCTGGCTACGGCAATACGCACATCGGTCATACTGCTCATTACGTGGGGCATTGTCATAGCAGGCAGCCACCTGGCTGAGGTAAGAAGCATACCGCGCCACGCATGGTTGTTCCTCATCCTGTCAGGAGCGGCTACAGGCCTGTCCTGGTTGTTTTACTTCAAGGCGTTGCAGTCAGGCGATGCATCACGCGTTGCGCCGATAGACAAGTTGAGCGTTCCCATAACGATATGCCTCGCATTCCTGTTCCTGAAAGAGCCTGTCAGCCCGAAAGTAATTGTCGGAGCATTGCTGATAACGGCCGGAAGCATTGTTATGTTGGCAAAATAAACAATAATAAGTATAAGGAGACAGCAGAACATGAAAATCCTGATTGTTGAAGACGAACGAAACTTGTCAGACAGCATCGTAACGTATTTGGGCACAGAAAAATACCTTTGCGAGCAGGCGTTCACGTACGCGGACGCAAGGATGAAAATAAACGTCTACGAATATGACTGCATATTGCTCGACCTCATGCTGCCGGGCGGCAACGGGCTAAGCCTTTTACGTGATATAAGGAAAAGGAGAAACCCTGTAGGAATTATCATAATTTCCGCTAAAGACTCACTCGACGACAAGGTGAAAGGCCTTGAGATAGGCGCCGACGACTATCTGTCAAAGCCATTCCACCTGGCTGAACTCAGCATGCGCATTTATGCTGTGATACGCCGCAAGAAGTTCTATGCCAACAACATTATCGAAAGCAACGGCATAACCATTGACCTTCTGGAGAAATCAGTGGCAATAGGCAACGTTGCGGTAACGCTGACAAAATCGGAATACGAGCTGTTGCTGTTTTTCATAAGCAACAAAGAAAGAGTCATATCGAAAAGTGCCATGGCTGAACATCTCAGCGGAGAGATGGCCGACATGCTTGACAATTACGACTTTGTGTACACACATATCAAGAACTTGAAAGCCAAACTGACCGCCGCAGGCTGTAATGACTGCATAAGGAATGTTTATGGCATGGGGTATAAATGGATTGAACACTGACCGACAAACCAACAAATTATGGGAAAACACAGAATCGGACTGCTGAGAAACACGCTGACATGGTTCGTGATATGCATGATTGCGCTCATGCTGCTTGCCACTCCGCTGTTCTATTGGCTGACCAAAAGCTTTTACGCTGAAGACTTGATTGACCTGATTGAGGCAGTACAAAGAGGACAGTCGATACCCAGACTCGACCTTGAGGAGGACATAATACAGGGAGTGATGATACAGTTCGGTATTATCACGGTAGTATCCGGCATTGCCGTAGTACTAACGATAAGCCTTATATCAAAACGCGTCTGGCGCCCGTTCTACAACACCCTTGAAGCCGTGGAGAGCTTCAGGCTGGAAAGCGGCGTGCTGCCATCATTACAGGAAAGCCGGATAAAAGAGTTCTCCGACTTGAACACAGCCCTAAGCCACTTGATGACAGGATGCATAAAGAGCTTCCGTGTGCAAAAGGAGTTTACCGAAAACGCCTCTCACGAACTGCAAACGCCGCTGGCGGTGTTCAGAAGCAAGCTCGACATACTGTCGCAACTGCCCGAACTTACCGAACGGCAGGCCACGATAATACAGGACCTCAACCAGATTAACAACCGCATGTCGCGCCTTAACCGCAACCTTTTGCTGCTCGCCAAGATGGAGAACAGCCAGTTTGACGGTACAGGACTGGTGGATGTAGTCGACGTAGTGAAGGATATGCCTTATATTGAAAGCCTGCTGGACGGCTTGACGCTGCATACCGACTTCAGTGTCGGCACGTTGCAGGTTAGGGCAAACCGTCCGTTGCTTGAGATTCTGTTCAGTAATCTTATCGTAAATGCCGTAAGACATAACAAGCCGCAAGGGGAAATACTCGTCAAGGTTACGCCCGAAAGCCTCATAGTAGCCAACACGTCATACGAAAAGGCACTCGACAGAAACAAGATATTCGAGCGTTTTTACCGCCCTACGCAAGACTCAAAAGGCTGCGGGCTCGGCCTGTCAATCGTAAAAGCCGTATGCAATTACCACGGCTGGAAAGCCGGATACTCATATAAAAAAGAAGGATGGCACGAATTTAAAATAACATTCATATAATCCACAACATTTCTTCAAACTCGCCCTTTATCTTTGCCTTCGTAAACACGACAAAGTATTTTCATTAGGGCATTATGTTTTGTGGATTAATCAATTATCTGGACAATCTTGACAGAATCATTACCGTAACGTTGAACTTCAACGGAGGCCATCTTGCCGACATCACAGCCGTAGGGCTCTCATCACGTTATATATGGATACCGGTCGGCATGTTGTTCATCTATAAAATCATGGCGGCTCATGGCAACAAATACAAACGGATAGCGGCAATCATATTGGGCCTTGCCGTAGTTGTAACCTTGTGCGACCAGATATCAGCGTCCGTCATGAAGCCGTTTTTCGCCCGTCTACGCCCGTCGCACGACATGCAAGTATGCGGACTTCTACATTATGTAGGCTCATACCGAGGCGGCACTTATGGCTTTGTATCAAGCCACGCGGCAAATGCGTTAGGCGCGGCAGTGTACACATTAAGGTTTGCCAAGGGCAAGCGGTACGCCATATTCGTGCTGGCTTTTGCCATCCTGGTCGGTTATTCACGCGTATACCTCGGCGTACATTACGTCGGCGACGTAGTTTGCGGCGCTTTGTTCGGCGCTTTTGTAGGATACATTATCGGCTTGATTATCTTCCGTTTCATGAAACCAAGGTTGCCATATCATTGCCATTTCGACGGGAAATGGCCGTTTATCACGCTGCGGAAAATATCGAATATCAACGTTGGCTCAATATAAACATTGTCATGAAAAGTCCTTAATCCTGCAAAAACGGACAATCGTATCCTGTCATTTTACATTATCCTCAATCCGGAACAGACTGAAGTTGACACTTCCATAAGCACGATGCTCGACGAACCCAGGCACATCCTCAAAACTGTTAGCTGCCCCATGCTCAAATACGAAAACGCCTCCCGGCTTCAGGATATTGCGCTCAAGTATCATTTCAGGCAGTTTAGGAAGCTCGGGCAAGGCATAAGGAGGGTCGGCAAAGATAAAATCGAACTGAACGTGACAGCTCCTTATAAACCTGAACACGTCACCACGCAGTGGCACGCACTTGTCCGTACCTAATTTCTTCAGACATTGTTTTATGAAGGCATGGTGGTCACGGTCGGCCTCAACGCTTATCACCGAAGCACAGCCTCGCGACAGAAGTTCAAGCGATATACTGCCAGTACCCGAGAAGAGGTCGAGAGCCGTGGCACCGTCAAAGTCGATATAGCCGTTAAGGACATTGAATATGTTTTCCTTGGCAAAGTCGGTTGTAGGCCTTGCCTTGAACGTTTTAGGTATGTCGAAATGACGACCTTTGTATATTCCGGTTATTATTCGCATTGTTGCTAAAGCCTTAATTTTTCACGAAATACGTCAGCAAGTCGTACGGAAGGTTCTTAATCTCCGTTATTGGGGCACGGTTAAACTCCGCTTTAGGATTTACCACATACACGTTTTGGATGAAAGTATGCAGTTCCTGCATGAGCTCATCACGTGCCGGAAGCTCGCCCACGAGGTGCAGTTCGTCGCGCTTGTTGTCGAAAGCGAGCTGTTTCCATATATTCAGGATGAAGTAGACGGCGTCGGGCACAAGGTTGGTGTTAAAGCTGTTAGTAAACCTGAACCTGTTTTGCTGGAAGCTGAACACGTCCATCTTCTTGTCATGGAAATAAGCGTAGAGCTTCATCCTCACGCCAGTAAAGCTCCTACGGTACAAATGATTCCACACGGGAGCGCAAACATTGGTGAAGCGCACGTCGGCAAAATGGTCGTCGATGACGAGCTTCAAGTCCTTGTTGACGGAATATACGGCCACGGCATTAAGCGACGGCAACACCGTAGAGAGCACCGTCTCGCCCTCACGACCGGTTATGGCATGGCGGTAAAGCACCTCCTTCGAACCTTCATTAAACTCGTCTACCGGTATCATCAGCACCGGGGAATCAAGCAGGACCATAGCCCTCTGCCATCCGTTGCTAAGCAAGTCTATCTCCTTGAAAGCCTCGCGAAGGTTAGCCGCCATGGATATTCCGCTCCTCACGGTGTAAGGTTCGTACACAATGCTGCCGCTCCGGCTGACATCAAGCGCCGAGAACGACAACGTCTGCCGCCCCACCCTGATGGTAAGGCGCGGTTTCTTCACTATATTCCGGTTGGTATCTTGTATGGTCATGGACTTATGGTGTTGTCTTATTTTCCTATTATAAGGCAGAGGTTACGCCAAGGCACATCAACGGTCACTCCCAATTGCCGGCATTATCGTTGGGCGTCATCAGGTCGCCTATCTTCAGCCCGGGGTACCGTCCGTTGTTATAAGCCTCTTCGGTAAGGTTGGATATACTGTTGCCGTCAAGGCCCTTGAGATAGTCTTCATACGTAGCGCCGCACTCCATCAGGGGCAACTGACGGCCTGATTTCGTCAGTTGGGTCGTCACCGTGATGTCGAACTTCTTGCCGTCGGCAAAGGGTATGAACTGCAACGAGTCTGCAAGGTATCCCCCTTTAACCAACGCAGCGAAATCGTCGGTATACGTACCGTTTACCTTACGGTATTTCTCCTCGGCGTACCTGATCTTCACAAGGCGCTCCTTCACAACACGCTCACGTGCTGCCATCTGTTTGTCAAAGCGCAGCGGAGCGTATATACTCAGGCCGCACACTACCGCGAGTGCCGCCGCCAATACGGCCAATATGCAACTTTTGTTTATTCTGGGGCCCATGTCGTCACTTATATTCATGCCCGCTGAAGCACGTAATAGCATTTTACGGCCCGCCAAGGCATGATGTTCCGTTTATTTTTAGTAAGTTTGCATTATGCTGAAGAGCACCGTGTTACGGTGCAAAATTACACCAAATAATCCGTAAAATCAAACCTTTAGGCTAAAAACTGATGATAATGGAAGATTTGACACGCCGCGTACGACTGGCTTTCGGCTTTGTCCCCACCGCCGAACAGGCCTCGGCAATAGATACGTTCTGCCGTTTCATGACCGACCGCGACGACCGCTCGGCCTTCATCATGCGAGGTTCGGCCGGTACGGGCAAGACCTCTCTGGCCGCCGCAATGGTCAAGGCGGTCAAGGCTTTGGGGCATAAGGTGACACTGCTGGCGCCCACAGGGCGTGCCGCCAAGGTGTTCTCGCTCAACGCTGGACAACCGGCGCTGACCATACACCGCCGTATCTACCGACAGAAAACGTTTACCGGCGACATGACGGGCTTCAACCTGAACGTCAACCTGACGCCCGACACGCTGTTCATGGTGGACGAAGCCTCGATGATTGCCGACGAGTCGCCTTCCGACGCGGCACTGTTCGGTTCGGGACGCCTGCTCGACGACCTTATACAATATGTCTACAACGGCAACAACTGCCGGTTAATGCTAATCGGAGACAAGGCCCAGCTGCCGCCCGTAGGCGAGGAAGAGTCGCCCGCCCTGTCGGCCTTCGTGCTTGAGGACTACGGCCTGAAGGTGTACCAGTGCGACCTGAACGAAGTGCTGCGCCAGGCCGCCGGCTCCGGCATTCTGTACAACGCGACGGTAATCAGGCAGATGATAACCCACGACGAGGCCACCGGTCTGCCCATGATACGCTTCTCGGGATTCGCCGACATACGCATTGTGCCGGGCGACGAGCTTATCGAACAGCTCAACACCAGCTACTCCGAAGTGGGCATTGACGAGACAATCGTCGTGACCCGAAGCAACAAACGCGCCAACATATACAACTCGGGAATACGCGGAATGGTGCTCGACCGTGAGGAACAGCTCACAACCGGCGACATGCTCATGGTGGTAAAGAACAACTATTACTGGCTGGAGAAGGAGAGAATGAACGAAAAATTAAAAGTTGAAAATGATAAATCCAATAGCGATACAGGTTCTTTATCCACAAAGCAAACGGATTCTTCACCGTCAACTGTCAGCTTTTCACTTCCTTCTTCATTCATCGCGAACGGCGACCGGGCCATCGTACGCCGCGTGCGCAACGTGCGCGAGCTGTACGGCTTCAGGTTTGCCGACGTGCTGTTGCGCTTTCCCGACTACGACAATTACGAGCTGCAGGCCACCGTATTGACCGATACACTCACGTCCGACGCGCCCGCGCTGACCCGTGAACAGAGCAACCAGCTGTTCAACTCGGTGCTCGAGGACTATCAGGACATACCCCGTAAGGCCGACCGAATGAAGCAAATACGACAGGACATGTACTACAACGCCCTGCAAGTGAAGTACGCATACGCCGTGACCTGCCACAAGGCGCAGGGCGGACAGTGGGCGCACGTGTACATAGACCAGGGCTACATGACCGACGACATGCTCACTCCGGACTACATCCACTGGCTATACACGGCCTTCACGCGCGCCACCGAGCGCCTGTTTCTCGTCAACTGGCCCAAGACGCAGACACAGGAATAACCCCGTATCACCGCAATTCACGCCGTCTCCCCTCGCCTCTTGCCGTAACGCAAGCCGCGAGGGGAGGTTTGTTTCCACACATATAGCAAAACAGCACATGAAAACCGTAAGCAAAACCAGTGCCTTCAGTTACAATCAACCACCACAACCATACGCTCAATCGACAACCGTAAGCATTACGACACACTTCCCTTTCAATTTCAAAAGGCCATCTTTTACCTTGCAAAAGACGGCCTTTTACACGCCGAAAGGTGACCTTTCGCAACGCCGTTTGCCGCCTTTTGCAAAGCTGGTAAACTATAACACAGTGACATTTGGTGACCGTAAGCCTTTAAGTAAATACCTTGTTTATTTTTCGAGGACAACATTTGCATTAGTCATCTATATTTTGTAATTTTGTAGGAAGATTGTAATGCGCTTTAGAAAAATCTCAAAATATGATTTAATACATGAATACAGGTAAGCAAATATGTGAAATATTGAAATCCCTACGCAAGGATATCGCAACCAAGTATGATTTAAAATACGAACCGACGGAATGCGATTTTACAGGCGACTGCCCAGGTTTTTGCGAATATTGCGACGCTGAAATCAAGGACTTGGAACGTCAGTTTTATGAAAAACATCATGGGTTGACGGCCATGATATACAATGATTTCAGTCAAGAAGTAAGTAATCGATGCGTTAATTTGATAGATACAATCAACCGATGGAACACCCCTGAGCAATTAATGGGAGGTATTAGGCCATACAGTGATATGCAGGAAGAGAAAGAGAAAAAGATAAGAAAAAGGGTATATAAAAAATAAATTGATTATGGAAGATGATATTATAACTGATTTAAAAGAAAAACTAAACAGGAAGAATTTTGCTAATTGTACAAAAGATGAAGACTACCAAAGAGCTTTTGAGAACATAGCCAACATTCTGTTGAACAAAATCGCCATAAAAAAAGGCGACAAGGAATACTGGATTAATGAAGTAGAATTTTACTTGTACAACAACAATCATCGTGATATAATCACGTATCCGAGAGTATGTGAAGCCGGCCAATGGCTCTTCCATTCAAGCGGTGTAGACATTTCTTTTGAAAGTTATGTAAAGACAGAACAAGATGAACAAGGCCTGTTCCAACCTGTTCTTGACGAGGATGCGTTCTTCGGAGGAATATTAATAAGGTCTATTTACCCTACCAATAGTAGCAGTGAAGTTTCAAAAAAGCTTAAACTTGACGGACCATATAAAGTGGAATGGACATTATTTGACAAATTTGATGCCTTCAATGACATAAAAAATTTCCCATATTTGATATCAAGGAAGGAAATAAAGAATGGCCTGAATATCAATCAACGGCGCAATCTGCTCACGAAAGGGAAATCCGAAGAACAGAAGGTACATGACATATTAAAATACAACTATTATAAAAGCGAAATACCAGACTACGAGTTAGTTGAGTCGTTTAAAAGTTATTCAAAAGCGAAATACCGTTTTAACGTATGATAAAAGACCAAGATACTAACATCGTTTACCTGTCGGAATGGCTTTCAGACAAGAACGAAGGCTATCCTGGTTTATTCAAACGTCTCACCACTTTACTTAATAAGTTAGGCATAAAATGGGACGTATTGAAACATACCAACGATTATTGGGCACGTGACTATATGCCAATACAGGTATCGAAAGACGACTTCCTTAAATTCAAATACCGTCCAGACTACCTGTATAAAGTAGAAGGAAGGGAGCAATATATTACAGATTGTTCGGATGCTTGTGCCGAATTGGGCATTAAATACCGTGAGAGCGACATCATAATTGATGGCGGAAACATCGTTTGGTGTGGCGAATACGCTATCATTACGGATAAGGTTTTTGAAGAAAATGATATACCGAAGAACGATGATAAGTTGTCGGCAGATATAGAAAAGGCATTGGGACACAAAGTGATTTTTATACCGTGGGTGCGCCATGCTGAACCACACGAGGAAGGAAAAGACGTGTTCGGTCATGCCGACGGCTTCATAAAATATTGCGGAAACAACAAAATACTTATGTCAAACCACCGCGAGGCTTATCCTGAAGAGGCTGACGCAATACGTCAAGTACTTGAGAACCATGGATTTGAGGTAACTGAGATGCTTTACAACGTACCCGACCCGAACAAGGATTTGAACTGGGCTTACATTAATTTCCTGCAAGTTGGGCTCGAAATAATCATGCCTTGCTTCGGCATTGACGAAGATAAACAAGCTGAAAGATATGTCACAGAGGCTTTTCCTGAATGTAATGTACACACCATTAGGATGAAAAGCGTCGCTTTTAAAGGTGGTGCGCTGCATTGCCTGACGTGGAACATTGTGCGCTGACGCCATGCACGAACCTGCGCCCAAGCGGCTATTCATTCGGCAATAAATTCTATAACTCCTTTAAATTCTATAACTTTATAACACAAGATGACACAGATACTACTCTTTTTGGCCGGCGCGCTGGTAGCCGCCATCATCCTGATGATAGCCAACCAAAAGAAAACAAAACTGCTGGACGACCGCATCACGGCGCTGACGGGCGACATATCGGCCAAGCAAAGGGAAGCCGAGATGCTCGCAAGGCAACTCGACGAGGCCAAGCGTGACGGCGAACGGCTGATGAACGACACCAAACGGCAATACGACGAACTGCTGGCCGGAGCGAAAAACGACGGCGAACGCAGGCTGGAGGCTGCCCGCAAGCAGTATGCGGAACAGCTGGCTGAGGTGAACGAACGCAACGAACGCGAGAAGGCTGAGCGTACGGCGATGCTTGACAAGCAGTTTGCCGAGCGACTGAAGCTGGTGCAGGAGCAGCTGAACACTACCACTGAACGCCTGCTGAAACAACGTTCTGAGGAACTCGACATGGCCAACCGCAACCAGATGGGCGCCATAATAGCCCCGCTGAGAGAGGTTATGACCGAAATGAAGAAGTCGATGGACGACAACCGCGAGTCGTTTACGCGCAGCACGGCGTCGCTAAGCGAACAGCTGAGGCAAATGCACGCCACGACCGAAAGCCTCGGACTGGAAGCGGAAAAACTGTCGAAAGCCCTCCAGACGGGGCCAAAGATACAGGGCGATTTCGGCGAAATGAAGCTGAACGACCTGCTTGACAAGTTCGGATTCACCAAAGGCGTGGAGTACGATGTACAGTACACGATGCGCGACTCCAAGGGAAACGTAATCCATAACGACGACACCAACGACATGATGCGCCCCGACGTGGTGCTGCATTACCCCGACCACAAGGACGTAATCATCGACTCAAAGGCGTCGCTGACGGCCTTTATCGGCTACGTAAACGCCGAAACCGACGCTGAACGCAAAGCCTTTCTCGACGAACACGTAAAGAGTGTCCGCCGACATGTTGACGAGCTGTCGGCCAAAAGCTACGGCAAGTACTCCATGGAAGGCGGCACCACGCTTGATTTCGTAATCATGTTCGTGCCCCAGGAGGCGGCAATGCAGCTGGCGGTGTCGGCCGATGCTTCATTATGGAACTACGCCTTCGAGCGCAACGTGATAATAACCGGCGAGCAAAACCTGTTCTCCCTGCTCCGATTACTACAGATTGCATGGACGCAACAGCGGCAGGCCGAGAACCAGGAGCAGGTGTTCGGTCTGGCAAACACCCTCGTTGAGCGCGTCGGACTGTTCGTAGAGCGATTCGACAAGCTCGGCAAAAGTTTCGAAGCGGCACAGAAGTCATACGACGAAGCACGAAAGTCGCTCAGCGGAAACCAGAGCTTCATCAGCTCCGCACGCCGCCTCGTAAAGATGGGAGCGAAGGAAAATCCGAGAAGGAAACTGCCCGAAGAGGAGGAAGAAAATTAAGAGTTAAGAATTAAGAAAAATGCCTTGCATGATGTCTTCCTGGCCTTCCTATTTGGCTCATTGGCCTAATTGGGCTTATCCTAACCAATCCAAATCAATCAAGTCATATTTTCTTAACTCTTAATTCTTAACTCTCAACTTCCGTTGTAACCGTATTGTAACATCGGTGTAACACGTATGAATACCAATATAAGTACTTTTGCAGCAGGTATTATAAAAAGATAATCATTTATGGATAATAACTATCGAATATTGGTCGTTGACGACGAGCAAGACTTGTGCGAAATCCTTAAGTTCAACCTTGAGACCGACGGTTACGTAGTCGAGACTGCCAACTCGGCCGAAGAAGCCCTGAAGATGAACATCGAGAGCTTCGACCTACTGCTGCTCGACGTCATGATGGGCGGCATGTCAGGCTTTGCCATGGCCAAGAAACTGAAATCCGAGCCGGCGACAAAAGACATCCCGGTAATATTCCTGACAGCACGCGACACCGAAAACGACACCGTCACCGGATTCAATCTCGGCGCCGACGACTATATCTCAAAACCATTCTCCATAAGGGAGGTGCTCGTAAGGATACGCGCCGTACTGCGCCGCACTGCCGAAAAGGAAGGTGCACAACAGTCAAACGTGCTGCGCTACCAAGGCCTTGAGCTAAACCTCGACAAGAAGACAGTAAGCATTGACGGCGAGGATGTGCCGTTCACAAAGACGGAATTCGAGATTCTTCACCTGCTTCTCGACGAGAAAGGCCGCGTATTCTCACGCCAGGAACTTATCGACAGGATATGGCCGAAAGACGTGCTCGTGCTCGACCGCACCGTGGACGTAAACATAACGCGCCTGAGAAAAAAGATAGGCAAGTTCTCGAAGTGCATTGTCACACGACTCGGATTCGGCTATTATTTCGATGCATAACCGTTAGCCGCAGACGAGGGAAAGTCACAAAAAGGGTTTGAAGGCGTGTTCCTCCCGCCACTACGCGCGGTCAAGGAAGGCGCCGAAACCTGTTTTTACGGCCTGCCGGGCACCCGACGCACTCCCAACCCGAAACCATCCCAGCCCCTACCCACCATTAAACACACAGAATAAGCAATGTTTAGGACTTCTGTTGGAACACGACTTTATGTCAGCGTACTGTCAGTATTCATTGTCTTCGCCGCCGCGTTCATTATATTCCAGCATGCGCGCGAACGCGAATACAAGATAAACTCGCTAAACACGAGGCTGCAGGACTATAACTCAAGGATGATGGAAACGCTCGAATACATGGGCAATAATTCCGAAGAGGCCATAGACCAGTACGTAAAGAGCCACCACATACGCGGTTTGCGCGTCACGATGATAAGGCGTGACGGGCAGGTTGTCTACGACAATATGTATAAGGAATACGAAAAGATGGACAACCACAAGAACCGCGAAGAGGTAAGGGAGGCATTCGCCAACGGCAGCGGGTATGACTTCAGCCGCATAAGCTCGGCCCTGCACCAGGACTATTTCTACTCGGCTACATACGTGCCGGAGTTCAACCTCGTAGTGCGCAGCGCCCTGCCCTACGACAACGGGCTTGCGCAAGTGCTCAAGGCTGACCAGCATTACCTGTGGTTCGCGCTTGTCGCCATGCTCATACTGGTGTTCATCCTCTACCGTTTCACCAGCCGCCTGGGTGACAACATAACGCGCCTGCGCCTCTTTGCCAGCCGGGCCGACCACAACGAGAGCCTCGACACTGAAGACCTCGTAGGTTTTCCGGGCGACGAGCTGGGCGAAATAGCCGAACGGATAATCAAGATTTACAAGCGGCTGCAAAAGACGAAAGAGGAGCAGAACGTGCTGAAACGCCAGCTCACGCAAAACATTGCGCACGAGCTGAAGACGCCCGTAGCCAGCATACAGGGGTACCTTGAGACAATACTGGAAAACCCGAACACAAACGAAGCCATGAAACAGCAGTTCCTCCAGCGGTGCTATGCCCAGTCGCAACGGCTCGCCTCGCTGCTGCGCGACATCTCGACGCTCAACCGTCTTGACGACGCGCCCGAGATGGTTGACTTCGAAAAGGTTGACATCAGCGCCATGGTGGCCAGCATAATACAGGACACGTCGCTGGAAATGAGCGAGCGCAACATGACATTCGACAACAAACTGCCTGACGGCATAACAGTAAAGGGCAATCAGTCACTGTTGTACAGCGTGTTCCGCAACCTGACAGACAACGCCGTGGCATACGCTGGCGAAGGCACGACGATAACCCTGTCGGTAGAACCCAAGGACGAGTTCTGGAGCTTTACGTTCAGCGACAACGGCGTTGGCGTGCCGTACGAGCACCTGCCGCGCCTGTTCGAGCGCTTCTACCGCGTGGACAAAGGCCGCAGCCGAAAGATGGGAGGCACTGGACTCGGACTGGCTATCGTAAAGAACGCCGTGCTGCTGCACGGCGGAACAATTTCCGTAAGCAACAACATAACGGGCGGACTCCGCTTCGAATTCACCCTGAAACGATAAAAGCCAAAACACGGCAGGGCGAAAACCGTAACATTTCGCCCTGTTTATGGTTACGTTTTAAAAGACATAATACAAGCCTGACGCTAATATATAACGAAGCAACCCGGCTTTCCTTACAATCCAAAAGGCCGTCTTTCGGCTTGCGTTTTGCCGTCTTTCACAAGATGAAAGACGGCTTTTTACATTCCGACAGGTGGCTTTCCACCACGCAGGCAGCCTCTGGACGAACTGAAAGAGGCACTACGGAAACACGGGAACAAGAACAAAAATCCGCTTCACTAACATTTATTTTATATTCCATCCAACAATAATAAGATTCTCATACCAACAAAAGTGAAAAAGTTTCCCTTTCGCTTCGTTTAACCGAAATTTTGCACTATCTTTGCAACGGAAACGAATATTTGTAACCATTAATGGACGAAATTATCATCATTCTGCTATTAATCATGCTCAATGGCATATTCGCCATGTCTGAAATAGCAGTAATTCAAGCAAGAAAAACTACTTTATCAAACGACGAGAAAAAAGGCAACAAGGGCGCAAAGACGGCTTTGCGACTGGCCAACGACCCTGACCGTTTTCTTTCAACAGTACAGATTGGAATCACGCTCATAGGAATCCTGACGGGTATTTACTCCGGAGCCTCCATCTCCGGGCGGTTTTCCGACGTGTTCGAGAGCCTCGGCATGCCCGAGCGCTGGGCTTATCCGCTGGCACAGGGACTGATAGTAATCATCGTGACGTACCTCACGATAGTGTTCGGCGAGCTGGTGCCGAAGCGTATCGGCATGAGCGTGGCCGAGAAGGCGTCTGAAATCATATCGCGCCCGATGAACTTCCTGTCGGTCATCGCGTCGCCTTTCGTATGGATTCTGTCGAAAAGCACCGAGACAATAGTCAACCTGCTCGGCGTCAAGGACGCGGAAACGAAAGTGACCGAGGAGGACATCAAGTCCATCGTGCAGGAAGGCAAGGAGGACGGCGAGGTGCAGGAAGTTGAACAGGACATAGTAGAACGTGTCTTCATGCTCGGCGACCTGAAGGTTGACTCGCTGATGACCCACCGCTCCGAGGTGGTGACGCTCGACGTCAGCATGACCAAGGACGAAATCCGCCAGGTTCTTAACGACGATCTGTACGAGTCATACCCCGTAATAGACCACAGCCTTGAGAACATCGTTGGCGTAGTGTCGCTCAAGGACTTGATATTCCGCCTCAGCGACGAATCGGTAAACCTGAGGCAGATAATGCGCCCGGCGGTCTACATTTACGAGAACATGACCGTGTACAAAGCCCTCGAACAGATGAAGGAAAAACGACTGGCTCAGGCGTTCATATGCGACGAATTCGGCAGTTTCCAGGGGCTGATAACACTGCGTGACATCCTCGAGGGCCTTGTCGGCACTATCGACGAGGTGAACAACGAACCCGAGATTGTAAAACGTGAAGGCTCGGAAAGCTGGCTCGTCGACGGCCAATGCTCTTTCTACGACTTCCTTGCTTACTTCGACAAAGAGGACCTTTACGACAACGAACAGGACTACAACACACTCGCGGGGCTCATCATCGAGCAGCTGAAGCATATACCGCAAGCCGGCGAACACACGGACTGGAACTGCTTTAACCTTGAAATCGTCGACATGGACGGCGCCCGTATCGACAAGGTACTCGTAACGCTGAAAGACGAAAAGGATAGAGACTAAGACTGATATAATTACGAATCAAGAGCCAAGAAGCAACGCCCTGCGTCAAGCAGGACGAGAAAACACGCAGCCGGAAGTAAGCTTCCGACGTATTTTCCTTAATTCTTGACTCTTAATTCATAATTATTTTTGTCGTTCGCCTTATTTTACTTATTTTTGCAAAGACATTATTATATAACTTAAATCTTTTACAAAATGATAGAAATTCAAGCTGCCCAGGAACATCAGGCATTATCAATAGCACGGCTTATCATGCTCGCGATGAACTATGACTGCTGCCGTTACTTTACCGGTCCTGAGCATACACTTGACGATTTCGAGCGGGTAATGACGGAACTCGTGCTCGCAGACAACACACAGTACAGCTATCTCAACACCATCGTTGCCATAGACGAGGACGGAAAGCTGTGCGGCATGTGCGTATCCTACGACGGGGCGCGCCTGCACGAACTGAGGGCGGAATTCATAAAAGCGGCAAAAGACAACTTCGACCGCGAACTGTCAAACATGGAAGACGAAACCGGGCCAGGCGAACTCTACATCGACAGCATTGCCGTATTCGAAAGCTGCCGCGGCAAGGGCGTGGCAACCGCGCTGCTCAACGCCGCCATCGACAAAGCCAAAAAGATGGACATACCAGCCGTCGGACTGCTTGTTGACAAAGGAAACCCAAAGGCCGAAAAGCTGTACGGCCGTATAGGATTCAAATATGTAGGTGAAAACACTTGGGGAGGACACCCCATGAAGCACCTGCAATACCAATTGTAAGCTTCAGGAAAAGATCGTACCGTAAGGCGGCAAGGAGCCCCACAGCCAACACAAGGCTATAAGGCCACGCCCGACAGCCTTATAACAGGATAACAAATGACCTATGATAACCGTATAACATGAAATAATATGCAAGACAGCAAGTATTTGGTCGCCAATGACCGTGACGCACAATGGGGCCTCGTTGTCAACACCGTGGGATACGATGAGGTAGGACCTGACGAACCGTACCCTACCAAGGGACACGGCGACGGCTATTATTTTGACCCCGAGCGCGGGCGAATTCTTGATGAATACCAGATGCTTTACCTGGTGGAAGGCGAGGGAGTGTTCTCTTCACGGCATGTTACCGACGTACCGATAAAGGCCGGAGACATATTCCTACTGTTCCCCGGAGAATGGCATACATACCACCCACTGCCCGGAACGTTCTGGAAGAGTTACTGGATAGGCTACAAAGGGCGCAACATGGACGACAGACTGAAGTACAACTTCCTGTCGCTCGAAAAGCCGATCTACCACGTTGGCTTCAGCAACGACATTGTACACCTATACAAGTCGGCCATAGAGACGGCAAAGGAGGAGCCCGCACACATGCAACAGATACTCGCGGGAATAACCAACAACCTGATAGGCTTGATGTATTCGCTCGAACGCAACATGGAGCTTAGCCGCAAAGGAGGCTACGTCGACATGATTAACAGGGCGCGACTGCGTATCCGCGAGGGGGTTGAGTCAAAGATTACGGTGCAGGAAATAGCGGCGGAACTGGGCTCAAGCTACTCCAACTTCCGCAAGCTTTTCAAGGAGTACACGGGCCTGTCGCCGGCATTCTACCAGCAAGACCTGAAACTCCAGCGCGCCAAGGAGCTGCTATCAACTACCGACATGAGCATTAAGGAAATAGCGTACAGGCTGAACTTCGACTCTCCTGACTATTTCTCAAGCAAATTCAAGACAAAGATTGGCTGCAAACCGAGCGAATACCGCTCGAGGATGAGATGATAAATAATTAAGAATTAAGAGTTAAGAATTAAGAAAATATGCCTCATCTGATATAACGGCAAAAGTGTTTTTCTTAATTCTTAACTCTTAATTCTTAATTTTCCTACAGTCCGATGACTGTTTTTTCAACCCAGTAAGCCAGGATTCCGGCCACGTATCCGATAAACGCTATCCATGAGATACGCTTCATGTACCAGATGAACGTGATTTTCTCAAGGCCCATGACTACTACGCCAGCTGCCGAGCCGATGATGAGCATTGAGCCACCCACGCCGGCACAGTAAGCCAACAGCTGCCAGAATATGCCGTCCTGGGCCATGTCGCCGACTTCAGCGAGGGGATACATTCCCATACATCCCGCTACAAGGGGGACATTGTCAACAATGCTCGAGAGTACGCCGATAATGCCGGTGATAAGATAATGGTTGCCGTCAAACACGTCATTAAGGCCAGTGCCGAGCGCCGACAGCACGCCTATCTCCTGGAGACACGACACAGCCATGAGTATTCCGAGGAAGAACAGGATGGTGCCCATGTCGATGCGGGAGATGATATTTGTTATCCTCTTCTGCGTTCCGCCCTCCTCGTTGTGCTCGGGAGCCTTACGGTAGAATATCTCGGTAAACAGCCAAAGCACGCCAAGCACGAGCAGTATGCCGACGAACGGGGGCAGATGGGTTATAGATTTGAATATGGGGACGAAAATCAGGCCGCCTACTCCTATCCAGAATACAGCCTTGCGCTGGCCGTCGGTGAAGTCGTTATCCACGACAACGGTGCCGAGGTCGGCTCCGGCGTTGACGTTGCCCTTAAGCGAGAGCGACAGGATATAGGCAGGCAATACTACTGATACGAGCGAAGGTATGAACAGTTCCTTGATAACGCCGGCGGCGGTGATGAGGCTCTTGTTCCAGAGCATAATCGTAGTGACGTCGCCTATCGGCGAGAACGCTCCGCCTGAGTTGGCCGCGATGATGATAAGCGAGGCATAGATAAGCCTGTCCTTACGGTCGTCGATGAGCTTGCGTAGAATCATTACCATGACGATGGCGGTAGTCATGTTGTCAAGTATGGCCGAAAGGAAGAAGGTCATGATGGTGATACGCCACAGCAGAGCCTTCTTGCTCCTGGTCTTGAGCATGTCGCGCACGAAGTTGAAGCCACCGTTCTGGTCTACCGTCTCGACGATAGTCATGGCTCCCATAAGGAAGAACAGCGTGGTGGCGGTGCTTCCGAGATGTCCCTCAATCACTGAACCAGCATAGGCGGCAATGCCGTCGGCAGTGATTTCCGCCGGGAAGTTGCCCGGGTCGAACATGTAGAGAGTCCAGCAGGCCACCAGCATTAGCAGGGCTACCGCAGCCTTGTTGACCTTGGTCAGGGTCTCAAGGGCGATGCATAAGTATCCGAATACGAATACTACGACAATTGTAAGTGTAAGTGTTGACATTAAGTTTGTTTTTAAGTTAAGATTGCTATTTCCAGATTGCAAAATTAATGATAATTTCTGAAAACTTCGTTTTATTAACAAACATTCACGTATTTTACTTTCTTTTACCACCGTTTTTATAGTGCCTATACGCCACCAGCGCCATTAGAGAGGCCTGTACACCACTGCCCTTCCGCCGTGCCACCTCGTGGAAAGAGCCTGCCGGCCATTTGGCATGACGGCTTTAACCTACGGCAATGCGGCGGAATGGCAAATAACAAAGATACACTTATCGTCCTGCCCAATTCCGGACGACACGCAAAAGGCCGTCAAACGCATCGCAAAAGACGGCCTTTTACAGGCTGAAAGGCGGCCTTTCGGCTTGCAAAAAGCCGTCTTTTACAAACACCTCGGCCACAAGGCCCTACGGCACACACGGCAAGACTCTCCGCAAGACATGTAAAACACTGATGCGCAACGCCTTAACCGCCGCAGGCAAAACCAAGGCTGAGCATGCCCACAAACAGGCCGCAAGGCCGTCATTTGTAAAATTCTCAAAACTTATTGTCAAAATATCAAATTACAATACGATATTTTATAAAATAATACTTACCTTTGCCAATGACAAGTAGTGCAGGCAAACTATTGACAGACATTCGCCGGCGCTCACACATATCCTATCAGACTACATAAGCAGCGGCGGAAAAGCACGCTCAGCTAAGCCATATACAACATGGCAAACCGGCCGCAAAAAGAAAATTTAATACATAAAAACATAAGAATGAACAATTCTCACTGCTACTTCGCTGTCGACCTCGGGGCGACAAGCGGCAGAACCATTGTCGGGACGATTGTCGACGGCAAAGTGGAACTTGAGGAGCTCACCCGCTTCCCCAACAACCTTATCGAGACGGGCGGACACTTCTATTGGGACATCTACGCCCTCTACTTCGAGATAATCAAGGGCCTCAAGCTTGCGGCAAAGCGCGGACTTGAGATAGAAAGCATAGGCATCGACACATGGGGAGTAGACTTTGTGTGCGTCGGTAACGACGGAGCGCTGCTGCGCAACCCTATATCCTACCGCGACCCGTACACCTTCGGAGTGCCCGAGGAGTACTTCGCCAATGCCGTATCCAAGGAAGACGTCTACCGCGCCACGGGCATACAGTTCATGAACTTCAACTCACTGTTCCAACTCTACGCCATGCGCCTTGCCGGCAACTCAGCCCTCAACAATGCCAACAAGATACTCTTCGTGCCCGATGCGCTGAGCTGGATGCTCACGGGAAAAGCCGTTTGCGAATATACAATAGCGTCAACCAGCCAGCTGCTCAACCCCGTAACCAAGGAACTTGACCCAAGGCTGCTTGACAGTCTGGAACTGTCGGGCGACATGTTCGGCCCAATGGTCACCCCGGGACACCGTATCGGCACGCTTACCGAAGAAGTACAGAAGATGACGGGACTCGGCCCCGTACCGGTAATAGCCGTGGCCGGACACGATACGGCAAGCGCAGTGGCGGCGGTTCCTGCCAAGGACGAACGCTTCGCATACCTCAGTAGCGGCACGTGGAGCCTGATGGGCATAGAGACAAAAGAGCCTATTATTAATAATGTAAGCTACGACCGCAACTTCACCAACGAAGGCGGCATAGAGGGAACGACACGCTTCCTGAAGAACATCTGCGGCATGTGGCTGCTCGAAAGATGCCGCAAGGAATGGGGCGACGACGCTCCCGCCGACTACGCAACGCTGCTGGCAGACGCCATGAAGGCACCGGCGTTCCAAAGCATAATCAACCCTGACGACGAGACATTCGCCAATCCGGCAGACATGCAGGAAGCAATCAAGGCGTACTGCCGCACCACAGGGCAGCACGTTCCAGAGGGATACGCCGAGATTTGCCGCTGTATCTTCGAGAGCCTTGCCCTGCGTTACCGCCAAGTGGCAGGCTGGCTGAAGGAGATGGCACCGTTCACTATCGACACATTGCACATAATAGGCGGAGGCTCAAGGAACGACTTGCTTAACCAGTTTACGGCCAACTCTACGGGACTGACCGTCCTCGCGGGGCCGCAAGAATGCACGGCACTGGGCAACATCATGCTTCAGGCTAAGGCTTCAGGCCAGGCCGGCGACATATTCGACATGCGACGGATTATCGCCGACAGCGTAAGCATAAAGCGTTTTGACCCGCAAGACCACGACTTATGGGACAAAGCCTACGGCAGATATCTGGAGGTGACAGGAAAGCAGTAGCCACACTACCGGAAAAACAGACAGGGAACAAGGCATGCGTACCCGCAGCCTGCCGACCAACCCATTTATTACGGCAGAATAAAATCAAATAACATAAACCTTAAAACGAACAACATGAAGGAAGAACTTATAACCAAGGCTTATGAAATAGCCAAAGAGCGTTACGCCGAAATAGGCGTCGACACGGAGAAAGTAATCGCGCAAATGCAAGATTTCCACCTCAGCCTGCACTGCTGGCAGACCGATGACGTAATCGGATTCGAGAACCTTACGGGCTCGCTTAGCGGCGGTATAGCCACAACAGGCAACTATCCCGGCCGTGCACGCAACATCGACGAGGTGCGCATGGACATAGAGAAGGCAAAAAGCCTCATACCGGGCACACACAGACTGAACCTGCACGAAATATACGGAGACTTCAAGGGCAAGTCCGTTGACCGCGACGAGGTAACTCCCGAATACTTCCTGAGCTGGATTGAGTGGGCTAAGGAAAACAACATGAAGCTCGACTTCAACTCAACATCGTTCTCACACCCGAAGAGCGGGAACCTTACCCTGGCTAACCCGGACGACGGAATACGCAACTTCTGGATTGAACACACAAAGCGCTGCCGCGCCATCGCAGAAGAAATGGGTAAGGCGCAGGGCGATCCATGCATAATGAACGTTTGGGTACACGACGGAAGCAAGGACATGACAGTAAACAAGCTGAAGTACCGTGAACTGCTTAAGGCCTCGCTTGACGATATCTTCGCCACGAAGTACGACAACATGAAAGACTGCATCGAGAGCAAAGTATTCGGCATAGGACTGGAAAGCTACACCGTAGGTTCAAACGACTTCTATACCGCTTACGCAGCCCAGACAGGCAAGATGATAACCCTCGACACCGGCCACTTCCACCCGACAGAGAGCGTTGCGGACAAAGTTTCGGCCATGTTGCTGTACGTTCCGGAGCTTATGCTCCACGTAAGCCGTCCTATCCGCTGGGATTCCGACCACGTAACCATCATGGACGACCCGACCATGGACCTCTTCAACGAGATTGTAAGGGCAGGGGCGCTTGACCGTGTTCACTACGGTCTCGACTACTTCGACGCTTCAATCAACCGTATCGGAGCGTACGTCATCGGTAGCCGCGCAGCCCAGAAGTGCATGCTCCGCGCCCTGTTGGAGCCATTGGCTACGCTCAGGAAATACGAGGACGAGGGCAAGGGATTCGAGCGTCTGGCACTGCTCGAGGAAGAGAAAGCCCTGCCTTGGAACGCGGTTTACGACGAATTCTGCCTGCGCAACAACGTTCCCGTAGGTCAGGACTTCATCGCCGAGGTGGAGAAATACGAGAACGACGTAACGTCAAAGAGGAACTGATAACACAACAAACAGTCAAGAAACAAGCAGACAAGGATAAAGCCCTTGCCTGCTTGTTATCTTTTTACAGGCAAACTTTATATCATGGAAATATTTATCGGACTTTTGATAATCGCCATCGGCGCCTTCTGCCAGTCAAGCTGCTACGTGCCTATCAATAAGATAAAGGCATGGAGCTGGGAGTCTTACTGGCTCGTGCAGGGCATCTTCGCATGGCTGGTATTCCCGCTGTTGGGCGCATTGCTGGCCGTACCCGAAGGTCACGGGCTCATGGAGCTGTACACGGCCGACCCGAAAGCGTCGCTGCTCACGATGTTCTTCGGCGTCCTGTGGGGTATAGGAGGATTGACATTCGGCCTTTCCATGCGCTATCTCGGCGTAGCTCTTGGCCAAAGCATAGCCCTCGGCACGTGCGCGGGACTTGGAACGATACTTACCCCGGTGTTCACGGGTAACACCCAAGACCTTACCACACCGGTTATAGTAGGCGTGGTGGTCACGCTGATAGGCATTGGAGTTATCGGAGTGGCAGGCAACATGAAGTCGCAGTCGCTAAGCGAGGAGGAAAAGAAGAAGGCTGTTAAGGACTTCAACTTTACCAAGGGCATAATAGTGGCATTGCTCGCGGGCTTTATGAGCGCATGTTTCAGCATAGGCCTGGGCTTCGGCGAGCACCTTAATTTCGGCGATGCGACGGCTCCGATGTTCAAGACCCTGCCCGCTACCCTGCTCGTTACGGCAGGAGGATTCATCACGAATGCCGTGTACTGCTTTATGCAGAACAGCAAGAACAACACATGGAAAGACTACCGTGAGACCGGACTTTACGCCAACAACATCATCTTCTGCGCCCTCGCGGGCCTGTTATGGTACAGCCAGTTCTTCGGATTGAGCCTTGGCAAGGGCTTCCTTACCGACTCGGCCGTGCTGCTTACGTTCTCGTGGTGCATACTGATGGCGCTCAACGTTACGTTCAGCAACGTATGGGGAATAATTCTCAAGGAATGGAAAGGCTGCTCACGCAAGACAATCGCCGTGCTGATCGCTGGCCTCGTGATACTTATCATATCGTCGTTCCTGCCGCAAGTTATCAAGTAAAAAAGTAAAAAAACGTGCCACCGATGTTTCACAACATTGGTGGCACGCGTCTAAATAGACTCTTAAACTAATATTATCTGAGAATGATAAGATTTTATCGTTTAGCTACATTGATGATATTCATCCTTACTTATTTCGGTAAATTAAACGCTTTGGTCATCTCGGCCATCTGCTCGTCGCTCATTCCTTCCGGCTCCTCGCCCATGTTCTTGGCTGCGATATATATCAGGGCGCTCTTGTTCAGCACGTCAACCTGGTCGAAAGCCTGCATTATGTCCTTGTCGATTGCAAACACGCCGTGCTTTTCCCACATAGCCACGTCATAGTCGTCAAGCTGGCGTACGGTCTCTTCAGCCAGTTTAACGCTGCTTGGCAGCTCATATGGTATTATGCCCAAGCCGCGCGGACAGAACGCCTTTGTCTCGGGAATCATGCTCCAGAGCAGCTTGGTAAGCACGTCCTTGCCGAGGAACTTGCGGATATGTGTCATCGCGACGAGCTCGATAGGATGAGTGTGCAGCGACGCACGGTAAGGCGACCCCTTCTCGATGAGATGGTCGTGAACCATGAGGTGCGAAGGCAGCTCGCTTGTAGGATTGACCGGCTGGTCAGCTATGATAACGTAACTTGCGCAGTCGTCAAGTATCCTTATTACGCTTCCGTTCTCCATAGGGCGGCGAGCAAGGTCGCGCATGCGGCGGTTGGTGCCCTTGCAGAAGAAGTAAGCGCCCTTAAGATGTGGCAGGGTAACGCCGATTTGCTTAACCTCGCTGATGGCCGGCATTTGCCTTATCTCATCGTCTACAAGTTCGGTAATGTTCACGGTAATGTTTCCGCCGTTACGCTCGGCCCAGCCTTTTTGCCACAGATAGCCTGCTACCTCGGCCACCTTGTCTACTTCCTGCTTAAGAGCGGGACGTCCGTCAAGTATACTTTTCATATTGTTCATAGTTTAATGTTGCAAAGATATGAAAAAATATGACAAACTGCTCAATGTTAATTGATATATAAACTCTATTTTTTGACATGCCGCAAGCAACTACGCCAGTTGAAAATTATAAGCCGAGGCGCGACTATCCTTACAGTCAGCCACGGCCGTACACCATACGAATACAGACCGTAAGCGCAACAAGGTATAATCCTTACGGTTTTAAAAGGCCGCCTTTAACCGTCCGAAAGACGGCATATAACACGGTAAAAGGCCGTCCTTGACAACGCAAAAGGCGGCCTTTCGGATTTGAAAGGAATATGTCTTAAAATGCCGATTGCCCATAACGCCCGGCAAAAGGCTTATCTCGTGAGCGAGAACTTCAGGCTGAGGCCGAAGTCCTGGGTCGTGGTCGGATAACTGCTCGACGACAAGAGAGGCGTGTTTGTCTGCCGGTCATAATAGAAGCTCATCGTCAACAGGCGCGACAGGGTATAGTCGGCAGAGAACGACAGCTTGAATGCCGTATTGCCGCTGCTGGCCGAACTGGTCATCGAGGCTATGTCGCGGCATATTGAAGCCTGCTTGCGGTAAGACAGGTCGAGGCGCAGGTTTAGGTCGGTATTGAATCCACTGCCCGACTTTGACGTAGCGCTGCCGGTGCTCTCGTCATTGTTTCTGCCGCTCGAGCGCACCCTGCGGCTGCGCCGTCCGCCGAACAGCTTGAAGTTGTTGATTTTATATCCCATGCCCACAACCCAGTCACTGCTGGTTGCCTCGTTTATCTGTATACTCGTCATACTAAGGCTCAGCACGCGCGTCTTGCGGTACTCCAGCTTGCATGTAAGGTTGTTGTTAAACGTCATGTCAATACCCAGCAGCGGCGAGAACGACTCGTTAATGCTCACTGTGCTGACGTTGTACATGCTGCTTGGCACAGGATTGCCCGTCGTGGCGTCGTTGATGAAGCCCAGACCGTTCATGTACTCCATGTACGAACTGTACGAGCTGTACGAGCCTACGGCGTAAATACTCTTGTAAGCGTGGTTGATGTTGAAGCTCTTGAACACGTCGCGGAACCACGGCAGCTGCACCAGCCCGCTGTAACGCACCGTCCAGTTGGGCAACAGGCGCGCCAGCGTGGGAAATATCGAGAGCGAATTGCCGCCCATGGATGTGTAGGCCGAGAGGAACGCCGGTATCATAACGTCGGCACTGTACTTGCTAACGGAGCCGTTGGCCGGGTCAAACTTCTGCCCGGCAAGCGTTGTACCATCAGGATATGTGGCGCCGGCATACTGCGCCTCAACACGGTCACGGAAGCCGTCAAGCGAACGGCAGAACTTCTCGAACGTAGCCGAGCGGTAGCCGTTGGTGGCGTCGCCCATGCTCTCGAAGGCGCTGCCAAGACTTATGGTGGTCATGGTTAGCGTGCCGCTCTGCGTGGTAGGCATGCCCGAATACATGTACTGAATGCTCTTCGACTTAGTCTCCGTACGGCTGGCGTTGAGGTCTATCTTCAGGTTCTTCACCGGTTCGAGCGTCATGCGCAGCTGGAAATCCTCGGTAAGACTGGTCGTAGCCGGCGTGGCAACGCTGTCGGCCATGAGCAGCCAGCCACGGTCGGCCGCCTTGTTGATATAGTCGTCGCCGGCAAAACCGAAAGCAAAGCCAAGTCCCGGAGCCATTATGTCGCCGCCACGCTGGCCGAACATGTCGCCCACCTCGGGCATGAAACCGGGCAGGTACATACTGTACTGGTTGCGGTAAGAGAAACTTACGTTGCGCACAAGCATTAGTCCGCGGGCTATGCACTGAGCCGTCTTGTACCACTTCGTGTCCTCAAGGGGAGCCTTCGGAGTAACGGTGAGCTTCAACGTGGTAGCCGTGTCAACCTTTGAGATTATGCGTATGCGGTTGTTGTCAAGCTTCCTGTACTTCAAGTTGAACTTACGGCCGTCCTTTGTCCTTGCGCTTACCATCAGCCGCTTGCTGTTCTTGCCGTGTGATATGATGACCGACGTGTCGGGCATGAGCACGATTTCCTTCTCAAAACTGCGCTTGTTCTTCGGCAACACCTTCTTTTCCTTCTCGTCGTCCTTGCTGCCCTTCCCGCCCTTCGCCGTTGTCCGGGCCTTACGGTTGTTGCGCTGCCTTGACGAAGAGAGCCTTGACGAACGCACGGTCTTGTTGAACCTGTCGTTGGTTTTCTTCAAGAACGGTACATGGTTGTACAACTTCTCAAGATTGAACGTACCGTTGATATTGTACTGACGGTTCATCGTGATTGAATTGCCAAGCGACGTTCCGTCCTCAAGTTCGGTTCCGCGAGTCCAGTTATAGGTCGCGTTATAATTGCCGTCGGCGTTCACCCAGTCGAAAATCGGGATAAGGTTGAGCGGCAGTTGGTATGAAGCCGTAAACGTCTGGTTGTAGTCGAGCGGACGCCCGAAGTCCTTTATGCTCGTCCATACGGAGTCTTTCCACGCCGAGTAACTGTCGGGATACAGGTCTTTGTTAATAGGCGTGTAAGGCTCTTCTATCTCGGCGTTGGTAGCGCTGCTGAAGTTCATGTGCAGGTTCTTGGTCAAATCCCACCTGACAGAGAACGACCTGTTCCACAGGAACTGTTCGCTGAACGTGAGCGGCAGCATGTTACCTTCAGTGCTTTCCATGTCGCGCTCCTGCAGTTCGTAATAGTTGCGCGTCATTTCCGTGTCAAACGAGATGTTCTGCGGCAGCCAGTTAAGTCCGAAACGCTTTAATATGTCATACCATTTGCTCTTGCTCTTAATCAGCTTACGGAACGGTTCAAAAGGCTTGTACACCGGCGTGTAACTGTAGTTGAGCGCACCGCGCCAGTTGTCCTCGCGCTCGTACACGGTGGTCTGGCCCGTAGTATAACGATGGCTGTGGCTGTAGCTGAACGAGAAGTTGGCAGGGTCGTACGGCATGGGATGGCGTTTGGTCTGTATGCCTACACGCACGTTTGATAGCGAGAAGTTGGTGTTCGTGGTCTTGGTAACGGCTATGCTCTCTATCGAGTCACGCTCGTGCGAATCGGAAATAGCGTCGAGCGACTCGTCAAGCAGCAAGTCGGTGTCAAGCGGATTGTACTTCGGCCGCGTCTCCTCCTGGGTTATCGAGTAGTAAAGCGGAGCCGTAACCTTTGCCTTGTCGGGGAAGAACCGGCCAAGCTCGATATTCGCCGTAAAGCTGTAAGTCTTGTAGTCGTCCTGCGAACGCTCGGCTACACCGTCCTCTATACCTCCGAAACCGTTGGTTACTATCTTTCCAGTAGCGTTTAACGAGCCTATATCTGAAAGCTGGACATTGAGGGCTCCCTGGGCAGCCCAGCCTCCCTCGTTGTTGTATTCCTTGAGCCTCAACTCATTTATCCATACCTCACCCGACTTGATTTCGCCCGACAGGTTACGCACACCTATCATCATAGTCTTCACTTCGCCGAGCGTCGGGTTACCGACTATGCTTACCTTATTGTTAGGATGGTCTTCATCGTAAGCGCTGTACACGCTGACGAACGACGCCAGGCCTTGTGACTTGGCCGTATTGCGGGCTTTCTTAATGTTGGTGAACACGCTCAAAGGTATGTCGAGCATGTTCTCCTCAGGCCATACCATGCGTGCATCCTCCACCGAATAGCGGCCGTAAATGCCGGGCGGGGTGAGCTTCAGGGGTATTTCGTACTCATAATAATTGTTGCGGTAGTCGCTTCCCAGACGTATGAACAAAGCCAGCTGGTTGTCAGAAAGATTGGTCGTGTTCTGCTCGAAAGCATTTGCGTGGACGAACATCTGCAACCTCTTGTACTGGCGTATGTCAAGAGTTGTATTCTTGTAAACGGCCTTCGCCTCGTTTGTAGAGAAGTTGTTTACCGTAAAGCTCAATGCCTGCTCGTTCTCCTCGGCCAGCTGCGGCTGCGTAGGATCCTGTTCACGGGTGATACCTGGCGGCAGAATGTAGTTTACCGGGGTCTTATCGTTGTTTTCCTCGATGTTCACGGCGCTTACCGACATGCTTCCGCTTTCGCTTGAAGTGTTGCTCAACGGCTGCTCGTACATGCGCCATTCGCCACGGACAAGGTCCAACGTGGCAAATCGGAGAACTATAGGCTTGCTGAAGTTGGTAAGGAACATTCGCATGAAACGTATGGAGGAGAAATCGTTGATGGAGCCAACCTTCTCCTCAAAGTCGTCAAGCGGTATGCGGAACTGATACCATGTAGCATGTCCCTCATCGCCGTTGCGCAGCGTAGGGGAAGTCTCACGTTTGTCAACGATGAAGTTCTGGCCGACAACGAAGTCTTCAGGGCGCATGCTTATGCGGTACTGGTAGTAGTTTTCGTACTCGTTCAGGGTGTAATCCTGGTTGATGTCCTCGACGTCGGGCGTAGTTTTATATGACGTATCGTAGCTTTCGGTACGGCTATTGCTGTCGGGCGAGTTGCCCTGCGGATTGTTGATTCGTTTATAGCGCCGCAGGATCGGAGCCTCAATACGGTCGAAATCAGAACCACGGAAATAATGATAGTCGTCGTTTGCGGGGTCGTTCATTATTGAATCAAGCTGCGCCGGCGACACTTTACCTTGTATCGCGGACAAAAATTCCTGATAAGCCCCGAACTCACGTTCCTCCTCATCCGTCAATCCATTGTATCCTACGTCCTGCAACTCACGAGAACCGTCGGTTGTGGCAAAGGCATACGTTACGGTAGCCTGCGTCGGAATCTTACCCCATTGAGTTGTAGTGTAACTCTCCGAGCCGTCCACAGGCATGCCGCTCTCATAGAACTTACGGCCGTCACGAAGCACATCTTCACTCACTTCACCGAGGTTGATGTACAAATCACCACCGTATTGATTGGCATCAGACTGTTGGTTGGAATAAATAAAGGGGTCAAGCAGCCAAAACTCTATATACTCAATATTGGCCGTCTCGAAGTCGCTGGTATCGAGCTTGCGCATCATTCCGCCCCAATGTTGCTGCGGATTCTGCAAGGTTCCGTCATAATTGAGGTTCGGGTTGAAGTTATACGGACCGCGCTCATCCGGATAATAGGCAAGGTTTAGTATAGGAATAGTGGATACAGAGCCGCTGTACGAATTCTCGCTACGGGCCGGGAACAACTCACGGACATATACCTCGCGCACGTAGTAATTGCTCAATTGGTCAAGGTCGCTCTTGATATGCGACGGAGTTAACGACGAGCTGCGCCGCGTAAACAATGGGTCTATCGTATACCAAGCCAGCAACGCGCGGTTGTATCCGCTCTGGAGCGTGGTCTTGTCGCTATGCTCAGGAAACATCGAAGGTACACTCGATAAAATCCACGATGTAGGCGTGGACACGTCGATGGCATTTTTAGTATTCTCGAAGTCATCAATATACGAAGCGTTATCCTGCACACCACTGGCCTGTCCGGCTATAAGCTGGGCAAATTCGCCTGTAAACGAAATCTGGGAAGGCTGAGTACAATGCAGGAAAGGCAGTTTGTCAAGCATATTGGTAAGCCATTGACTCTCTTGTTTCCAGTTAATGTTAAGTCCCCAAAGAGTGTTGTTCAAGGGCTCTGAGCCCATCGAAACCTTCGTGGTCAGCGCCTGTTCGGACAAATGTTGAATGGTTCCGCTAAGCTGGAAGTTTTTTGAAAAGTCATATTGCCAGTTCAATCCGAGGAAAGTCTTTCGTTCCTGGGCATAGTCCGTGTTGCTTTCAAGCGATACGTTGACTGTCGTTCCCGCATCAATGATGCTTTGATTAAGTATCGTAACCTCTCCGGCCGAGTAATCAACAGTATAGTCCGTGCCTTCAGTGAGCGTCACCCCACCGGCAGTAACCACTACCGAGCCTTGCGGAACATTATATGCGCCAAGCGAAATGACATTGGCCAGCGTGCCTCTAAACTGTCCGCTGATCTGGTATTTGTTCTTTTCAGCGATCTGCTTCGCTGTTGTTTTTGTCGAGTCATACAACTCAGTGAAACTATAACGCTGGGCCACAGCTGATGAAACGCCCTTACTCATCAATGCCGTGTACATATAATCACCGAAAGGTTCTACTTTAGGAAAGAACACGCGACCGTTACTTACAGTGTAACCGTCGACGTAATCAAAGTAGCCGTTGCTGTTAGCCTTGTTATTATTATCCAAACGGTCAGCCCCGATGAGGCGAATGATAGGCTGGTCCTTAACCTGTTGCTCGGGAATGTAAGAAAGATATACGCCCGTTGTGTCGCTCTGGTATTTTACATCGAGGCGGAACTTATCTTTCTCGACTGACGAAGCAAGATAATAAACGTTCTTCATCATCAGGTCCCAGTTGCCTTGTTGCGGGTTGTTGCTTGTGTTCTTAAGCGACTTGACGAACAAAGCCTGGCTAACATCCTGAATGTCTGAAGCGAACTCGCCGACCTGATAAGTAACTCCTCCGTAAGTATACTCATAAGCAACCGCTATTACCTGGTCCGTCTGTAACGACGTCCTTAGCGACACATAGCCGAGGGCGGTATTGACAGTGTACTCAGAACTGTTGAGCAGGCGTGCGCTTTCAAGTTTCTCATAGTCGACTCCGCCTGTAAATCCGGGCACGGCCTCAAGTACGGTACTTGTCTGGTTGATGTCACGGGCTGCCGCATAACTGTTCACCATCGTGCTATACTCGCTGTTGGCGGTGTTACTCGGAACAGGTTGTCCGGTCAGTCCCCACATCGGGTTGCTGACAGACGTATTCTCGCCAAGGTCGGTCAGGGCAACGATATCACGCGAATTTGTCGTTGTTCCGGTTTTATTGGTCACCCAGATTTCAACCCTATTGATCGTAATACCCGTAGTAAGGTTCGGCAATCGTGACATGGCGTCATCATAACGGTCACGGAAATAACGCGAAAGAAAAAAGTGACGGTTCTCCTCATAGTCGGTAACGTCAAATTCAAATGGCGTAACCTGCGTTCCCCCTTTAGACGATACATTCTTGGATGAAGACTTCTTCTGCGACACTACGGTCTGCAGCGAGAGCTTGCCAAACTGCAAGTCAGTACGTATACCGAACAAAGACGTGGCTCCGGTAACAAGCGACGAGTTGCTTGGAAACGACACATTTCCGCCTTCAACAAGCTTGATGATTTCATCTTCTTTACCTTCGTACTTTAGCTTGAGATTCTGCGAGTCGAAATCAAACGTCGCGTCAGTGTTGTAGTTAAGGTTCATGTTCACCTTATCACCCACTTTTCCGTTGACGCTCAGGTTTATCTTCTCGTCAAAATCCATAGTTGTCGTCTTACGGTTACGTATCGGGAGCGATGGATTGTCTATATTCTTCAATGTTGCTCCGAACTTCAGCTCGGCCGTTCCTTGAGTTTTTATGCGCACTCCTCCAGGTCCAAAGATCTTCTCTGCCGGCCCAAGGTCAAAGTGCATGTCGGCAAACGAGAACTTATCCTTGCCCTTTTCCTTTATCATCGTATCGTTCTTCTCGCGGAAGAAGCGTTCAAACTCTCTCCGCTCGCTCCATTTACGATACTCTTCCGGCGTCATCGCAATAGGCGTTGACAAATAACTGTCACCCATCTTTGAACCTATGTAGTAACGATCCAACGAATCCACATAAACAACTTCCTGCTTTATATTGTCGGGAAACGACAAGTCGGCAGAATAAGTGTCAAGGTCAGCCTGCGTAACGGGAGTTATCCGTTGGATTTTCCAACGTGGATGAAGCAATGAATCGGGAATGGTATCCTCCTCAACTACAATTTTCGAAAGCGCCGTCACGGCCTGTCGCGCGCTGTCATCGGCAGCCGTAGCACCCTGCCCTGCCCCACCCTGTACAGGACGGGCCGTCCGTACATCCTGACGGAAAGGCACACCAACGGCAAAACCGACCGTGCTTACGGCCAGCAAAACAAACAAAACCGTGTATATCGACTTACGAACCATCAATAATCTAAATGAAAAATGAATAATTAAAAATGAAAAATCATTCAACGAAACGAGCCTAACAAGGTGCGCGAATACCAGTGTAAGCAACAACACCTGCGCCAGCAACCACCAGTATTACCCATTATTCATTTTTCATTATTCACTCAAATGCTTATTTTATCTGTTTCAATGCCAACTTAACAACCTGTTCAACAGGCAAGCCTGGTTGCTCTTTCAATATGGCTACCACAACTTTTGCCGAAGGCGCAGGCGCAAAACCGAGCATGGTAAGAGCCCCCACAGCCTCATCCTTAATCTCCTTATCAACCTGCACGACAGTATTCCCGCCCTGTTCAGGCAGTTCGTCCGTAATACCCAATGCGGCAATCTTGTCACGCAGGTCCACTATAATTCGCTGCGCTGTACGGAGTCCTATGCCCTTAACGCCCTTCAATATTTTCTCGTTGCCGGATGAAATGACGCCGCAAAGTTCTGAAGGAGTCATTTCGGAAAGTATCATGCGTGCGGTGTTGGCACCAACGCCTGATACGGTTATGAGCAGGAGGAACATCTCACGCTCCTGCTTCGAAGCGAAGCCAAACAGCGTATAAGCATCCTCGCGAATGCTCTCAAAGACGTACAACCTGACATCCTTCTTGCCTTGAACGGCCGTATATGTATTAAGGGTGATACTAAGACCGTAACCTACCCCGGCAACGTCCACTACCGCATACGCCGGAGAAAGTTCAACCAATTCACCCTTTACGTATTCTATCATTATCTGAAAAAATTACAATTACACCTTAATTAAAAACGCAACAGATATCTTTTTATTGTATAAAAGAGTTAAGAGTGAAAAGTTAAAAGTGAAAAATCCATGTGGCTTGAAGGTTTAAGCCTAACGGATTTTTCACTTTTAACTTTTCACTCTTATCTTTTCTGCTCCTTACCAGGTAACGCTCATACCTATATTTAAACTTGCGTTGGAACTGAGAGGAATGCTCTCCTTGCTCTGTTTTCCGAGCAGATGGTCCATACCGATAAAGAAGTTATATCCCTTTGGATGTATATTCAGCACCCAGCCCATGCTTGTCGTAAAGCTGTTCACCGCAAGATTTACACCGCCATCGAGCCATTTCAGAGGCGTCCAATTAGCGCTCAGGCGTCCTTCCGTCCATGTATAAGCCCCTTTTATACGAGTACTGCTGAGCAATCCGAACGTAATCTTGCGGTAAACCGGCAGGTTATATTCAGCGCCGAAATTAAGCGTTGCGCCGATTCCCGTCGTGCGCCCGCCCTGGTCGCCATTATCCCTAAGATTAAGGAAGTCGGTCATTTGGTCACCGTAATTGTCTGCCTGGTCGTCAAACGACACACCTGAACCGTCGTTTACCGAAATGTCATGGAAACCATCAAACTCGAACTTATCCGAGCGGTTAACGGCCTGAGCATTCTCACTCCAACTTATAAAGCCGAGGTCGAGTACCGCAGCGCTCACTTGCCAGTCATCATTTATACGGTAAACGCCACCAAGGTCGATGGCCATACCGAAACCGCCAAGCCCGAAACCGTCGACGTCGATATCGCTGACTTTCTCATACTCGCCCTTGTCGGGATTGTTGTACTCATCAGTTTCGGACACAAATGAAAAGCCTTTCAGCGAAACGTCGGCCGTAGCCTTGCCAGATACCGTCCACTTGTCGTTAGCCGCAAGGTCGGCCTTGACGTCACTGAACTTCAGGTCGGCACGGCCCAATCCGAACAGGAACTTCAGCTTCGCCCCGACACGCAGCTTCTCGTTTATTTGGCGTGAATGGCCGAAAGCCAGTTCGGCATACGACATTGCATGGGCATTAATGTCGCCAATGTCATAAGTTCTGTTGCCCGTATTCTTGGCAAACTCGAACAATTCGTACGGCAACGAAATGCCGAAAGTTGTCTTTGAACTGATTTCAATGGTGTTGTATCCGCCGAAAGCCTTGAATCCGCCGGAGAACAACATTATGCCGACATCACCCATGATACGGTTGTTGCCCTTGCTGAATCCGTCGAGCGCCGCTCCCGTAGAGATATAAGGATTCATGAATGTGGTCAGCTTTTTGTCGCTGCCATGGGGATACATCGGGTTGTCAAACACTACATCCTCATATCCGAAGTTGCCGTGCGTGTTGACATTGATATTGCCGAGCGCCGGTATCGAGACATAGTTCTGTTCATTACCGAACGCGGGGTTCATGTCGTGGCGGAACTTATAGTCGTCGGTGAAGTAAGCCGAATTAAGTCCCTGGGCCATGACTCCGCCCGCCGCGGCTATCATTATGACGGCAGCCGCAAGCCTTGTATATGATTGTTTCATTGTATTTCCTGTTTTTATGGATTAGTTGAAATCACCTATTACCTTGCCAACAAGTTTCACGTTGATGTCACGTGCTATGATAAAGTGCTTCTTGGCGTTAAGGGTCTTGCCCACTACCGGGTTCTGTCCATCTTCGGAAGCACGTGCCTCGACATTGAACACGAGGCCGTCAAGACGGCTGAACGCGCCCTCGCTTTTCTGCCGGATGTTTACGGTAAGGGGCGTCTCGGCAGAGTTCTCGCCGTCAGCCGAGGCCAGGACAGTAGTGCTTACCTCAACGGTTATGTCGTTTTCCGACATCACGTTGCCGTCAACATCAACCGCGCTGACCTGCAGGTCAAGATAAGCCGGCACACGGTTCTCCACCGTAGCGCTCATGCTTACATACGAATCCTCGGCCAGTTCAAAGTCGCTGATGTCGTCGTTCCATCCGTCAAGGGTGTCCTTATATACTATACGGGCATCAGCATCGAAAGTAATAGGTGCCTCAATGCGGTAATTCGGCTGTATGGTATATTGCTTGCCGAAGTCAAAGCTACCATCAGTTTTAGAGTCGGCGGTAGCCTCAGCGTCAAACGTTATATTGTCCGGAATGGTCGAAATCAGGTCTGACAGGTTTGCTATAGGCAACACCTGGTCGTACAGCGTAGCGTCAACGGCCTCGGCCCTGCGGCAGATGCACACGTTAGTAGTGCCTGAAGGCTTGACATTTATGCCGTTAACGGGAATCGAAATAGGGTCGTTCCCCTCTTTGTGTGAAGTGATAACACCGTTGATGACACCGCCGATGGCCATGTCGTTGGTCACGGTAAGGAGTATTTGCGGGTTGTAAAGGTCTACCACGACGTTGCCGTCAGTAAGGAAATCGGGCACGCCCGTAATCTCAACATTACCAAGCTCGTTAAGGTCAATGTCTGGATTGAACTTGCCGTAGGCGCTTGTCACCGTTATATCGTCCATCCTCATAGAGCTCGTTATGCGGCTTCCGTCCACACCGGCTGCGGTTGACGCGGTTGCAGAAACGTCCACACGGATGTCGCCAGCCATTACGATTCTGTCACCTTCTATGGCCAGGCGGTCGTTACCCTGGCCGCTTACAGTGAAGTCAAGACTGCTTATGGGTACATCAACGGTTAACGAGGCGGTGGTAGGCACGTCGGTGTAGACAAGCGTATGTCCGTCGGTGCCCTGTCCTGCGTTGTCAAGCTGCATGTACGACGGCAGGGTTACCGTCAGCCTGTCGACCGTGGGCACGGCCTGGCTCAGCTCGCGCGGGAATTCTACAGTAAACGAAATTGCGCCGTCAACGCCTACACTTGTCAGTGACAGAACCTCGTCGGGCTTAGAGCCTGTGTAGGTAAACGACTGCGCCCTGCCGCCCGCCGTTATTTCATAGTAGCCTCCGCCCACTGCGGGAACTGCGCTGATGACTATCTCGCCAGCCTCAGGCGCGCCGGCCTGGCTTACCACTATGGGGTCTATCGCCGGGTGTACTGGAGCCACGTCGTCGCCGGTCTGCTCGAATACATAATCACCGTTATCCTTGACAACTACGCTTTCCGAACCGTCGAGTTCGAGAACGTCCTCTAACTTGATTGTGTCGGTAGAACTGACAGGCAACGAAAGTCCGTCGCCGCCAATACCGACTGTCATGTCCACTTCGTTGAAATCATAGCCGTCATCCATACAACCGGTCAACGCAAGTGTTCCTGCCAATACAACGCATGGCAGGATTACTTTCTTTAATCGATTACAATTCATTTAATTAGGTAATGTTAATTAATATAAGTATGTTGGTTATTCTATTATGATACTAACGTGTACTTGTCCAGTTCCGCTTTATATGTTGCAAAACCAAATCCCTTGGTTTACCGCCTCATTAACTTCTTTTGCAAATTTACAAGTTTATTTTTATTTACTGGCAGAATTTATGTTAACATGTATTAAATATATTATTATGTATTAAAACGGTGTACACAACGAAAAAGTTTGTTAAAACTTTTGTAACATCGGGGCGCAATGCCACATACGAAAAGGCATGACAAAGACAACCAGCAATTCAAAAAAAACAGCCCAAATGCATTGCTTGAGCCGGACAACACACTGGCCGGCAACTCATCGGCCACGACCGGCATAATCCATAAAAAAGCCTCCCGCCAAGTGTGGAAATGACGGAAGGCAGTCTACTGAGTAACGATTAATATCGCTTGATTCTCTTTCTATATTTAGATTATGTTGGTTGCAACGAACAGGATGATAACATCTACATCTGCATTATATATCCGGCTGCAAAATTATAAAAATAACATAAATTACCCCCCCCGATTGACTAATTAATGTTAAATATTAAATACCCGTTTGATATGTAAACGGATTGAAAAACAACCATCATCATATATCACGGCCAAAATCAGTCAACAAACAATAAACGTGTTGATTCATCCGGACTAAAAGTCGCGACTGGTATTTTACTTTATTAACAATTTGAATGCCATAGTTTAACAGTCAAATAATAGACAAAACAGAACGGGAATGTTAAACATATTAACAAAAACGAGCGTCCGTGTCTGCTTATCAGGCCACGAAAGGTGTGCAGGAACGCAAAAGACGGCCTTTCGCACTGCCGAACATGGCATTTTGCAGTGTAAAAGATGGCCATCAGCGCTGCGTTTTGCGGCATTTTAGCGATCATACAAACACAACCTGAATTTCTACATATATGCAACGCCCTGTGTGTCAACGGTTTACTAAAACGCATATTTTGGCGTATTCACGGCACCTGGACAATTATTTTGAACGGAGGCCCTTTTCACGCGCCCGCCGTTAACACTTGAACCGTTATGAGTTATAATCCTTGTTAAAATACAGGCAACACGAAACCTGCACATTGAAAACAACGCTTTGAACCGCACAATCCATGGATTAACAAAATAACAAAGAAAGAAAAGAAATGTTTACAAACACTCGTTTTTCATGCTTTTGTCTTGCATTTTTGACTAAGTTGCAGTAATTTTGCAGACAAATTAAACAAGTAAGGATAAACAAACACACCAATTATGAAGAAAATCAGAGCGGCCGTAGTGGGCTACGGCAACATAGGAAAATTCACAGTAGAGGCTCTCGAAGCAGCTGAAGACTTTGAAATCGCAGGTATCGTAAGACGCAACGGCGCCGATAACAAGCCTGCCGAACTGGCACAATACGAAGTAGTAAAGGACATAACCGAACTGAAAGACGTCGACGTGGCGATACTTGCCACACCGACACGCAGCTGCGAAGAGTACGCAAGCAAGATTCTGCCGCTGGGTATCAATACCGTTGACAGCTTCGACATACACACGGACATACGCCAATACCGCGCCAACCTGATGAAGATATGCAAGGAGCACGGACGCGTTGCGGTGATTGCAGCAGGATGGGACCCGGGTTCGGACAGCGTGGTGCGCACCCTCATGCAGAGCCTTGCGCCTAAAGGACTGAGCTATACAAACTTCGGCCCGGGTATGAGTATGGGCCACTCTGTATGCGTACGTTCTAAGGAAGGTGTGAAGAACGCCCTCTCGATGACCATCCCCAAAGGTGAAGGCATACACCGCCGCATGGTTTACGTAGAACTGGAAGAAGGCGCAAGCCTTGAAGAAGTGACCAAGGCTATCAAGGCTGACCCGTACTTCGCAAGCGACGAGACCTACGTTATACCAGTAAAGAGCGTTGATGAAGTGCAGGATATGGGCCACGGAGTGAACCTCGTACGCAAAGGCGTAAGCGGAAAGACGCAGAACCAGCGCCTCGAATTCAACATGAGCATCAACAACCCAGCACTTACGGGTCAGGTTCTCGTCAACGTGGCACGCGCCTCAATGCGCCAGCAACCCGGCTGCTACACCATGATCGAGATTCCGGTAATCGACCTCCTGCCCGGCGACCGTGAGGAGCTGATAAGCCACCTGGTATAAAATAATTAAGAATTAAGAGTTAAGAATTAAGAAAATATGCCTCGCAAATTATTTTTCTACATACAAAAAGAGGCATATTTTCTTAATTCTTAATTCTTAATTTATTCGTCCGGTAGGAACAGCGGATCTTCAGGCATTACCATTACAGGCTTCTGCTCATATTGCTTAAGCATGTCGGCGGAAACGTACTTCTTGTCGACAACGAGACGGAACATATATTCGTTAAACCACTCGTTGGTCATGATAAGGCAACCCTTCTGGCCGTAATCCGGGCCCCAGCTGTTCTCCACTTTCCACATAACGGGCTTGCCGTCAGCGTCAAGGTCAACAGCCGTAAGGGTCATGGCGTGGGTACTTCCGCTGTCGTATGTCATGATACGTTGCGCCTTATCCATGCCGAAAGTAGTGCCGAAGAGCGTGCCGTAGTCGAAGTTCTCAACGTCACAATAGCCGCGCTTGCGATCAAGGAACTTGCCTACGTCGTATGAACTGTACATCTTGCGACCGTCCTTCAGCGAGGCAATAGCCAACTTGGCGATGTCTTCCATCGGAAGGTTGAGATACTTCCAGTTGGTGCCGTCGTATGTGTGGCGGTCATACTCCACCTCATACGTCTTGTAATACTCGCGGCGCGGGTCATTCATCACCATTATGAACGAGCCATAAACAGGCTTTTCACCCAATATTTCGGCAGCAAACGTAACGGGATTGTATTTTTTCGGCTCGGTAACAGTACGTCCCTGCTTGTTCTTGAAAGCATAGGTAAACTCCGAAGGAGGCTCACCCATCGTGAGCGAAAGCATGCGGTACACGGTCGAAAGCATTTTTGTCTTCTCGGCCTTGATGTCGGCCTTGCTCTTGCCCTTTGCCACCATATCCCGAAGCTGGAGACCATACTCACGCAACTTTGACTTGAGCAGGCTTGCCACCTTTGACGTATTGTCGCTCGAATAAGTCTCGGGCATTATCTCGGCAGGCACCAGACCATACTTGGCCACAAGGTCGGCTACACCGCAATAAGTGCCTCCGTCGTTGATTGGGCTCTTGAAGAAGAAGCGCACACGTTCGTCGTCAATGGGTTTGTCGGCGCAATCAATAACACCCTGAAGGAAGAGGTTGGCTTTCTCGAGCTGGTCCCAGAAGAACAGATAGTCGTGCGACAGGTTAACGGTAAGCGAGTCTGTACGTTCAGCAAACTCCGAGCGCAACACATTGAAACCGCTGAACATCCAGCAACGGCCGCTCTGCTTCTGGTCGGTAATGCTCTGCGAGGGTGTCTCAATGCTGAAATAGGTGTCCAGTGAACCCTTGTTGGCATGGTTGGCGGCCAAAGCATCAATGCTGTTTGCGGCCAAGGCGTTAAACAGGGCCTTGTCGGCCGGAGTGCGTTGCTGTGACTGTTGGATAACACGTAGCATATCCTTAGATATGCCCCCTTTACTGTCTTGGGCATTGGCCGGCAACATAAAGGCGGCCATCATCATGCCTGCGGTAATTAAAGTCTTGGTTGTCGTCATAATGATAAAAAATGTTTCTTGTTGGCAAAATTAATCTTTTTTATTGAAAAAACTGCCGCCAAGACAATCATTTTGCAAGCAAAAGCACGATAACAAGAAAGAAACACGGCCGACACGAATATAAAAAATAACAGAATTTATTTTGTTCTTACCTTTGTTTACATTAACTTTGCATTCATATAAATTAATGTAATGGCAGCAGGAACTAACGATTTTACACTTCTTAATACCATAAAATACCCTGACGACCTGAGAAAGCTGAAAGTGGAGCAGCTACCGCAACTATGCAAGGAACTGCGCAACGACATTCTTAAAGAGCTGTCAGTGAATCCCGGCCATCTTGCGTCAAGTATCGGGGCTATAGAACTTACCGTTGCACTGCACTACGTCTACAATACGCCCTACGACAGACTGGTTTGGGACGTGGGCCACCAGGCTTACGGACACAAGATTCTCACGGGGCGCAAAGACAGTTTCTGCACCAACAGGAAACTGCACGGAATAAGACCATTCCCGTCACCATTTGAAAGCGAATACGACTCGTTCGTGTGCGGACATGCGTCAAACTCAATATCGGCGGCACTCGGCATGGCCGTGGCCGCGAAGAAAACCGGCCATGACGACAGGCATGTCGTAGCGATAACAGGAGACGGCGCCATGAGCGGAGGCCTGGCTTTCGAGGGCCTCAACAACGTATCAACCACGCCGAACGACATGCTCATAGTGCTCAATGACAACAACATGAGCATTGACCGAAGTGTGGGCGGACTGAAACAGTCGCTCATCAAGCTCAACACCAACGAGACGTACAACCGTGTGAGATTAAAGGCTTCGAAATGGCTGAATTCTAAAGGATACCTGAATGACGACCGCCGCAAAGGCATAATACGCCTGAACAATGCGCTAAAGTCGGCCATAAGCCACCAGCAAAACATCTTCGAGGGACTTAACATCAGGTATTTCGGCCCGTTTGATGGGCACAACGTCATAGAGCTCGTGCGCGTGCTGCGGCAACTGAAGGAGATGAAAGGCCCCAAACTGCTGCACCTGCACACCATAAAGGGGCACGGATACGCCCCGGCGGAGAAAGACCCCACAACGTGGCATGCCCCCGGCTGCTTCAATATCGATGCGGAAAAGCGAATAGAAACAGACGAGACTGGCATTCCTCCGAAGTTCCAGACAGTTTTCGGCGAGACTCTTTTAGAGCTTGCAAAGACCAATTCGCGCATAGTAGGAGTGACACCGGCCATGCCTACGGGCTGCTCGATGAACATAATGATGAAGGCAATGCCCAACCGCACGTTTGACGTCGGCATAGCCGAAGGCCACGCCGTGACCTTCGCGGCAGGCATGGCAAAAGACGGACTGCTGCCTTTCTGCAACATATACAGCTCGTTCGCACAACGCTCGTACGACAATATAATACACGACGTGGCCATCCTGCGGCTGCCCGTAGTGCTCTGTCTTGACCGTGCCGGACTTGTAGGCGAAGACGGGGCGACACACCACGGAGCTTTCGACATAGCAGCGCTACGCCCCATCCCCAACCTTACCATCGCCTCTCCTATGGACGAACACGAGTTGCGTAACCTCATGTACACGGCACAACTCGAAGGTAAAGGCCCGTTCGTAATAAGATATCCGCGCGGACACGGAGTGCTTGTGGACTGGCGTAACAAATTCGAGGAAATAAAAGTAGGCACCGGCCGCAGATTGAAAGACGGCAATGACGTGGCTGTCTTGACCGTAGGGCCTATAGGCAATATCGCCGCCAAGGCAATAGCCAAGGTCGAGAAAGACACTGACGGACGGATTAGCATAGCGCATTACGACATGCGCTTCATAAAGCCCATGGACGAAAAGTTGCTCGAAGAGATAGGCCGCAAATTCCATAAGATAGTGACTGTTGAGGACGGAGTACGTGCCGGCGGATTCGGTTCGGCAGTGCTTGAATGGATGGCCGACCACGGACACCATTGCAAGATGATACGCATCGGACTGCCGGACATGTTCGTAGAACATGGCACTGTTGACGAATTACGCCACATAACAGGCACTGACGCTAACGCTATTGCCTCAGCAATTCTTGAGGTACGCGAATCCTAAACTCCGCCCAAGACTTTAAATAACATATAAGATAAGGAAATGAAAATAATCATTGCAGGCGCTTACGCCATAGGAACCCACTTGGCTAAACTGTTGTCGCGCAACGATCAGGATATTGTCCTGATTGACGAAGACGAAGAACGCCTTAACAATGTAACCGGTGACTACGACCTAATGACGGTACATGCGTCGCCTTCAAGCGTCAAGGCGCTGAAAAACGCCGGTACCGGCAATGCCGACTTGTATATCGGAGTGACACCTGACGAAAACATGAACATGAACAGCTGTATCATGGCCAAAGCTCTCGGAGCAAAAAAAACAGTGGCAAAGGTCAACAACTACGAGTTCATGGAACCGGAACTGAAAAACTTGTTCGGCAAGGTTGGCATTGACTCGCTTATCTATCCGGAGAACCTTGCGGCATACGACATCGTTAACGGGCTGAAAATGAGCTGGGTAAGGCAACGGTGGGACGTGCATAACGGAGCCTTGGTAATGCTCGGTATAAAATTGAGGGAAACATGCGAAATACTGAACGAGCCTCTGAAAGACCTCTGCAAGCCTGAATCTCCATACCATATCGTTGCCGTAAAGCGGGGTGACGAAACTATAATACCACGAGGAGACGATGTATTGAAAATATACGACATGGCTTATTTCATGACCACCCGCAACTATATTCCATACATAAGGAAAATTGTTGGAAAGGAACATTACGTTGACGTGAAGAACGTTATGGTAATGGGAGGTGGCAACACTGCCATAAGGGCGGTACAGATGATGCCGGAATACATGAACGCGAAAATCCTCGAAGACGACGAAAGGCGTTGCGAACAAATCAACGAGCTTATTGACACTGACAAGGTAATGGTAATCAACGGTGACGGCCGCGACATCCCCTTACTCATCGAGGAGGGAGTGAAGAACACCCAGGCTTTCGTTGCACTGACAGGCAATGCCGAAACAAACATCCTGGCGTGCCTTACGGCAAAACGGCTCGGCGTGCGCAAGACCATAGCAATGGTCGAAAATATAGACTACGTAAAAATGGCCGAGAGCCTTGACATCGGCACCATCATCAACAAAAAAGCCATCGCGGCCAGTCATATATACCAGATGATGCTCGATTCCGATGTCAAGAACACACGATTCCTTATGACTGCTAATGCCGACGTGGCCGAGTTCACTGCACAGGAGGGCTCGAAAGTGACAAAGAAAAAAGTGTATGAGCTCGGTCTTCCTCACGGTACAACAATCGGAGGGCTTGTCCGTAACGGCGAAGGACATCTCGTATCAGGAGGTTCGCAGATTGAAGCTGGTGATATAGTTGTGGTATTCTGTCACAACATAAACATGTCAAAGATAGAAAAATTCTTCAATTAAGCCACGAACATGATTAACGCTAAGCTTGTATACAAGGTAATAGGCTCGCTTCTTTTCATCGAGGCAATAATGATGCTGTCATGCCTGCTTGTATCAGTTTATTACAAGGAAGACGACATTCCCGCGTTCCTCATAACGATAACCATCACGGTACTTGCGGCCATCGGCCTGAAATACAAGGGCTACGGAGCCGAAAACAGCATGGGGCGGCGCGAGGCATACCTGCTTGTAACACTTATATGGATCATCTTCAGTGGGCTCGGCGCGCTGCCATTCGTAATCAGCGGATACCTCACAAGCTATACGGATGCTTTCTTCGAGACAATGTCGGGCTTCACTACGACCGGAGCCACGATAATAGATGATGTAGAGGCGTTGCCGCATGGCCTGCTGTTCTGGCGCTCACTGACACACTGGATTGGCGGTCTTGGTATCGTATTCTTCACCATAGCCATACTACCCTCGCTTGTAGGGGGAAGCGTCAAGGTTTTCTCCGCTGAGTCAACCGGCCCGATAAAATCGAAGCTGCATCCCCGTCTAAGCACCAGCGCAAAGACGATATGGGCCGTGTATATCGTGCTTTCGATAAGCTGTGCCGCATTTTTTTACATTTTCGGGATGGGACTTTTCGACAGCGTAAACTACGCAATGTCGATAATCGCCACAGGAGGCTTTGCCACCCACAATGAAAGTACGGCTTACTTCAACTCCGCTGCGATAGACTATACGTCAATAGTGTTCATGCTTCTTTCAGGAGCCAACTTCAGCCTGCTCTACCTTGTCGTAATAAAAGGAAGGATAAAGGAGTTCTTCAAGGACGCAGAATTCAGGTTTTACATGCTCGTAGTACTCCTTTCCACCGCTACGATAATGTATTTCCTCATCACGCACAACGATTACAGCATATCCAAAGCCTTGCGTAACTCATTATTCCAGGTAGCGGCATTTATCACCACAACCGGTATTTTCAACGACGATGCAGCAAAATGGCCGCATATAACGTGGATTATCCTCAGCCTGTGCATGGTGTTCGGAGCCTGCGCAGGAAGTACAAGCGGAGGAATAAAATGTATAAGATGCGCCATACTGTTCAGGATTATACGCAACGAATTCAAGCGGCTGCTGCACCCGAGAGCCGTGCTCCCGGTCAAAATAAACGGCAACATCGTGCCCAACCAGTCTGTTCCGACACTTCTTGTATTCTTCACATTATACATAGCAGCCGTATTTTTCTCGTACTTTACGTTCACGCTACTCGGCGTCGACAGCACAAACTCAATGACAATTGCAATAAGCAGCGCAAGCAATGTAGGGCCTACGTTGGGCCTCGAGATTGGGCCGACTATGTCGTGGAGCTCATTGCCTGACATCGGCAAATGGATTTGCTCCATGCTGATGCTGATGGGGCGACTTGAGTTTTTCAGCGTAATAGTGCTGTTCACAAAAGCTTTTTGGAAAGAGAACTGATAAGATAATAGGCTTTAAGCCACACTTCAATTAAAAAAATTAAACTAATATGCAACCTGTAAAATTCAAGCCTATCCTCAAACAGACTATTTGGGGAGGCAATAAAATCGCCAAGTTCAAGCGTGTTGAAGGACATGACGACGAACAAATCGGCGAGAGTTGGGAAATATCCGGCGTAAAAGGCAACGAAAGCATAATAGCCAACGGCCCTTACGAAGGAAAAACATTGCCCGAAATGGTGTCCGAAATGCAAGACCGGTTAGTTGGAACTGAAAACTACAAACGCTTCGGCAACGATTTTCCGCTACTGATAAAATTCATTGACGCACGCCAGGCATTATCCATACAGGTACACCCAGACGACGAAAAGGCAAGGCAGCAAGGCATGAAAAACGGCAAGACGGAAATGTGGTACCTTATGGACTCAGAGCCGTACGCCACATTGCGCTGCGGACTAAAACAGGCTATAACGCCGGAACAGTATAAGGAAATGGTTGCCGACACGACCATTTGCGATGCCATTGCCGAGTTTCCCGTCAAGGCCGATGACTGTTTCTTCATACCGGCGGGCAGAATCCATAGCATTGGTAAGGGCTGCTTCCTCGCCGAAATACAGCAAACGTCAGACGCAACGTACAGAATTTACGACTTTAACCGTCGTGACAAGAACGGCAACCTGCGCGAACTGCACACCAGGCAGGCGGCCGAATGCATTGACTACAACGTGCAGGAAGATTACAGGACGGAATATGTACCGGCAAAAAACCAAGGCGTGTCGCTCGTACAATGCAGGTACTTCAACACTGCCGTATACGACCTTGACGAGCCGATGACCCTCGACTACAGCGAACTTGACAGCTTCGTGATAATCATCGGGCTGAAGGGAGAGGCTACTTTCACCGACAACGAGGGTAACGCCACTACATTACGTGGAGGCGAGACCATGCTCGTACCTGCAACGACAAAGACACTGAACGTGAACGGAGAAATCAAGTTTCTCGAGACTTACGTGTAAACAGCAACGTCAACAAACAATAACCCACAGGCGCAAAAAGTCTGTCGTTGTACCGTTTTCTGTCAGTTTTGCATGTATCTTATTGAAAACAAGGCGATTACATGCTGACAGGCAACAACAAGCCAAATACATTTTAACCACTGTACAGGCTGATAAACGGATAAAAACAAGAGTCCAGATTATAACCGACGGCCTATCGCGCCGTAATTGACCGTCAAACACACTGCAAAAAGCCGTCTTTCACACGATAAAAGACGGCATATTACGAACGCCGCACATGCCGCGCTCACTCGCCATTAGTTTCCCGCTCCTTGATTCCAAGGAAACGTTCTATGTCCTTTTGCGTCCTGCGGAAAGGTTCCGACATGACATATCCCATGTTTTTCTTCAACATCTGCTCGATATCCTGCACACTGTGCGAATAGCAGGACAGCTCATTGCGCATTTGCGTGGAATGCACTGCCTGATGGCGTATTTCCGATTCGCGCTCGCGTATCAATATTCCACAGACCTTGGTCATTAGCGGCATGACGACCTTATCGAACAAGTGGTGTCCCTGAATATAAAGATAAGTAGTCCCGGGAGTTACCCCAAGCTCTATAAGTTCACGTTTAAGGGCCAAGTACGAATCCTTGGCGTCAGGATGTTTCTTGCGCAGCCAGTTGGTTTTCTTCCACACTTTATTCCTTATGTTGGTAATTGCAATTTCGGGAGAATACACGTTAAAACCGCCTATCTCCACCACCTTGTTGAAGTCTGTGATGGTAAACTGCCCGTATATGTTCCTGCGGTAATGCCAGATTGACCATACAAACAGCGGGAAAATAGCTTCACTGAACTGCCTCATAAAAGTCTGGAAGTCGAACACGGCATGGTCGTTAAGCGTCACCATGACGCATACATTATGCAACGACGGGGCATAACACTGCAAGTTCTCTATCGCGTAGGCATAGGTATGGAAAACATACGGATTGGAGATTATTTCCTTTGACGTCTGCGTAGCTCCCTGAATAAGGTAGTCATAGTCGGCATCGACACACGCTATCATATCCTGTCCGACGTTGCCGTACAGCAGATTCATCAGCACTGAACGTTTGCCGCGCTCCAGAGTGCTGTGCGACGGCAGCATTACCTCGAAATACCTCGTGTCGTCCTCATAATTGCCGAGCAGCGTCCTCCAGAACAACACGTCATCGTAACTCTCGACGTAAGCAACTATCTTGCGCCGGGCGTTCTTCGGCTTCAGGCTGTTGGCAGCGCTGAAATACGCTGAAGTAATATTGTTTCCAAGACGTTTAGAGCTACTCATTGTCCGTTATGTCGCTGACCTCGGTAATCTTGTCTATCCATCCGTTCATCACCACGGCAGGCGAATGTGTCGTAAGTATTATCTGTACATTGTCGTTCAGTTCGAGTATAAGGTCGATAAGCCGTTTCTGCCATTCGATGTGCAGGCTTACCTCGGGCTCGTCCATGAACAACACGTAAGGTTGGTTGTCCTCGATGAGCACCGTCAGCAATATGGCCAACATCTGTTTCTCTCCGCTCGACAACTGGTAAGGATACAAGGCCTCGCCTATCTGCGAGAACTTGATTTCGTTCTCGGTACGTATTATTGTCTTTCCGGTATCCGAGAACAGGTCGTCAATCAGGTCCTGGAATTTCTTTTTAGGCTCCGATATGCGCTGCGCCATTATCGCCGCGTCGGGCTGTCCGCTCTGCAATACGGCAATTATACGGTTGCCGATGTTCACCTGGTAATCAAGGTATTTCCTTTGCAACTTGAACAACTGCCAGTCAAGCTCCGTGGCAAGATTCGCCCCCATCTCGCCTATTACGTCAGCATTAAGCAGGGGGCGGTCGAAAGAGCGTATTACGTCATAACGTATAAAGCCCGCATCTTCCGGGCATACGGTTATGTGTACACCTTTCATAAGATGGTTGGTTATGTCGCCGTTGGGACCCACGCTCTTCACCACCTTATTTATAATGGTACTTTTGCCTACGCCGTTGATTCCGCTCAGTATGTTCACGCGTCTGTCGAGCTTCCATACAACGTGTCGGCGGCCGCTCCAAAGAGAGTCTATCTCTATTTCTTTTATGTAGTCGGCGTATTTTTGCATAATATTGATTTTATCCTTACTTATTCATGGCAAATATAGTCATTTTATTTTGAATTGTGTACCTTTGCACGCAAAATAATAATAAACTTATATTTTCATGACTAACGATCGTCCGCTAATCGCGCACTTGTGCATGTTCTTGGCTTGTGCATTCTGGGGGTTGATGGCGCCTCTGGGCAAAGATGCCATGACCCACGGTTTTACCGGTATTGACGTAGTGACGTTCCGCGTCACGGGCGGCGCAGTGCTGTTCTGGCTCACGTCGCTGTTTGTCAAAAAAGAGCACGTTCCAAAGCGCGACCTGCTCATGCTTATAGGCGCCGCCTTGCTCGGCCTTGTGTTCAACCAGTGCTGCTATACCATCGGCCTTAGCATAACTTCACCAGTCAACGCAAGTATCGTGACCACGTCAATGCCAATCTTCGCCATGCTCCTTGCAGCCTTGATACTGAAAGAGCCAATAACCGGCAAGAAGGCAGGAGGCGTAGCAATAGGCTGCGCCGGCGCCATAATACTTATCGCCACCAGCGCGGCCGCCACGAGCTCGAAGGTAGGCGACATCCGCGGCGACCTGCTCTGCCTCGGCGCGCAACTTTCGTTCGCGTTTTATCTTACGATATTCCGCGACCTCATACGCCGCTATTCCGTCATAACAATCAACAAGTGGATGTTCACCTACGCGTCTGTTTTCATACTGCCGTTCACCTTCGGCCGCGTGTCGTCCATTGATTACTCGGCCATACCTGTATCAACATGGCTCGAGACAGGCTTCGTTGTATTCTTCGGAACATACGTAAGCTACATCCTGATGATGGTTGGCCAGCAGACACTCCGTCCTACCGTAGTCAGCATATACAATTACGTGCAGCCGCTCGTGTCAGTCACGGTTAGCGTTCTTACGGGAATAGGCGTGTTCAAGCCGTCACAAGGACTTGCCGTCATACTCGTGTGCCTTGGCGTATGGCTCGTAACCCATTCCAAGTCACGTCGGGACATGGAGAAAGAAATGAAAAATTAAGAGTTAAGAATTAAGAATTAAGAAAATATGTATTCCTCTTTTATATGGCTTATTTATCCCATTCGGCTTATTAGGCCTCAGCTATGTCACCACAAGGCATATTTTCTTAATTCTTAACTCTTAATTCTTAATTTAATAACTTCCATCATGCAAAGCAACAATATTCTTTCATTCATCGGCAACACCCCGCTCGTAGAGCTGGGTCGTTTGTCGTCACATGAAGGCGTAAGCACGCCTGTCATGGCAAAAGTAGAGTTCTTCAACCCCGGCGGTAGCGTAAAAGACCGCGTGGCACTGGCTCTCGTCAACGATGCCGAACGCCGCGGACTGCTCACCCCGGGAGCCACGATAATCGAGCCTACGAGCGGCAACACGGGCATAGGACTTGCCCTCGTGGCCGCCGTCAAGGGATATAAACTTATACTGACAATGCCCGAGACAATGAGCATTGAGCGCCGTAAGCTCGTGGCCGCATACGGAGCGGAGGTCCGACTTACGCCGGCGGCCGAGGGTATGGGCGGAGCCGTAAAGGCAGCCGAGAGCCTGCAACGCTCCATTCCGGGCTCGGTTATTCTCGGACAGTTTGACAACCAGGCCAATCCTCAGTGCCACTACGACACCACGGGACGCGAGATTTGGGAACAGACAGGCGGAAATATAGACGCTTTCGTTGCCTGCGTAGGCACCGGAGGCACAATATCGGGCACGGGCCGACGCCTCAAGGAATACAACCACGACATCAAGATAATAGCCGTTGAGCCGGCATCGTCGCCTTTGCTGTCGGCCGGGCACAGCGGCCCACACAAGATTCAGGGTATCGGTGCGAACTTCATACCTAAGACATACGACGCCGGAGTAGTTGACGAAGTAGTGACCGTAACCGACGCCGAGGCAATGCGCACGGCACGCCTCACCGCCAGCAACGAGGGACTGCTCGTAGGAATATCGTCAGGAGCGGCACTTGCGGCGGCACTTGCGGTAGCCAAGCGCCTTGAATACAGCGGCAAGCGGATAGTTACGCTCCTGCCCGACACGGGCGAGAGATACCTCTCCACCGAGTTGTTCAACATCTGACCGAATACACGCATGGCGCTTAGCGGCAGGCACCCCGTAGCCTGTTGAAAACCGCGCGACATAAAGCGCCGACACAAAATGTCTTGTCCTGGCAAAAGTTGACACATTTATGAACAATAAAAAATGTGTA